>JGI20214J51088_10001649_pt1 | contig 15166 bp, 12 predicted proteins | sample WetSurMetagenome_FD_51088 | JGI IMG/M metagenome (IMG submission 51088) | reverse complement strand
CGCGTTCGCCGTCTCTTTTCAGCGGATACATCAACTGATCGGGATGGTACAGCCATTTAATGGCGTAGCCGACCCTTTCACACACATGACCCCGCGTATTCTGGTTTTCACGGTTAGGCTCGACTTTAGTAATTTTCCCGTCAATAATGTGTACCAGCACGCTGCAGTTTGAATAACAAAAGGTACAGGCGGCTTTTTTAATTATTTCTTGAGCGGTAATATTAGTCATGGTCTCTCCCTTCCTGTGGTGACTTCCATATTTAATTTTATGCCTGCCGGGGAAAAGGAACAAGTAGCAGGCAATACTAATAAGGTTCACCGGGAATTGAGTGCAATTTTTGACATTGCATGTGAGAATGTATTACAATCTGCATTCAGCGTGTACCCCTCTGTAAATTCACCACTCAGAGGTACCCGGAGTCTTTTTTACATCGGAGGTCAGCCATGCCCGAATTCCCGGAATTTAAAAATATCGAATTAATGGACAAGGAGTTATTTAAAAAGGCTATCTGGGAATATCAACCTGAAACGTCGGATATTACCTATACCAATCTGTTTATCTGGAGAGCTCACTACGATGTCCTGTGGACCCAGTATAAAGACTGGATATTGGTCGTATATGAACGTGCCGGCGCCGGATTACCTCCCATCGGACCGCCGTCCCGGGAAGAACCGACTCGCGTGTTCCTGAATCATTTAAGGGCTATATATGGAGAGGAAGCCAGGCTGGAAAGGGCAGATAAAACACTGGTCGCTGAGCTGAGTGCAAGTCCTGATTTTGTTATCGAATCTACCCGAGACCATTTCGACTATGTGTATCGCAGTGAAGACCTGATCAAGCTTGCCGGCAGGAAGTATGATGCCAAACGCAACCATCTTAACATGTTCCGTAAAAATCCATTTACTTACCGGCCTATAATTACCTACCAGGACCTGACAGGATGTTTGGAAATGGCTCACCGCTGGTGCAGTGTTCGCAAATGCGATGAAAACATGGATATGCATGACGAATACCTGGCGGTGATCAATGCCCTGAATTATTTTACGGAATTAGATCTCACCGGCGGCCTCATCGAGATCAATGGCAAAGTAGAAGCATTCACGATAGGAGAACCTTTAAACAAAGACACCGCTGTTATTCACGTGGAAAAGGCAGACTCGGAAATACGCGGGTTATACGCGGCAATCAACCAGCAGTTCGTTGAACATGCATGGTCGTCCGTTCCCTGTATTAACCGGGAGCAGGACCTCGGCGAACCGCATCTGCGTAAAGCTAAAGAGTCATACTATCCCGATCATATGGTTGAGAAGTATAGAATAAGATTTAAGAGCTAGGATTTAAGACTTAAGAACGCATTGGAGATCCATTAATCATAAATCTTAGGTCATACGTCATCGTCCCACCTTGTCCTTATGGTACCCGATGCCGTCGATTATCACCCGGATATCGCTTTCCTGTTTCAGTATTTCACCGGCTAAAACCGCTCCGGGTAGTGCTTTAAGCAGTCCGGTGACATTCTCCGGTGCGGTAATTACCACCATACCGATGCCCATATTAAAAACGTGGAACATTTCTCCGGTGTCGACATTGCCTTTTTTTTGCAGAAGCGCAAATATTGGCGGTACCGGCCATGTCTTACTGTCGAACCGTGCCATCAAACCTGCAGGTAACACGCGCGGGACGTTACCTATCAAACCGCCTCCGGTAATATGTGCCATACCTTTTATTTGTGAGAGAAGTGGTTTTAGCTGGTTATAATAGCAGGTATGAGGTTCCAGTAAAGCTTCACCGGCAGTACATCCGAGCTCCATGTAATAAGTGTCGAGAGCGGCTTTCGTTTCTCCAATGACCTTACGTGCCAGTGAATAACCGTTGGTATGCAGGCCGTTGGACCGTAAACCAATTATAGCATCCCCGGCTTTTATGTCTCTTCCCATTATAATACCGTCTTTTTCCACAGCCCCTATGACGAATCCCACCAGATCGTAATCATTGCCGGAATACATCCCCGGCATTTCCGCGGTTTCACCGCCTATGAGGGTACAGTTGACCTCACGGCATGCCCGGGCGAGTCCTTTAGCTATAGATTCAACTGTTTCAGGAACAAGTTTGCCCATAGCGATATAGTCCAGGAAGAACAACGGATCGGCACCCCCTGTAAAAATATCATTAACGCTGTGGTTAACGATATCGATGCCGACGGTATCATGCTTATTCAAAGCTGCGGCAATCTTGAGTTTGGTCCCCACACCATCGACACTGGACACCAGGACAGCTTGCCTGTAACCTTTCAACTCGAATAGACCACCGAAAAAACCGACACCGCTGAGTACCTCAGGACGGTTGGTCGACTGAGCAATCTTTCCGATTATTTTTTTAATTCGTGCAGCATTATCGGTATTCATACCGGCGCTGGCATACGACTCTTTCAAAATACCACCTCCGGAAAGTTATATTGTATGATTCAGACTCATGATAACAAAACAAAATGAGAAACCGCAATGATGGAACTCAAATGCCATAGCTTAAAGATCAAAACCACATCTCAAATCTTTTAAGGATTCCGCGAAAGATTGAATAAAAATCCCCCTATTTCCCCCTTTAGAAAGGGGGAGCTGCTTTGAATTCGCTATCTTTCAGAAAAGGTGGAGTTACCTCGAAATCCCTCCCTTTTCTAAAGGGAGGTTAGGAGGGATTTCATAAATATTCTTCCTGTAAACTGATAACTGCATACTGATTACTAAAAACTTCAGTTATGACTTTTGCTCTTTGATATTTGAGTTATCCTTTAGGGCTGCTTCCAGTTCTAACTCCAGGTCTTCAAGCTCCTGCCACATATGTGGAGGAACAGAGTGTTTCGGCCAACGGGCTTTTAGATCTTCAATCTTCTTTTTGATTTCTTTTTCTTTCGCAGTATCCATTATTTTTTGAGTCCAAATAAAAAATATTGACCGCTACAGATTACACAAGATTAAATCCCTCATCCTCCCTTTTCGAAAGGGAGGGATAATGTAATCTTACTTCTTCGATAGCTTTTGCGGTTGGTTTGAGATATTAAATTTTCACTTTTCAAAATACTTACGGAGGAACTTGAAGGATTCTCTTTAAGGAAAAATGATATGGGAGGGGATGCCCGGTTATTTAATGGTCTGTTAACGGCGTTCGGCGGTCAATGAGGTAGGAACCTTCGATTCCAGTGCAAGCTTATCCATCTCAAGCTGCACGGGTATAGGATAGTCTCCGGTGAAACAAGCCAGGCATACATTCTCACGCGGCAGGCCTACAGCTCTAATAAGTCCATCAATACTTAAATAGCCCAGTGAGTCAGCTCCTATATAGTCTCTGATCTGAGGGATAGTCTTTTGAGCGGCAAGCAGTTCCCAGCGTGTCGCCATATCAACCCCGAAGAAACAGGGGAAGCGGATAGGCGGAGCACAGATACGCATATGGACTTCTTTAACACCGGCACGCCTTAGCATCCTGATGACCTTTGGCGTAGTCGTACCGCGGACGATACTATCATCAACAACTACCAGTCGTTTACCGTCCAGCAGTTGAGGTAGTGGGTTAAATTTGACTCTCACACCAAGGTCGCGGATACGCTGGTCAGGTTCAATGAAGGTCCGGCCGACATAACGGTTTTTCAGCAGGCCGTCACCGAAGGGAATCCCGGACCGGTGTGAATAGCCGATACCAGCCACTGTGGCAGAATCGGGTACACCCATTACCAGGTCGGCAGCCACCGGGTATTCACTGGCAAGCTCTTCACCCATCGCCAGTCTGGCAGAGTATAGAAGCCTGTCGCTGATAACGCTGTCAGGACGTGCGAAGTAGATATACTCGAATATACAAAGAGCTTTACGAGTACTGGGTTCGTGGTAGCTCCTGAGGCCGTTTTCATCGATTGCTACAATCTCACCCGGTTCTACTTCACGGACAAATGTGGCACCGATATGATCGAGAGCACAGGTCTCTGAGGCAATAACCCAACCATGATCAATCGTGCCCAGACATAAGGGCCTGACACCAAATGGATCACGGACTCCGTACAGGGCGTCTTTTGTCATTATTGTCAGAGAATAAGCGCCCTGGAGCCGGCGCATGGCATACCGGATTTTATCGACAAAGCTTTTCTCTGACGAACACATAATTAAACTACCGATGACTTCAGTATCTGTAGTGGATTGGAAATGGCATCCATTATTAGAGAGTTCCTGGTATAAATTTTCCGAGTTGACGATATTGCCGTTGTGGGCGATCGCTATTGATTCTGAGGAGTCACCCAACAATATGGGCTGCGCATTGCAGATACGTGAAGAACCTGTAGTAGAGTAACGGTTATGACCTATGGCTATGTGTCCTCCCTTGAGTTGTCCCAGCGACTCTTCACTGAAGACCTGGGAGACAAGCCCCATGCGGGCGTATACCTGTAACTTCTTGCCATCGGAAGTCGCAATACCCGCGCTTTCCTGCCCGCGATGTTGTAATGCGAATAAAGCGAAGAAGGTGAGACGGGCTACGTCCTCATGGTGAGAATAGACACCAAAAACGCCACACTTTTCGTGCAAAGTGAACCTCTTGACGAGTTAACCCCGACACCTTAATTATAGGCCATTCTCAAGGCTGAGGTCAATTTGACAGAAATAGATTGAGAAAAAAGATTTACAATATGTGAAGAAATGTATCTATAAATCTTTAACCTAATTTTCCCATTATTTAATTTCTCTTTATGTATTCAAGAGCGTTTTCCGCTGCCATACGGCCGGAGTTGACCGCAAACCCCATGTAATTTGCAGCTAAAGTGATATAACAAACATCATAAAGACAATTGGAATCGTTGCCGGTAGCGTATAAACCTGGAATAGCTTTGTCGTCCTTGTCCAGTACCTCGATCTTTTCATTGATCTTGATGCCGCCTACCGTTCCATAGCCACCCGGGAAAAATCGGGCCGCGTAGAATCTGGGTTTCTTGAATGTCCGGAGGTATTGTGGGTCTTTATTGAACTGGTCGTCGTGTCCCTCTTCGCAGAACTTATTATACTCTGCTACGGTCTTCTGTAGACCTTCCGGGTCGATGCCCGTTTGTTCACAAAGTTCCTTGATCGAGTCAGCGACGTATACCCATTTATAGCCGTATTCCTGTATGTCTTTGATATTATCATCCAGATTATCGTGCTTAAAAAGCGTTGGCCGTGACTGACCGGCATCAGAAAATATTTCCTCCTTAGACCGATCGTAGAATTTTTTCGTTTCCCCGTCGAAGATCATAAATGCCGCCCTATCTTTCTGGATAGAGATAATATTACCGACACTTTGATGACCTCCGTGAAGATCTTCAGGAACGAAACGCTTTCCTTGAATGTTGACCATGATATTATAAGGTCTGGCAAAAGCTCTCAATTCGGGAGTCGTACCTCCCCCGCCCTGACAGGGTGGGGCCAGATGATGCATCAATTGAACGTGCATATCGGAAGTAGCCGCACCGGCTTCCCATGCCATGCGGATACCATCGCCTTTAACGCCCAGAACTTTGATCATAAACAGGTCCTTGCCTTCTTCGTAGCCCAGATACTGTTTAATCATAGCGGGGTTATCACCGAAACCACCGGTAGCGATAATCACCGCTTTTGCATCGACTTTGATTTCAGTGCCGCTGCTGTCTTCAGCTATCACACCGGTAACCCTGCCGCCACGTTTGATGATTTTTTTAACCGGGGTTTTCAGCATCAACTGGACGCCGGCTTCGCGGCAACGTTCTGTCAGTACCTTCATCAGGTGACTGCCGGCACCCCAGGTGATATTGATGTTATGCTTATTAGGTTGCGGTGGTGCCACAACCTGATGTGGAGTATTGAAATTCATACCGGGTTCCTGAGGTGGCGGCGGTGGAGACTTTGTAGCCTTCCCATCACCTTTAGGTGCTCCCGGGGGGCCTGACATTAACGAAAACTCGACGCCCTGTTCTTCCAGCCAGTCAATCGTACTGCCTGCCTTATCGTAAAAAGCCCTGACCAGATTGCTGTCCACTCGCCAGTGTGTCCAGTCCATGTGGAACTTGAAAGCATGTTCTTTGGTCGTTACAGGAGGGTGCAGTTTCTGCAGCCTGCTTTCAATACCCAGTACCTGATTAGCACGGCTGCCGGCACCCCCGGTAATACCTTTTTTCTCAAACAGTATTACTTTGGCACCGCCCTGCGCCGCTGTTAAAGCAGCCGGGAGTCCAGCCGTTCCGCCGCCGATGACTACGATATCCGCAGACAAATTTTTCATCTTTCGTACTCCATGAAAATTACAATACTATTACATCACCAATGTAAATCTATTCCGAATATTCTCTCCTTCAATAAGGACAAATGTGCATTCTAATATATTACATGATTAAGTATTATTTTTCTACCCAGAATCTTGCCAGATACCACTCGTTGACCAGTCCGCCGGAAGAAGTAAATCCTTCATTGCTGTAGCCTTTGAGATACGGCTGCCAGAAATTATAAGTCATGATAGGAAACAGTCCGACCGCCCAGTGCTGCGAGGCGATGTACATATCCGCCTGCTGGATAAGTGTCTGGGCTTCTTCAACATTTGCGGCGGATTGTATTTTGGCGTATATCTCTTCATATTTAGGATCATTGTTTCTGCAGGTATTCCCCATATCGCCATAATGACGCCAGTTTGTCGCCATGTTGGGGGCCGCTGTGACACCAAAACCAGCACCGGGACCTCCCGAGAATACCATCGGGTCATATTTCCCACTGTTTATCAAAGGCATTAATGCGACCATATCCATGGACTTGATCTCTATATTCACGTCGATATCGGCAAAATAGGCTTTTATCACCTGAAGGATGTTCAAATCAGCATTTGATGGAGTATCAACCGAAACACTAAGTCCGTTCGGATATCCGGCATCGACCAGCAGTTTTTTCGCTCCATCCGGATTGTAGGCGTATTCCGCCTGTAAAGACGCCGGCCAATCTTTGAATGGGGTAGTATACATGGTATATGAAGGAGAAACCAGACCACAGGGTGTTCCATCGACTATACCGCCATAGTATCCACTGGCGATCTTGGCCCGGTCCAGAGACATTTCCAGTGCGGTACGTACTCTAATGTCGTCAAACGGTTTTATATCGGCTCTCAACTCGATCGCGGGACCTCCGGTTGGTACCTCACCTTTCTGCAATTCTGAATTTATTTTCTCCAGGCTCTGTGCCTGTTTCCAGTCCAGATTACCCACCATGTCGATTTTTGCCGTCCGCAAAGACGCTATGGCAGTCGATTGGTCGGGAATACATAGTAATTTAATCTGGTCCGCATAAGGAAGATGGTTCTTGGGATAGCGTTCATCGTAACCCCAGTAGTTGGAACTCTTGGTTACAGTTAACGAAACGCCATCAGTGACATCGGTAAACATAAAAGGTCCGGTACCAATGGCAGTCTTGGTGTCATTACTGTCTGCTCCATATTCTTTAACCACTTCCGGAGCCTGATAGTTCTGCATTACCGACTCCACTATCGAGCGAAAATTTATCCATGAGGTGGGATTTTTGAATTTGAATTCCACGTTGTAATTATCTTTAGCCGTCACTTTTTGTATCGTGGAAACAAAGGGGGCATAAGTGGGAATTGCTTCGGTAAAACCGCTGCCCGAACCTAATAGGCGGTCGAAGTTGAATTGAATATCAGTCGCTGTAAACTCACGTCCGTTCACCGGAGCCACATTCTGGTAGGTAATTCCCTGGCGTATCTTTACCGTTAATGTTTGAGCATCGTTCCATTCCCAGGTTTCCGCCAGTCCGCCCTTGTAATACTGATCGGGGACGTAGCTGGCTGCAAAAGACCATATGCTTCTGTCCAGCGTCCAATCCGGTACAAAGAGACTCTCATACCAGCAGCTGGCAAAAACCATTTGGTTATTGTAGTTGAATGAAGGGGCCAGGGATGAGGTATAAAGAGTTATTGTACCACCATACTTGGGTTGGCCGAGCTTATCCCACCAGTTGCCTGACTGGCTTGTAGTTACTCCTGTTGAACTGGTGGTTTTGGTTGTAGTTGATTGGGAAGAAGTAGTTGAGGTTTTGGTTGTACATGCGGCAAATACCAATGTTGCCAGTACTAAAATTGTTAGACCCGGGAACAGAATTTTTCGCATTGAACCTTTTCTCCTTATATTGATTTGATAAACAAATTACTTTATTTTGTTAAAATATATTTCAGGGAAAGGTTCCAGGGAATGATGATTACCTGCATCCGTTTTCAACGGATTATCAAAAGCATTATATCATCCCTCATGACGTAGTCAATTATCAGCTTATCTCAGTTTTATTAATTGGTGATTTTAATATGTTTTCTTAACATTGTTATTGTGCTATAATTTGCCTGATTTATTAGGGCATATTGTTAAGAATAATGGCAGTTAATAATATACATACCGTATTGAAAAAAGCGATAGACAGCAATATCACCTGTAAATATTGCGGTTTGACTACCGTAACGAAATGCGGTTCATATAAAAACGTTCCGCGCTACTGGTGTAAATCCTGCCGCAGAAAATTCAAAGCCGATAATAACCTGTTTTACATGAGAGCCCCGGCGGAATATGTTTACCTATCTATGGATATGTACTATCAGGGAGTACCGGTTTCCGGCATAAGAGACAGTATCCTGCAGCGATACGGGCAAGCGCTCCGCAAAGAATTGATCGGACAATGGCTGCATAAATTTTCATTCAGAGCCTTGTCGTTATTTAAAGAATACCTGCCTCAGGTAAGCGATAGTTGGATATTGAGCGAATCATTCGTAATCATTGGTGGGCAGCGTTTTGTCGCTCATGATATTATCGATTTGAATTCCCGGTATATTTTAAGCACGGAAATTGCCGATATCCGATCCCGGCAAGCCGTCACCAGGATCATCGATGAAGCAATCACTAAGGCTGGTAAAAAACCGGAAAGCCTGCTGGCATTCATTAGTCATGCCAGTTTTGATAATCTTCAAAAATGGGTTGGTTATCCCATCGAACACATATCAAATCGCCCATCGGCTCTTAACGATAACTCGAGTATCATTGATTGTTGTCTGCAGATATTCTGCCGCAGGCAGGATACTCTCGGCAACAGTAAAAGCCCAAAAATGATTCGCCTGTTTACTGACGGATGGAGTCTCTCGTACAATTATTTTCAGAAACAAAGCGTATTAGGTAATCGCACACCTGCAGAAGCCGCCAATATCAACTATCAAATAAAAAGCTGGCACGATTTCGTCGACCAGAATACGATCAATGTGCGTTAAACTTCGCATCGATCAAGCAAGGATATTTATGTTCAAACAGTCTTGTTCAAAGCCTGACTGAGCCAATCAATAATAGTTGCTACTGCTTTCTCATCTCTTCGCAGTCTATGTCCGGCTCCTTCCAGGATCGCCAGCTTTTTAGGCTTCCCGGCTCTATCAAAAAGTTTATGGGCGTGGGAAACGTTGACCAGATCGTCTTTATCCCCGTGTATTATGAGCAGCGGACGGGGGGCAATACCGGCAACGTAGTAAAGCGGGTCGACCACACTGAAGTTCTCCAGCCACTCTTCGGGTGATTCCGGAAAACTATTGTCACGAATGATGCCTATCTGCCGGAAGTGAGCGACAATTTGTTCGGGTTTGTCAAGCAGGAACGACCACTCCGCAGGCGAGGCACAGGCGGCCACCGCTGCGATGTTGGTATCCCGGGCTCCCACGCAGATGGCAACTGCGGCACCGGCACTGAAGCCAACGAGAGCGATCCTGGAGCGGTCTACTTCCGGCTGCAGCCACAGGTAGTCCAGAACGGCGGTAACATCCTCGGTCCAGCCCAGGATATCGAAATTGCCGCCGCTGGTCCGGCAGCCACGGAAGTTAAAGCATACAACCGAGAATCCAGCCCGGCAAATCCTCTCCGCCAGGACCGGATAACCGCCGTCACCTGGTTCCGCGGGTTGTCCGCCCGGAATCCCGTGGCAGAGGCAGACGGCAGGATACATACCGGAATCACCCGGCAGATAAAAACTTCCGGAAAGTATTATATCTTCTACTGAAAAGGTTATTTCTTTTTTGATCATATAATCAAATACTCCAAATAAGCTGAAAACTGATTACTTCAATAATAGTACCAGAAATTCGCGGTTACCTGAAGCTCCCAGAATGGGTGAGTTTACCAGTCCGCCCAGACGGAAACCGTTGTTTACCACCCAGTTAATAAACCGTCCCAATACCACAGCGTGTATGCCTGTATTTTTAATAACTCCCCCCTTACCTACTTCCTCGCGTTTAGCCTCGAACTGAGGTTTAACGAGTATGATAAGACAGCCGCTGTCTTTCAGAATTGCTGCTGCAGAGGGAATTACCTTTTCTGCAGAAATAAAGGATAGGTCAAGAGTAGCAATATCAACTTTTTCGGGCAGACCGATTGGATAACGGGCGTTTAATCCTTCCATGACCACTACACGCGGGTCCTGCCGCAACCGGTAATCGAGTTGGCCCACCCCAACATCGATGGCATATACGCGGCGGGCACCCCTTTGCAGTAAACAATCGGTGAAGCCACCGGTAGAGGAACCGATATCCGCTGCCGCCTTGCCGTTAACATCAATTTGAAACTGGTCAAGAGCACATTCCAGTTTCAGACCTCCCCTTCCCACATAGGGAGGCGGCCTGACAATAGATATTTCGGCGTTCTCGGGCACCGCGATGCCTGCTTTTAACACGGTTTGACCGTTCACCGTTACCTCGCCGGCCATGAGCATCGCCTGAGCCTTGGTACGGCTTTCCACCAGACCGCGGGAGACAAGCAGAATGTCGATACGCAGTTTGGTTTGTTTTATTTGTTTTGTCATGATAGCTGCCGATTCTCCCCCTTTGAAAAAGGGGGACTAAGGGGGATTTTTTGTTCCAAATTCATAATCTTTGAAAATATTACATCAACTACCCCTTCGAGATTGGTTAACACATCGATATCATTAAATCGCAACAATAGAAATCAACAATACAATTACCGATGATTTTTTGCCTGTAGAATTGATGATCTGCCAGCTGTTTCATTCTAATTTTTGACCAGAGACGTCTTTCAACATCGGTCATATTCATTCTCAAGTCTCTGGAATATATTTTTAGTTTTCTATTATAAGATAACATTGTAACTGAAATCCCTCTCAATCCCCCTTTACAAAAGGGGGATGCTCCGGACAGATTTCATTCTGGGTGTTTTCTTCATCTATCATCAGGTATTATTTGCTTTATTATTATTTCTTTCAATGTTTCCGGGAGAAACTTGATTTCCCTAAATACGTCTGTATCTATCCACACCAGTTCATATTCGTTGCCACGACTCAGGTGCGAACACTCCGATGCACCGGTCTGATTTGTCCCATTGACTGGAATTGCGATAAAGCTGTATTCCTTACGTCCCTGTTTGGCAAAGGTATACATCCGTTTACCTATTTGCACATCCAATCCGGTTTCCTCTTTCACTGCACGCTGGCAGGCCTTTTCTGCCGTCTCGCCGAATTCAACCGAACCGCCGGGCAAAACGTAAAATTCCTTGCCTGCCTTGATGCGATGAATAAGGAGTATTTTGCCGTTATCGATAATAATAGCCGCCGCTCTATGTTTCACTGGTACTTAGCTCCACTCTCCGGCTTTCGGCCATACTCTGCCGAGTTCTTTAACCAGGAGTGCATCCTCCGGTTTCTTGAGCGAGGGGTCATCGTCAAAAAGAGCGGTCGCCTCTTTGCGGGCAAGCTCAAGAATGGGCACATCGGTAAGTTTGGCCATCCGCAGATCGGGAATACCGCTCTGTCGCGTACCGAAAAACTCTCCCGGACCGCGCAACTTCAGGTCTTCTTCTGCCAGAACAAAACCGTTCTGTACTTTTTCTATGATGTCCAGCCGCTGTCTGCCGACCTCAGAAGGGTCATCCGCCAACAGCATGCAATAGCTCTGTGCTGGTCCCCTGCCTACCCTACCCCGGAACTGGTGTAGCTGCGATAAGCCGAACCGGTCGGCGCTTTCTACCAGCATCACGGTAGCATTCGGGATATCTATACCTACCTCGATCACCGGTGTGGCTACAAGTATATTATAATCACCGTTGCGGAAACGGTGCATGACATCATCTTTGGCATCGTTGGCAAGTTTACCGTGAATAAGCCCCAGCTTAAAATCGGGAAAAACCTGCTGGGAAAGCCGTTCATATTCGACAGTAGCTGCCTTAGCCTGGACGGCATCTGATTCTTCAATTAACGGGCAGATGATAAACGCCTGGTGCCCTTCCGTTACCTGCTTCGAGATAAAACGGTAAGCACTTTCGCGCTGTTCCGGTGTAAGCCACCTTGTTTTTATAACCTGTCTGCCGGGCGGCAGCTCATCGATCACGGACAGATCGAGGTCACCGTATAGTGTCAATGCCAAAGTACGTGGAATAGGGGTTGCAGTCATAACCAGCATATGCGGATTGTAACCTTTCTGACGCAGGGCTGAACGCTGTTCCACTCCGAAACGGTGCTGCTCGTCGACTACTGCCAGATTTAACCGCTTGAAATCAACACCTTGCTGTATCAGAGCGTGAGTTCCGATGACAATATCGATATCTCCACTCTGAATGTATTTAAGCAACTCAGTCTTTTTGCGCCGGGTTGTCGAACCGGTCAACAAAGTAACCTTTAACGGCTGCGGCAGAAAACCGGAATACTGCCTTATACCTGAACCGTCTTCCTGAATGTTCCCGTTGCGTGCCAGCAGACCGGACAGCGTATTGAAATGCTGTTCAGCTAGAATTTCGGTGGGTGCCATCAATGCTCCCTGGTATCCATTGGACACGGCCATCAGCAACGCCGCGGTAGCCACAACAGTCTTGCCGCTGCCGACATCGCCCTGCAGCAACCGTGACATTGCCTGAGGTCTCATCATATCTGTCATAATTTCACCGGTCACCCGCTGCTGGGCAGCGGTAAGCCCGAACGGCAATGACTTGATAAATGATTCCAGTAAAGACCTATCGATCCGCAGCGGCTGGCCGGGCTGGCTTTTCTTCCAGTCCCGTTTTTTGTTCAGCACACCCAATTGCAATAAAAACAGCTCATCGAAGGCCAGTCTGACGCGTGCCTTATCTTTCAGAGTGTCATCATCCGGATAGTGTGCCTGGGAAATCGCCTGTGAAAGTGGCATAAGCCGGCATCGTTCAATAATTTGCTGGGGTAAAAATTCGCCTAGCCGGGGGGACCATTCGTCTATGGCGGTCTTTAAAATCTTGCGGACAGTACGGGGGTACAACCCCTGTGTCAGCGAATATACAGGTACCAGCCTCCCCGTGTGGATAGAATCGTTTTCGTCTGCAGGTTCCCACTCCGGATTTTCAAAGACCGGGCGCCCGCGGAACAGGCCTACTTTTCCGCTGATAATAATACTGCTGTTGGTGGTGAGCTGTTTAACGATATACGGGTTGTTGAACCAGACTATCCGCATGTTGCCCGTTTCGTCACCGATGTCAGCTATGGTGCTGCGCCTGCCGCCGAGAAAATCGATACGGGCTTCCCACACATTAGCGACAATAGTCTGCTCCTGCCCTACGATCAACTTTGAAATGTAAGTCCGTTGACTGTAATCGATATGCCGGTGCGGGAAAAAGTAAAGCAAGTCTCGAACGGTATTTACCCCCAGCTTTTCGAATTTGCCGGCCAGTACCGTGCTGATCCCTTTTATGGCTGTCACCGGGACATCGATGCCCTGATTAGCCGCCGCTGTCACAGTTTTTAGTTTTTTCCCTGGCAAAACAGCGACCGTAATTTTTCCTTTAGTAGTTGCTTTGGCAGCTTCCGGCGAGTTCAATTCTTCTAAAAATACACTGACGTCGCCCGCCCATTTTTGCCTTTCCGCCGGCGTCATCGATGTATAGGAAATTATTGAGAAAATATTGTGGAAACGACGCACCTGCTTCGGATTGGTAATGACGGCGGAGGCTTCATTGGTCCAGAGCTTAAGGAATTTATCCAGACCGCCAAAGACCGCAGTATCACTGAACCCCTTTTTCTTTTCCAGTTCCAGTATTTTAAACAGCGGACCGGAATTCACTGGCAAGGCACTGTCTCCTTAAGCCCGCGAATGCAGGTTGCCCTGAATCGCCAGCAGTAACAGGCTCGGCCCTGTATGAGCACCTACAGTTGGAGCGGTCTTTGTACGGTAGATGCGGTCTTTGGGGTAAAGCTTACTCAGCCGTTCTACCAGAGCATCGGCTTCGTCATCGGCGGCAGCATCTTCTACTGCCATTTCCTCGATCCTGGAACAAGCCTCAGCGAAATGGAATAGCTGATCGATGGCTTTTGCCCGTGAACGAGCTTTGCTCACCGGTTCGACAATTCCTTTTTTCAGAGTTATCACCGGATTAACTTTTAACAATGAGCCAAGCATAGCCCAGGCATGGCCTATACGTCCGCCTCTTCCTAAATACTCAAGGGTATCGAAGGTGGCGTGGAACTCAACACGTGACATCGTCTTCTTAGCTATCTGCTTTACATTTTCGAAGCTTTCTCCGGCCATTGCCGCTTTAGCTGCTGCCATGACTACAAAGCCCTGTGCCATTCCCGCCCATTGTGAATCGAGTACCTCAATATGACATTTCTTTTTCATGATATTGATAGCCTGCAGCGACCCGTTATAGCNGGCTGCNAGCTTGGAAGAAACGGTAATAACAAGAATTTCGTCATTCTCTTTGGCCAGGTTATCGAATGTGTCGGAAAATACGTACATGGGAGGTACCGATGTATGCGGTAAATTGTTAGACATCTTTAGCCTGTCGTAAAACTGTTCCGGGGTAATATCTATTCCGTCGCGGTATACCTCTTCCCCGAAGTTCAGTTCCATGGGGATAACTGTGATGTCAAGGGATTTTACGATACCAGCAGGCAGATCACCTATGCTATCCGTTACAATTTTTACAGTCATACAACACCTTCAAAATTCTAGTCCTTAAATTTCAGTCCTATTCCCTGATCACTAATCCTATTCTACCGAAACAATAAAGTCATAATGCGGTTGGCCGCCCTGTACAACATCTATCTGGATGCCTTGAAAACGCTCTCGTATACCGGTGCTGAGATCTTCGGCATCCTCAGCCTGAGTGTCGGCTCCGTAATAGATAGTGAT
>JGI20214J51088_10001646_pt1 | contig 15190 bp, 13 predicted proteins | sample WetSurMetagenome_FD_51088 | JGI IMG/M metagenome (IMG submission 51088) | reverse complement strand
TGCACTGTATGACGGCAGGACGTCAGTGTTTGCCCGAACGCCAGATGGAAAAGACGATCCACAGGCTGTTGAAAAATGCGATCAGGAATCCCAGCAGACCGAAAAACGGCAAGCCGAATAACTGAGGTCCGCCCTTCACCGTCATGATGATGCTGGATCCCACCACCAGCGACGCAGTCAGTATGCCCATGGTCAGCCGGTTGCTGGCGCGGTCCAGTTGATGCCCAAACTGGTCCAGCCGCTTAAGGTCAAGGTCGATCTTCACCCGCCCCCGCCGCATATCCCTCAATAGATGCCGCAGGTCACGTGGCACGTCGGCCAGCACTTCCAGCGTCTCACGCACGCTCTTGCGCCCACGCGCGAGCAAGGCCTGCGGTGTATAGCGCTGCTGAATGATGCACTCCACAAACGGCGTCAAGTGGTCGATCATGTGGAATTCTGGATCGAGCTGCTGTCCCAATCCTTCCAGCGTGATCAGTGTCTTGAATAACAAGGTCAGGTCGGCCGGCAATACCAGATTGTTGTCGCGCATGACCGCCGTGATGTCGTTCAGCAACGCGCCAATCTTCACATCCTTCAGTTGCAGATCGTTGTAGCTTTGCAGCAACTCCGCAACGTCATATGCCAGACGATCTTCATCGCTCAACGATTCGCCGCTCCAGTCGAGCAGTACCTGCATCAGGGCCTGCTCGTCATTGCGCGTCAGGGCATGCAGCAGGTCGACAATCTGGTTGCGGCGCGTGTTGGTCAACATGCCCACCATGCCGAAGTCGATCAAGCCAATGCGGTTGCCGGGCAGGAACAGCACGTTACCCGGATGCGGGTCGGCGTGAAAATAGCCGTGTTCCAGCACCATGCGCAGCACGGTGTCGGCACCGCGCGAGGCCAGCAGCTTGGGATCGAGTCCGCTGGCACGCAGTTTGTCAGAAGATACACCTTCCAGACCGACAATTTCCTCCTGCACGTTGACGCGGTCATTGGTGAATTCCCAGTACACCCGGGGAATCTGCACCAGCGGATCGTCGGCAAAATCGCGCGCGAACTGGTCGATATTGCGCGCCTCCTTGGCCAGGTCGAGTTCGCGGTTCAGCGAACGGCGGAACTGTGAAACCATTTGTACCGGATCGTAACGCCGGTAATCCGGCACTTCGCTCTCCAGCAGTTTGGCGGCATGTTCCAGGATGCGCAGGTCGGCCCGGATCACGCCCTCGATGCCGGGACGACGGATTTTGACGACGACCGGCGTGCCGTCCTTGAGCGTGGCGCGATGCACCTGTGCGATGGAAGCAGCCGCCAACGGAACCGTATCGAACGCGGCAAACACCTCGGCGGGCTCGCCCTTGAGGGCTGCCACCAGGTCGGAATGCAGGCTTTCATAAGGCACCGCAGGCACATGGCTGTGCAGTTTTTCGAACTCGGCNATCCAGTGCGGCGGAAACATATCGACCCGCGTCGCAAGCATTTGCCCGAGTTTGACGAAGGTGGGGCCTAGCTCTTCCAGCGCCCGACGAATACGCACCGGAGCTTCGAGCTGGCTGATTTCGCTCACGCTGTGCCAGTGTAAAACCCGCCCCGCTCGTTCCAGTGCGCCGCTGATGCCCAACATGCGCACCAGATCGCCCCCGCCATAGCGAATCATCACCGAGGCGATTTCATGCAAGCGTGGCAGGTCGCGCACGACCGAAATGGTTTCCCAGAGCATTGTGTGTTGTTGGGATCAGTAATGCCGAGAGTGTAGCCGCAAGTGAGGCGGCGGCAACATTTCCGCCGCCGCGTGCGGGTGATCAGATCAGGAACGCAGGCGCTCGCTCTGCCGCTTGAGTGAATCCGACAGTGCCTCAAGGATACCGCTCGCCACCTGGGACAGCCGCTCGGTAGCCGTACTGGCTGTTTCGCTCAGCCCCGCGCGCCCGGCCTCGCTGCTGGCCTTCACGCCGCTTGCCAACTGCTGCAGCGCAGCACGCACCTGTTCGCCGGTTCGGGTGCCACTGTTTTTCAGATGCTCGCTCAGACTCTCCAGCTCTTCCTTGAGTTTGCCGCCAGACTCTCTGGCTGTCTGTTTCAGGGTGTCGACAATCTGCGCTTCCAGATCGCGCAATTGCTCCAGACTGGTTTTCAGCTCGTTGTCCTTGAACGCCCGGCCCTGCTCGGCCGCTTCGCGCAGGGCATAGGAGGCAGCCTGGGCTGCACTGCCGACGGCATCGTCGAGACCGGACACAGCCTGTTTGAGACCTTCCTTCAACTCGCCACCCCGCTTCGTCAATCCGCTGCCCACACCCGAGGCAATTGCGCTAACGATCTTTCCCAGATCCTGCAGCGCCATCCGGCGTTCGTGCAGCGCGCGCGCTGTCAAATCCCTCACCCGTTCGCGCAGGTCAGGTTCAGACGCCGCAGCCTCGGCCTCGTCATGCCATTGCACGAGTTGTGCATTTTCATGGATACTGGTTTCGCTTGATACAGAAGTATTTGCGTCATTCATGATGGGATCCTCGGAGTCAAGATTCGCCACAATTGGCCGTTTTCTTATCTAACTATAGAGCAGATTGTCCACCCATGAAGCCTGTCGCGATGCTGTCCTTGCTGATCCAGCTGCTGCTGCCGGCGGCGCATGCCAGCACGTTGGATGAAGACATCCCCATTTACGCTGTCAGCCTGGTCGGCAGCCCCTATCGCCTCGGCGGCACCTCGCCCGAAACCGGACTCGACTGCAGCGGCTTTGTCGGCCATGTATTCAGGCAAATAACCGGGGTGGNCCTGCCGCGCAACAGCCATGCGATGAGTGAAGCCCTGCAGCCGCTTTCACAAACCGAGCTGCAGCCGGGCGACTTGGTTTTCTTCAATACGCTCAAGCGCACCTTTTCCCATGTCGGCATCTATCTGGGCGAAAATCGTTTCGTGCATGCTGCCGGCAGCCGTACCGGTTCCGTCAAGATCTCCCGCCTGAGTGACCCGTACTGGTTCCAACGTTTCGACGGCGCAAGACGTGTCNATGCTTCCAGTCCCGCCCAGACGGCAGATGCAGATTCCGAATAGATTCACTCACTTCAGACTCTGGCTTGCCCTGCTCCCTGCTGCCTTGCCTTTCGGCCTGACATACGCAGCGACCGATCTCAGTTTTGAAAGCGCCGCGCTGGTCAACGAGGGCAGCCTGCATTTCCTGGATACCGCACCCGCCAAANTGGTTCATCACCACCGGAACACCATATTCATCGATAGCGACAGCCTTGATTCAGGCTGGGTCAANCTGTCGCAGTGTCACGATCATCTCGACGCCGTGCCCCTCGCGCAAATCACCTTTCGTGAAGGCTTTATCCGCAACCTCAAGCTGGATTCCGCCACCCACATCGAGCAAGCCTGGATCGAAGGCGCCAGCGTGCAACTCCGCAATGTCGAACCGGGTGCAACGCTATGCCTGTCCGCCCAGACCCGCGCATTGCACAACACCGGCCAAGGCTACTTCAACTTGACCAACGGACCCTACATGCGCAAATTTCTTGACGGCTATTACCCAATGCAGGTGACGCTGGAGATCCGTTATCCGGCACAGTTGCTCAAGCTGATCGACGTCACACCCCCCACCCAGCCCGGTTTTGCGCTCAAAGAACGACCGGGCTTCATTCGGGTGAATGCGACCTTCGAAGGCGAATTGACAACGTTGATCCAGTTCGAAAAGCCCTAGCATTTGCTGGGGAGGGTCGCTCCATTCAAATTGTCTTATTATTGATAACGGTTATCATTTTGTACGATTACGATAATGTTAATCCGAGGTCGAACTCAGGATGAAGCCGAACCATCTTCTCGCCGCCCGGGCACACACGGTCCCCACTCTGCCCGCGCTGGCCGATGAAGTCGTCGTGCATTCCGCACGCAATGAGCGCTCGTCAAGCCACTGTTCAACGCCTGCGCCTGGGACAGCTGCGTGACGACGATATTCATTGCCGACAAGGGAAGCCCGCTGATGGCGCGGCTCGAAAGTAACCCCCCCCCGGCCGACATGCTGCTCACCGTCGATGCCGGCAACCATTGGCAGACATCCGAAGAAGTCCTGCTCCACCCTGACGACATCATCCACGACGACGACAGCCTGTTGCTCGCCGAAGCCAAGAACAAGGCATTCCGCGGCGCCGAATTCCCCTCCACTCTGAAGCTGCCCAGCAGCCAGCACGCGCCGTCTCTGGTGCCCTCCCATCACAATCCCGACATTGGCGAAAAGATCGGCATCAAGCTGGACGCCGATCACGTCGTGGCTTTCAGGCGCGGATAAAACCATGGTGCCCACTCAACTGCGCGGCCTGCTGTTCAATGTCTGGCTTGGCTTCGCAGCCGCCCTGCTGATGATGCTGGCGGTGATCGCACTGGGCGTCACCCAGATGGCACACCTGAATGCCGAACTGCAAAACGTGGTGTCGGTCAACAACGTGAAAACCCGTCTGGCGACACGGATGCGCGATTCGCTGCGCGACCGTGCGATNGTGATGCACAACATCGTGGTCTCGATCGACCCCTGGGAGAAGGACCNGCTTTTCATGCAGTTCCTGGAATATGGCGAACGCTACGCCAAAGATCGTGGCCAACTGGCGGCGATGATCCGCACCCCTGAAGAAAAAACATTGCTGAACGAACTGGATGCCATCACTTTCAGCAATCAGCCGGTCATGTTCAATGTGGTCGCTGCGGCACTCGATGAAAACAATTACGGGGCCCTGACGCTGCTGCAGACCGAGGCCATCCCGTTGCAATACCGTCTGGTTGAAGCCCTCGACAACATGACCCGACTGCAGCGCGAGGCCAACGAAGCGGCACTCGGCAAAACCTACACGGCCTATCAGGCCAGCCGAACCCTGATGCTGGCCCTGGCCATCGCCGCCACGCTGCTGGCCATACTGGTGGTGGTTCTAGTCGTTCGCCGCATGCTGACGCAAACCCGGCAAATCGAAACCGAGAAGCAGAAATATCAAACCCTCTTCGAAACCAACTCCGACGCCGTTGTCATTCTCGACGACAAGGGATTCATCGACTGCAACCCAGCCACCCTGTCCCTGTTTGGCATGGACTCGGTTGATACCTTCCTCGCCACACCGATCCCACAACTCGGCACACCGCTGCAGGCGAACGGTCACACCGCCATGGATCATGCCATGCAGGCAATCGAGGAGGCGCGCAGCAACGGCCATGCGGACATGGAGTGGCAGGGACTGCGCAAGGACGGCTCGGTCTTTCCTGCCGAAATCGCTCTGCACGCGATGCAACTGGAAGGCAAACCGGTCATCCAGGCCATCATGCGGGATGTGTCCGAACGGCGCGCCGCCGAAGCCGCCAAGGAGGCCGCGCGTGAGGCTGCCCTGCACATGGCGCGCGCCAAATCGGAGTTCGTCGCCAAGGTCAGCCACGAAATCCGCACCCCCATGCATGGCATTCTCGGGATGAGCGGTCNGTTGCTGAAAACGCAACTCAATGGACAACAGCGTGAATACGTCTCCACGCTGAAAAGTTCAGCGGAAAGCCTGCTCACCATCATCAGCGACATCCTCGATTTTTCCAAAATCGATGCGGGAAAACTGTCCATCGAGCAGATTGCGTTCTCGCCGGTGGCGCTGGTACAGGAGGTGGTGTCGCTATTCAAGGCACGGGCACTGGAAAAAAACCTGCAGCTGAAACTGATCTTGTCTGACGCCCCCCCCGCTGCCCTGCTCGGCGACCCGACCCGCATTCGCCAGATCCTGCTCAACTTGGTCGACAATGCCATCAAGTTCACCCACCAGGGGGAAGTCGAACTGCGCCTGACATTCGAAACCGTGAATCATGAAGTCGGTTGCCGATTCAGTGTAAGGGACAGTGGCATCGGCATGAACAGCGACACGCAGGTACGTTTGTTCCAGGCATTTTCGCAGGCCGACTCGTCGACCACGCGCCGCTACGGCGGAACCGGGCTGGGGCTCGCGATCAGCAGCCAGCTGGCTGGATTGATGGGTGGCCGCATCACGGTCGAAAGCACGCCGGCCAAGGGAAGCTGCTTCACTCTGATGCTCCTGCTGTCCCCAACCACCTTGCCTCTCGCCGAACAGCCCGAACAGGCAGACGCTCAACTGGAAGGACGCATCCTGGTGGTTGAAGACCATCCGGTGAACCAGAAAGTGTTGGCACACCAGCTGCACGAAATGGGACTGCAGTACACCATTGCCACCAGTGGGCAGCAAGCCTTGGACCTGCTCGCAAAGGAAGCTTTCGATCTGGTGCTGATGGACTGTCAGATGCCGGGGATGGATGGTTATGAAACGACCCGGCGAGTTCGCCAGCTGCCGACAGATGCCCGCCACACCCCTGTCATTGCGCTGACCGCCAATGCCGGCAGCAGTTTCCGCGATGTCTGCCTTGCTGCCGGCGGCAACGATTATCTGAGCAAACCCTACACTGAGGCAGCGCTGGCGGCAGTGTTGACGCAATGGCTGCCGCAGGTTGACGCCAACTCCCCACGGATAGCACTGCTCGATCTGCCCGCCCTGCATGCGCGCTATCCCGGTAATCCGGACCTGGTGAAAGAACTGGCAGCAGTATTCAACAGCACGACCGAATCGAGCCTGGCGAAACTGAAAAGCGGAATCGTGCAAGGCGATGTCGAATTGTGCCGCAAGGAAGCCCACGCGCTGAAAGGAGCGGCGGCCAGCGTGCGAGCCACAGCCATTCAGGATGGCGCCGCCCGCCTTGAAGCCTGCCTTAATCATGGCGACCTGGTTGGCGCGGCCGCTGAACTGGACGTGATGGAAAATACCTTCCACGGACGAGCATGATGAATCATTGACGTCTGCTTCATGATGCGTAGGATACTGGCATAGCAAATCCGGAGACCCGATATGATGCGCCGCTTCTTATTCACGCTCGCGTGGTTATTCAGCCTGTCGGCACTCGCCGCCGAGCCGCCTGCCAAGCCAACCGCGCAGCCCGTGAATCCCTACCTGCAAGGCGCACCTGCACAAAGCTGGATCGGCGTCGCCCAGACGCCCTATGGCCCGATGATGATGCAGCAGGCGCTCCCGCCGCCTTACCGCGATTATCAGATGAACCGTGTCCTGACGCCTGAAGAAAAGAAGCGCTGGCTGCAGATGGCGATGCCGATGATGGCCAACATGATGCAGATGGACGCGCGCGAGGCGATGAACTATTTCGCCGTCAAATACAAGGTCAAGCCCGGAGTATCGTTCGATGAAGTGGTCGAATCGATGATGCTGCGCGCCAATAAGGAGAACCTGAAATTCGTCGGCAGCAACCTGATGTGGAAGGATTTCAAGGCGGTGCTGAACGACGACTCAGCGCCACGCGTCGAAGTGTTCAGCTACTGCGACATCGCCGTGGGACGCGACCTGTTGCGGATCATCCCCGAGATGGCGGTGTTCCTGCCCTGCCGCATCACGGTGATGGAAGACGCCGACAAGAACATCTGGGTAATGACGCTGGACTGGGATGTGACCTGGCTCGACATGGCCGGCAAGCAGATGGGCATCACGCCGGAACTGCGCCAAGGCGCGCGGGATATCCGGAAAAAAATGGACAGTGTCATGCGCGCAGGCGCCAACGGCGAACTCTAGACTGCCGCTCTATTTCACCCCTCACCGCCTGCACAGGTTTCATGTAACCCCGTCAGGCAGGTTCAGTTGCAACTGGCCACCTCGGCTTTCCCACTTTGCAAGCCTCCATCAGGGCAGTNCTCGCCCGCCCTTAAGTTCCCCTAACGACTTGCCGTAAAAATCCTCGTTGCTATTGCGGCATTTCGGATTCGCCTTTCCAGAATCAAGGCGAGCCCAGCCCAATGCGTAATTTTTTCTTTTTTCCAGGCACACGAATGAACTCTTCCTGCAAATCAATCACAGCCGTTGCCATCCTGGCGGCATGGTTGCCGCTCGCCGGAAGCGCCCTCGCTGCCGAGAGCGGGAAACCCACAAGCAAGGGCACCCCCGCTTCCGTATCCGACGACGACCTGAAAGCAGCCGGTGAACGCATCCGCGAAACTGGGCAGAAGCTCCAGGCCGATATTCAGGAAGCTCTCCGCAAGGCCCGTGCCCAGAGTGCTGCGCTGGAAGCCAAACAGGCGGCCGAGCGCAAGAATGAGGCAGAGAAGGCGCGCCAGCAGGCAGCCAGGGATGCCGCCGCACTGGCTGCCACCAAGGAAGCGAAGCAGCGCCAGGCGCTGGAAGCAGCGCAAGCTCTGGCCAGGAAGGAAGCGGAGGAACGCGCGGCGAAAGCGGAGCAAGAGCGACTGGCCGCAGTGAAGGCACAGCGCGAACTGGAAGACAAGCTGGCTCGGGAGCAACAAGCTGCCAAGGAAAAAGCCTCCAAAGCCAGCAACGGCAAATCCAAGCTGGGCGAGGAAACCAATTTTGGTGTCGATATTTGACCGCACTATCAATCGTCCGGCTTGCCGGGCAAACCCTGCGATGTTGTTTTTGGAAAGGATGTGGATATGGCACTAGCAACAATCAGCGCACCGCGTATCGCGGTGGGATGGGCCGCGGCCATTGCGCTACTCGGTTCAGCGTCGGCTCTGGCTCAAACCGAAATCTCGCGCGGCGAAGTCATCGCCACGACGTGCTTCACCTGTCATGGGACGAATGGCGTCAGCCCGAGCAGTATCCCAAGCATCAATGAGATCCCGCCCACGCGCATGATCGACATCCTAAAAGGCTTTCGATCGGGCCAGCGTGCCTCCACGATCATGGGGCGTCACGCAAGCGGCTACACCGACGAGGAAATCGTCGAAGTTGCGAATTATTTCGGCAGTTTGCAAAAGCGGGGGAAATAACCATGTCCAATATTTCACGTAGAAACTTCGTCAAGCTAATGGGCGCTGGCGGCGCGCTATCGGNATTCGGGCTTACCGGCTGCGAAACGTTGCCAACCGCCAAGGCGGCGCCGCGCGTCGTGGTCGTCGGTGGCGGTTTCGGCGGTGCCACCTGCGCCAAATACCTGCGCATCTACGACCCGGCACTCAACGTCACGCTGGTTGAACAGAATGCCAATTACATCACCTGCCCTGGCAGCAACTGGATGCTTGGAGGCATGCGCACCATCGAGGACCTCACGCAGAAATACTCCGCACTGCGTGACAAATACGGCGTGAACGTGGTGAACGACCGGGTCACCGGCGTCGATCCGGGCAAGCGGCTCGTGAAACTGGCGAGCGGCAAGGTCATCGAATACGACCGCCTGGTAATGTCGCCGGGCATCGATTTCCGCTGGAACGCCATCGAGGGCTACGACGAAGCCGCCAGTCTCGTCATGCCGCATGCCTGGAAAGCCGGTCCGCAGACGCTGCTGTTGCAGAAACAGTTGCAGGCCATGCCCGACGGCGGCACCGTCATCATCAATCCGCCGCCGATGCCCTTCCGCTGTCCGCCCGGCCCGCCGGAGCGTGCGAGCATGATTGCCTATTACCTCAAGGCCAACAAACCCAAGTCAAAGATCCTGATCCTCGACGCCAAGGATGACTTCTCCAAGAAGGGCCTGTTCATGGCTGCCTGGAATGAACTCTATCCCGGCATGATCGAATGGGTGCCAGCGTCCAAGGGCGGCAAGGTCGTGCGCGTCGACACCAAGACCAATACGGTCTTCACCGATGGCGGCGACTCGCACAAGGCTGACGTGGTGAACATCATCGCGCCGCAACGCGCCGCCCAGATCGCCACTGCGACCGGACTGGCCAACGATTCCGGCTGGTGCCCGGTTAACCAGCACACCTTCGAATCCACGCTGGTGCCGGGCATTCACGTGATCGGCGATTCCTCCGTCGCCGGCGCGCTGCCCAAATCGGGTCATGCGGCGAACAATATCGGCAAGATGACCGCCGCTGCGATTGTTTCGCTGTTCCGTGGCACCAAGGTGCCCCTGCCGTCGCACGTCAACACCTGCTACAGCCTCGTCAGTCCCGACTACGGCATCAGCATCGCTGCCGTGTACCGCCTCGGCGAAGACGGCATGCTGGCGGGCGTCAAGGGTGCGGGCGGCACCAGCCCGGCGGATGCTTCCACCCTGCAACGTAAACAGGAAGCCGGCTACGCACAGGGCTGGTACACCAGCATCACAGCGGATACGTTCGGCTGATCGTTCACAAATCCAGAAGTGAAAAAAACGGGCCGCTGTCGAAAANACAGCGGCCCGTTTGTATAAGGACTCAGGAAGAGATCGGCTATAGTCCTCCGCCATCCTCGCCAATGATCCGATTCCCATGACTCACCCCTTCTCCTCCCCGGTCGCGCTGGAACAAGGCTTTGCCGACGGACTCGACGTGATGCTGGCAACCCATCGCGGGCTTGGCGTCTACATTCTTGTGCTGGCCAACGNCGCCTACGATGCAGCGCTATGGACGCTGCTTGCACCCGCCCTGGCAGCGCGCCACACCGAACTCGCCGCCACCCTCACCGACACCCTGCGGCGCGGCGCCACGCTCGCCGAACCGGACGACGACGTGNTGGTGTTTCTCAAGCTCAATACCATCGGCTTCGAACACCTGGGGCGCATGGAAAGCCGCCGTGCCGGCCACTGGGAGACGATGTTCAATCCCATTCGCGCCCTGCGCCCGCCGCGCATCAGCAGCATGCGCTTCGAAGGCCTGCTGCGCCCCTTCGACCCGGCTGGTTTCCATTTCAACAAGTCCTTTCTCACCAGGGAAATATTCTGGGAAGGCGAGCTCGCCGGCAAACCGGCGCGCGTGCTGTACAACAAATTTCCCTTCGCCCGCCTGCATGGCCTGCTGGTGCCTGAACCCCAGCGCGCATTGCCACAATATCTCACTCCGGAATTGCACGGCTGGGCTTGGGACATCTGCGCGAATGCCGGCGTGCAAGGCCTGTGCCTGGGCTACAACAGCCATGGTGCCGGCGCCTCGGTCAACCACCTGCATTTTCAGAGCTTTGTGCAGACGAGTCCGCTGCAGGTGCAGGCGCCACGCTTCGTCCATAACGGCGGCACCCAGCCCTACCCGCTGCCCTGTCAGCGTTTCACCGATGCAGAAACATCCTGGATTCAGCTCGACTACCTGCACCAGCACAACCTCCCCTACAACCTCATCTACAGCCGGGGCAACCTGTACCTCATCGCCCGNGTCCCGCAAGACAGTATCAATCTGAGCGACCCGACACGTGGCTATGGCTGGAGTGAAATGGCCGGCTCTGTCACCCTGTTCAGCCGGGAATCGTTCGAAGGCTTGAGAGCTGAGGCGTTTGAGGCTGAACTGGCGCGCTTTGTGCCGTGAGGGGAATCAAGCTCCAATTCCCAGCATCCTGGCAAAGGTGCATTGANTATTGACTGATCCCAGAAGGGATTATGGCCAGCTCGGCCAGGCTGAAGCAGCTATGCGGGCTGGACGTGATTGTCGGCGCCTACTTCCGTCCGAAGATTCCCGGCAGTTTGCGCCAGCGGAACAACTCCCAGCGCGTGAAGTTCGACCGCATGCTGCGGCGCTTTTCCTCACGCCAATTGATAGTGCCGCTCAGGCCGTCCAGCGCGAAGATNGCGATGTCTCGGTCGAGATACAGNCTGGTCGCGCCTCCCGCCAATGCCCGCGCCAGCCAGTCCCCGTCGGCCACGATGCGGTACTTCTCGGCAAAGCCGCCAGTGCGCTCCAGCGTCTCCCGCCGCGCGAACAGCGCCTGATGACAGAAACCCTTGCGGCACAGGAATTCCCGGTTGAGAACCGGCACCTGCGGCTTGCGCACCAGTTCCTCGCCGCTCCGGTACAGCACATCGCCGTACACCAGGTCCACCGAAGGATTCTGCTCGATCGCCGCCGCCACGTCGGNGACAACCCTCTCATCGCAAAAACAGTCGTCGCTGTTGAGGAAGTAAAGAAAGTCTCCTTTGGACGCACGGATCCCTTTGTTCATGGCGTGATAAAGACCACGGTCCGGTTCGCTCACCAGGTAGTCAATCCGGTCGCGGTAGCGGGCGAGGATTTCCAGAGTGCCGTCCGTCGAACCGCCATCAATCACCAGGTATTCGATGTTGTCATAAGTTTGGCCGCGCACGGAAGCGATGCACCGGTCAATGCAGTGCGCGGCATTCAATACCACTGTCACAACGGATATTTTCACCTTTCGCATGAATTTATTCCTGGTTTCCTTCAATTAAACGAGATTTTGATAGATAGCGAGAGTCTCCTGAGCGCACCGCGGCCAGGTAAATTGACGACAGCGTTCATGCCCCAGCCGAACAAGTTCGCTTCTAAGTGATGATGAACCGGCTACGCATTCCAGCCCCTCACGAATCGAATCTATGCTTGCAGAATCAAAATATTAGGCCGCCATAGCAGCAACCCCGGGAATCGAGCTCGCAACGCCTAAAGATGACAGCATATTTACGCAGGACCTGCGCAGTAGAAACCGGCGTCATCCTTTGGTTACAGATAACATGCCATGAAAGACTCCAGGATCATCTGTCCATGGCTGCCGTATAGGCAGGACATTCTATTCATTGTCGGCAGCATCGTGACTGGGTTAGGGCAAGGAAGTAACCCCTAACCATTTCCACCTGCAACTATTGGTCGGCCAAACATAGCCAGCAAACGAGGCAGACACGATATTCCCCTCATCCCAAAACGATCACCTGGCCTTGCTGCAGCGCTTTCAGCGTCCAGTCAGGCGCGGAGGTCTGCAGTTCGTCCATGATGGCGGTCTCGTTACCCGGTTTGAGATGGGTGATCCAGATCTCGGGGCGCACCTTCAGCTCCTGCAACTCAGCCGCCAGCGAATCCGGCCAGTGATGCTTGGATGCCTGGGCGATTTCGACCAGCGCATTCTCGAACGAGGTTTCGATGATGAGATGGCGCAGATCGGGGATGGCGTTGAGCGCTGCGACGAAGGCCTCGCTGCGGGTGGTATCTCCACTGAATACCAGGCTGTCGCCCGCCACGCTCACCTGCAGGCCGCAGGCCGGGACCACATGGTTGACCGGAAGCGGCTTGAAGGTGCGTTCGCCCAGCGTAAGGCTGTCGCCCATGGGCAAGGGTTCGAACCGCACCCATGGGCCCTCAGTATTCGGTATCTCGCGAAAATCCGGCCACAGATGCCAGTTGAACAGGTGGGCCGACAGCACCTCCAGGACCGCTGGCAGTGCATGCACCACCAGCGGCGCGCTGCGTTTCTCACCCACGGCGTCGAGCAGCAAGGGCAGCCCCAACACATGATCGAGATGGGCATGAGTGATGAACACATGATCGATCGCCAGCAGATCATCGAGACTCAATGTGGTGATGCCGGTGCCGGCGTCGATCAGGATGTCGTCATCGACCTTGAAGCAGGTGGTGTGGCGCCCGCTGCCGATGCCGCCGCTGCAACCGAGTATGGTGAGTTTCATCGCTGATTGATCGTTGCTATTTGGTTGTATAGACGAATACGCCATCCCAGTCGTCGGGCGGCGGTGCCTCGCGGAAATGCGCGATGCGTTCAAGATAGATGTCGCACAAACTGCAGGGCGCGGCCGCTTTCAGATCGGTCAACATCTTGGTGGCGCCATCCCAGTCACAGGCCTGATAGCACGCAAAGGCCGCCTCGAATACACGGGCAATCATCCGCACCTGCTCGGACAACTCTTCCTTGCGACCCAGGGCTTGATAGATCGCCACCGGGGTTAGCTTGCCCTTCACCCGCACTTCATCGACTTTCATGAAGGCATGCACGGGATCGGCCTCGACGGTGGGCTGGGTGACCAGGATGCCGACGCCATACTGCTTGGTGATGCCTTCCAGGCGTGATCCCAGGTTCACCGCATCGCCCATCACCGTGTAGGACATGCGGAACTCCGAGCCCATGTTGCCGACACTCATGCGCCCGGTGTTGACGCCNATGCCGATCTTCACTTCCGGCCAGCCGCGCGCCGCAAATTCCCGGTTCAGTTGCGGCAGGGCAGCCTGCATGTCAAGCGCGGTCTGCACCGCACGGGTGGCGTGATCGGCAAGATCCACNGGCGCGTTCCAGAATGCCATGATGGCGTCGCCGATGTATTTGTCGATGGTGCCGCGCTGCTGCTGCACGATGCGNGTCATGGTCGACAGGTAGGCATTCAGCACTTCGGCGAGTTCGGCCGGCGGCAGCTTTTCAGAGAAGTCGGTGAAGCCGCGGATGTCGGAAAACAGCACGGTCATGTCGCGCGACTGTCCTTCCATGGTGTAGTGCGCCGGGTCCTGGCTCATTTCGGCCGCCAACTCGGGCGGCACATACTGGCCGAACAGCTTGGTGATCTGGCGCTTGTTGCGCGTCTCGGCAAAGAACCCGTAGGCGGTGTTGAGCGCATACAGTCCCAGCACCGTGATCATTGGCGCCGCCATCGGCACCACCCACAAACGCGACCAGGCCGCCGCATAGGCCCCAAGCAGCAGCGCCAGCATGAGCATGCTCGTCACCAGCCCGATGACCGGGCCGAATCGAAGCAGTACCGCGGTCAGCAAAACGCCCAGCAGCAACACAGCGCTCAGCCGCGCATCCGCGGCCCACGGCGGCGTGCTGCGGGTGATGCCGTCGAGCATGCCGGCGATCAGATGGGCATGGATTTCCACTCCGGGGAAAACATTTGATAACGGGGTTACCCGCAGGTCGACCAAGCCTGGTGCGGTCGATCCCAGCAGCACGATGCGGTTTTCCAGTTGCGCCAGTGGCGCCTTGCCTGCCAGCACCTGGGCTGCTGAAATATAGGGAAACGACAACCCGGCGCGGTAGGGCACGTACACGGTGCCGTCTGCGCTCAGCGGCACCCGAATGCCACCCGCCTCCACCCACGGCGCGAGGTAGTGCCGTCCGAGCAGGCTACTCTGTTCAACGCCTGCCTTCAGGGGATCTCCGCCAAACGCCACCCGCAGCGTGGAAACCGACAGGGCCGGATAGTAACCCGCGCCAAACGGCGTAAGCATGTTCATTTGCCGTGCGGTGCCGTCTGCGTCGGCACGCATGTTGAAAAATCCTGCGCCCTGCGCCACCTGCTGGAACACGCCCAGATTCGCGCCGTAACCGATCGGCGGCGGCAAGCCGGGCTGCATCGGCTTGAACACATCTGCTGCCAGGGACGGTGGCGGCAACATACCGGTTTTGGCCTGCGCATAGCCTGCGGGGATGAAGTAATACCCCAAGGAAACCGGACGGTCGGCAAGCGCCTGGGCAAAGCGGGCATCGTAATCGAGGCGCGGCGAGAGTTGTTTGAGTGCAGCCTGAAA
>JGI20214J51088_10001643_pt1 | contig 15216 bp, 13 predicted proteins | sample WetSurMetagenome_FD_51088 | JGI IMG/M metagenome (IMG submission 51088) | reverse complement strand
ATAATTTTGCTTGCTCTTCCATGCGACTGCCTCACACCCATTTGCACAGAAATCAAAGAAGCTGTTGTAGGGAAAATAGTNATAAACATAGCGTCATCCNTTGACTCTGAAAAGAAGAGNAGGGCAAAAATTAACCNNGCAGGCTCAATTGCNATGGAACTNCAAAATNTTTTTGGANCNGACACCAAGNTTGTTGACGCGCTCCAACATGTTAGCCCTGAGCAGCTTATGAAATTTGATGAAAAAATTGAAGCGGACGTTCTTGTCGTTGGTGCAGATAGACAAACACGTGACACTGTTATAGGCTTAATCAGGAAAGCAGGTATTGGTGCTTTTGACGCTGGAACAATAGAGAATGCTGTTGCGATTGAAACCTTAACCGCAGCGCTAATAGCTATAAACATACACTACAAAGTTATGGGTTCAAGCATCCGTATCGTAGGCATGCAGCACTTAACTACTGAAAACTAAGATTCTCCAGCTTTTTTTGCGTTAAACTTCTGCAGAACCTGCTTGCTCAATGTGTCGTTTTCAACTGTGAGCAAAAGCTGTAAATCATCAACTGAATCGATGTCCAAGCCAACCCTAAGCGAATAATAAAATTTTAGACATATTTCTCTTCTTTGTGCTTGCTGTACATGTTTTTTGAAGCTATCGGGGCCAAAGCATGCGTGAACCAAATGTGGTGGATGCTGGAAAAACGCGTTGGTGCCCCAGTCTTTGGATGGAGCCAAAACTACTCGCCTCTTCTCAGCGCCCAATTTTACTATGGCATCAATGTCTTTTGGTGTTATGAGGGGGACATCAGCGGGCAATACGAGCACTGAGTCTGCCTTGTTTCGCATGCACCAAGCAAATGCCTCTTCAATGGCGCTGTTCAATCCTTTGCGGGCAGGAGCGAAAAAGGAAGCACCGAACTGCTCGACTATGGGGGCTACATTTTTGTCGTTGCTAACGACTAAGATTCTGTTAACCAATGAGGCTTTGAGTGCTTGCAGAACGTCTTCTAGCATGGCTACTGCTAAAAACTTGCGTTCCTGCGAGTTTAGGCTTTGGGAGAGTCGTCTCTTGGACACGCCAATCCTTTTAACAGGCACAATTGCGTAGACAAACATTTCCTAAAGGCACCCTTAGCAGATATTATTATGGCTAATTATGTTCTTAGTTTGTTTGACTCGGTTGCCTAAAAATATTTAGCATTGGCTCTAAGTAGCCTATTAGAAAAACAGTCGAACCAAACAGTAAATCGAATAGTTATATAGCGACAAGTNATGATATTNATTAAGCCAAATGGGTAGATGAACCGAAAATAACAGTTACCGCCGGTCTTAAGGTTCGAAGATCATTGACAAAAAAATGTTTTCACTTCCAAGAATTGGATTGGTTTATCTGTTTTCCGGGCACGGGAAATGAAGGGAGAAAATACCTCTATTATACGGTATCATTGAAAAATCCTAAGAAAGGAAACAATTCCCAAGTTTGTCTGGAAGATATAGTTGATACCGCTGAATTTGAACAGAATTATCCTCATACCGTGGGTTTTTACAAAGAAACCATTGACAATAGCGTAAATTTTTGCTCTAAATATTTAGAAATTAGGGTTATCAGGTCTATTGGAGAATTCTGGAAGTTTTTGAACGACCTAAATATTTAGGCAAAGGTTGGCTGGGAATAAAAACTAGAAAGTCATATTCATGTTTACGGTGTACTCGTCAACCGGTTTAGTTTCAAATCCTTTTTTGGAGCACAGACTAATCATTTTTGTGTTGGAACTGGTTACTTGACTATAAATTGTATTTACTTTAAGGTCTCTGGATATATCAACAATAAAATCCATAAGTTTTGAACCTAGTCCCAGCCCGTGCCATGAATCGCTTACCATGATGGCAAATTCACCATTTTTTCTCTCTGAATCAAGAACTAGCATGACCACCCCAATAATCCGCTTTTCACCCGGCAATTCGGCGACTATGGCGATTTCTCGGTCATAATCCAAATTGCAATATCGAGATAGGAGGTCATGAGACATTTCTTTTATTATCTCAAAAAACCTGAATCTTACACTTTCTTCAGATAGCGATTTGAAAAGCTCATTAAAACGGGATTCATCTTCTGGTTTTATCGGACGCAAAGTCACTTCAACGCCATTTTTCAACGTCCGCTTAGCAACATATTTTCTGGGGTAAGGTGGAAAAACCAAATGTTCATTATGTTCAGCCGGTTCTCGTATCATTTTGCTAGCGTCAAGAGAGATAGATCCATCAACTGCGTAAACGCCCGTGCTGCTGACTATTAGTGGGTTAATCTCGATTTGTTTGATTTCTGGATAATCCAAAATCATCTGAGAGAATTTCACCAGCAACTTTTCAAGAACGCTTATTTGGGAAATATCTAAAGATAAGGAGTTATTGTTCGGCTGAAATATTTTGGTGCGTTCGATTATTTGTTTTGCAAGAACCTGATTAAGAGGAGGAAAACCAACGCTTATGTTGTTGATTATTTCAGGTTCATCTCCAGAGGTTCCAAAAATTATTATTGGACCGAATTTGTTATTTTTTCTCATTCCCAAAAAGAGTTTTTTGGCACCGCTTTGAATCTTTGGTTGGATAATTACTCCTTGGAACTCAGATGATCTACTAGGCTCAATCGTATTGATTATTTGAGAAAAAGCCGCAGGCACTTCAGACAATGAGAAAACGTTCAAAATGAATTCTTCTTTCTCATGTTTTAGAGTTGACTGTACGTACAGCGGTTTCATTGTAACCGGAAAACCTATTTCAGAAGTGTGAACCAGCGCTACATCGATTGATCCTGCAATCCGAGTGTCTACAGTCAATATTTCGTATGCTTTTAAGAAACTCGAAGTTTCAGGCAAACTTAGAACTTGTCTACCCTCACTATACGCAAACCTTAATTTTTCTTTAAGACGGGTTGAATTATCCAAAAGTAAAGAAATCTCTTCAGGGGCTTGATATAGTAATTCGATGTTCTTTGAGTAATTATACATGTTCAAAAATGTTGAGACTGCTTCTTCAGGCGTTCCAAAAGACGGAACATTATTACGGTGAAGCATTCTTCGGGCTTCGTGACAACTGCTATCTTCGCCCATTAAAGCAATCAAAAAGGTTTTCTTCGTTTGTTTAGCTAAATCGATTGCCATTTCAGCGATACTAGAAGGGTCAGTTAATCCTTGCGGAGAGTAGATTACAAGAACGCTTCCGTCTGTTTGCTCATCTTTCAGGCAGAACTCCATGACACTTTTGAATCTATCAGGTTTTGCCTCCTCAAGAATGTCAATTGGGTTTGATGCACTACAATAATAAGGCAAAATTTTCTGTAATACGTCTTTAGAAGCTTTATTCAGATGCGAAAGCTTACCGCCTTTTAGGTGAAGCTGATCAGCGGCTAAAAGTCCAGGCCCACTTGCATTAGTAATTATAGTTAAGTTTGGGCTGCAAGGACTTGGCTGCATCGATAAGCTTTTGACACAATCAAAAAGCTCGCTAATTGTATCGACACGAACAATACCTACGCGCCTAAAGATAGCATCGTAAATGTCATCTTCGCTCAGTTGATTAATCTTGGTAGAACTAAAATTGCGGCTTTCATCAAATCGACCGCCCCTAACTATTATAATAGGTTTTGTTCTTGCAAATCCTCTTGATGCACTAATAAAACTTCGAAAATCCTTTATATCTTCAACATAAATCATCATAGCCCTGGTTTGAGGGTCTGTTCCAAAATGCTCAACTAATTCTCCCAAATCAACATCAATCATAGATCCGATTGATACAACGGCACTAAGACCAACCTTGGTTTCTGAAGACCAATCCAAAACTGATCCGCAAAGCGCTGCACTTTGTGATATGAATGCAATTTTTCCAGGAAGTGCTTTTTTGTCTCCAAACGTAGCGTATAAGTTATTTTTTGGCCTTATGACGCCTAAACTGCTCGGACCTATTATACGAACGCCATACAAACGTGCATATTCGAGAATCTGTTTTGTCAGAATCCTGCCGGTTTCATCATTTTCGTTTAAGCCAGCAGAGATAATAATGGCTCCTTTTACGCCCGCCTTCCCACATTCTTCGATAATCTGGGGTATAGTGTGGGCTGGAGTAGCTATGATTGCAAGGTCTATTTTAGATGGGACTTTTTCAACATTAGGATACGCAGTAATTCCTTGAACAGTTCGTTTGAAGGCATTTACAGGAAAAATTGACCCCTGATAGGATTTAATTAAATTGTGGAGAATCCGAGCTCCCAACGAATCATTGCGTTCGCTAGCGCCCACAACCGCAATTGCACGAGGGCTGAAAAAGCAGTTAAGATTTTCTATTCCCACACTTATACCTCGTAATTAAATTCTCTTATTATGCAGTGTATAATGATTCATTTTCAAGCTCTGAGGCGGACTTGCCAAATCTGGATTTTGCGTTACTTTTTATTGATTTTGCTTAAATTATGTTGACTTTTACAACATGCGTGGAGCACGAGATGCATGGGTCGTAAGCTCTTACCAACATTTCCAGAGTTAACTCAATTTCTTTTTGGGGTTTATCGATGATCTGCGGAAGAATAGCTTTCATGTCTAACTGAATGTTGCCGTGGTTTTGGTTTGTTGGGATTATGCAGTTAGCTTTTGTACAGACCCCTTTGTCGTTATAGGTGTAATCGTGGAATAGAAGCCCTCTTGGGACCTCCACTGCGCCAACTCCACTTCCAGCTTTTATTTTGATTTCTGGGTTATTGTAGTCTGGTTGAGATTTTAGACCTGCGGCCTCAAGTTCGTTTATCAAGCGTATCGAATCCTCAACACTGTTAACCACTTCAACAAGCTGGGCTATGTTATTCATGAAGGGATTATAGCACATGGGAAGAAGATTAAATATATCAGCGACTTGCAACGCCATCGGAGACAGCCGCTTGTAATTGTTGTTTAACCTGGCTAAAGCGCCCACCATGTATGATTCACGGGTATGCTTTGCCCATTTAGCCGTAGATTGAGGCACTATATACTCGTTTGCATAAGCAAGGTATTCTCTTGCAGGTGCAACGCCTGTGTCAGAGGATGCGATTTTTCCATCGTAAAGCGCATATTCACTGGGATCAGTTAACGAAATAAATTCTGTTTCTCGTTTAAAGTTAGGCAATTTACCAGCCAAGCTCTTAAATAATTCCGCTACAGCTTGAATGCTTGGAATAGAATCCTGCAGTTTCTTTCTAAGAGCAGTCAATTCTTTCATCGAAGGGATTTTGGAGAAGCCGCCTGGTATCAATCTTTGAGGATGAGTTGTTCTTCCGCAAAGCAAATTCGACATCTCGTTTGCGATTCTGTGAAGTTGAAGTACTATTTTGACTTCTGCAAGATTGGTGGTTGCAAGAGGAATTACTGAACCAACATTCATCAAGTCAGGCAAAACGAGAAAACCTAAATGTAAAATATGGCTCTGCAGGTTTTCCGCGTGCAAAGCCAGCTTTCTTAGTTTTAGGTCTTGCTCGCTTACAGTTATGCCTAAAGCTGATTCAGTGGCTTTCAAAGAAGCAAGAGTATGACCTATTGAACATATGCCACAAATGCGAGAGGTGATGTGGTGCATTTCATTCCATGATCTTCCTACGACCATGGCTTCGAAGAATCTTGGGGCCTCTGGAATGCTCCATTCGCATTTTTCTACTGCTCCGTTTCTGATGCTGACATTGATGTTTCCGTGTCCTTCAACTCTTGTTATGTGATGGACTTCAACATCTTTTGATTCGTTCATCGTTTTGCCTCCTGCCAGCCAAAATATAACCTAAACTTGCCGATTGCATCATCAACTGTGAGACCGTATTTTATCAAAACTTCTTTGTGTGAGTTCTCATTTGGGTTGTCCACGAGACCTCGACAGCCCCAGCATATTGTCCCCTCATTCACACAACAAGAGTTGCATCCTGCCCTAGTTACTGTTCCTACGCAATATTGTCCACGCTCGAAAGCACACACATTCTCATTTTTCTTGCATTCAACGCAAACTGGATATGTTGGAGTGTCAGGTTTCTTTCCCATTAAAAGCGATTTGACAACCTGCAAGAAATCATCTTTGTCAATTGGACACCCATGGACATAGGCATCTACAGGAATTACTGCATCAATTGCTCTGGCTGCATAACTATCGAAAAGTCCCGCCTTTTCACCATACACAATCTTTTTGACTTTATCGAGATCTGTGTAGTTTTTTAAAGAGTTGATTCCGCCAATTGTAGCGCATGATCCTATTGCCACCACGAGCTTAGCGTTTTTTCTTATCTGTTTCAGGCGATCTTCATCTTGAAGTCGTGTGCAAGAGCCCTCAATGAAAGCTATATCATAGTTTTCGCTGTGTTCTTTCATGATTTCTCTAAAACTAACGACTTGAACTTGACCGAGAAGAGCTAAAAGGTCTTCTTCGAGATTGGCAACTTGAAGCTGGTCTCCTTCACAGCCAGCGAAATCAAAGAATGCAATTTTAGGTTTCATTTATAGCGCCTCTGGAACACCTTTTATTTTTGAATAATTAAAGACCGGGCCGTCTTTGCAGACGTAAATATGGTTAATTTGGCAATGACCGCATTTACCCACTCCACATTTCATTCTTCGTTCAAGCGACATGATAATGTGGTCGTCTGGAACGTTTCTCTTTTTCAAGTCAGCGATAACAAATTTGTACATAATTGGAGGGCCGCATAGCAACGCAATTGTTTTTTCCGGGTCAAAAGAGATTTGAGGAATAAGTGTTGTGATGACGCCGATGTTGGCGTTCCACACTTCGTTTTCAGGGCACCAGTTTACTGTAGGTTTGAATTCTACATTTTCTTTAGAAGTAATCATAGCNAGTTCCTCGCCGAAGAGGATTTCCTTTGGTTCTTTGCACCCNTAAAGGAGGAAGACGCGACCATAGCTTTTCCTATTGTCAAAAACATAATTGATTATTGATCGTAGAGGTGCTATTCCAAGGCCGCCTGCAATGAATAAAAGGTCTTTGTTCTTTAGAGCTTCTACGTCAAATCCGTTACCGAACGGGCCTCTTATTCCAACTTTATCGCCTACATTGAGTTGATGTAGTTTAGAGGTAACATTTCCCAATTTACGAACACATACTTCGAAGGTTTCTTTCTTTGTTGGCGACGAAGACAAAGATATTGGAGCTTCGCCTATTCCAAACACGGAAACTTCAACAAACTGGCCTGGTTTGTGATTAAGTTCTGATTTGTCGTCAAGTCTTATCTCAAAAAGTGTCTCCATAGAGGTCATAGGCACTTTTTTGATTATAGTTGCAAGTTTTGGAACATAGTCTATGTTTCCTTCAGTTTGAATGTTAACTTCTGGTTGAGTAGCAGTAGTCGACATTTGTGCTCCAGCATTTTGTATTTCTCGGTACATATCGTTAAAAAGATTAACTGGGTTCGCTATGTCGGGAAGACAGTTAGAAGAACATCTTCCGCACCCAACACAGGAGACAAAGCCGAAACGATCAAACAAATACTTTCCTTTCTTGAAGTACCTATGCCGATATCTTGTCGGTCTAGTTGCCCTGAAGTTTTCGCCTGAAGCGATCTTCGCAAAATCTTCAAGCAGACATCCATCCCAAGTTCTGATTCTTTCCCCATGCTCTAAGGAAAGATCCGGATTATCTTTGACATCAAAACAATAGCATGTTGGGCACACAAGAACACATGAACCACACGCCAGACATTTTTCTGAGTGTTTTTCCCAAAAACCACTTTTTCCATAGCTGTCTCTCAGCAACTCAGGGATAAGTTCAGGTGAAAAATCAAATTTCTGCTTGGACATATCCAGTATTTCTTTCTTTTTCTGTCCGGCTATCTGCATGTCACGAGCCAACGCAATAGTTACATTTTTTGCATATTTCGTCAAAAGGTCTTCGCCTTTCTGGGAGCCTACGTTAATTAGGTATCTGTTGCCAAGATCCGTGAGCATAAGGTCATAGCCGTAATCCACTGATGCGCTGCCCATGAAGGAAGAGAAATTCCATTTTGACATCTTTAAAATATTGATACCTATTATTGTGGTTGCATCTCTTTTCTTAAAGTAATTTGGATCAGATTTTGTTTCCCTGAATATTTCGTCCATATGAAGCAAGGCTACAATATCGTAAGGGTGAACTCCCACGATTACCATGGGAGTAGGTTCCTCAGGATTCTTAGTGGAAAGCCCATTAGATATGTCATAGGTAAATAAGGTTTCTCGTTGCGGAAAAAAATATTTTTTCGGAGGCAGCAATGTCACGTCATAATCCAATCGAAGTTCTTCGGCTGAGCCAAGAGACCCAAAAGCATATTTTTTTCCTCTTGATTTGACACCGATGACATTCAAAGAATCATCTTTCAAAAGCGTAGTTATAAAATTCTGAAAATCTTCTTTAGATATTATTTTCATTGTTGAGAAACCCCTAGAAGATTTTATCATAAAATTATCCTATTGGTCAATTTAACGTTTGTGGAAAAAGCTCTTGTAATTGAAAATTTCTTTTACAAACAAATACAATCAGATATTGCTTATAGTTTCTTAGTAAATATTTTAATATACAGAGCACTTGCTAGCACCTTTAACAACTAGTGGCAAGGCACCAATTTTTTAAGCCAAACTATTTACCTTTCTTTGCACTAAATTATTGTGGTGTTTTGAATGCCAAGAGCGTATGTATTGTTTAATGTTGAGTCAGGCTCAGAGGATAGCGTATTAAAGCAGCTAAAAAGCCTAGGCAATATTGAGGAATCCTACATTTCTTATGGTGTTTACGATTTAGTCATACGCATCAAAGCAGATACGATGGAAGAGCTAAAAGAGTTAGTGACATACAAAATTCGCACAATCAAACAAGTTCGGTCAACGTTAACTTTAATTCAAATGGAAGAATAATTAGACTTTGATTTCTTGGTCAACGCAGGCAAATAGAGCATAAAGATTCAACCAAAAAACTCTGAATTTCAAGGCCAAAATACAGTCTTGAGCGGATTCAAACGGAATCTGGAACAGGCTGTATTTTCCTTAATGGATACTCTAATTTCAGATCTTTTTCTAAATTGCGTAAGTCTCAAGCAAATTATTAGATCTTAGCAATAGTTCTGGGAGTCTTAGAAAAATTAGAGTAACCTTTGAAAGCGGAGGTTCGGAACGAAATCCTTGGAGCCTTGTGAAGAATAGGATATGAAGGACCCACTGTACTCTAATTGCTTACTCAGGTGAATTTCTTAAATGGATTTAAGTCGACCTTTTCCTTCTTCGGGCTAACTTGTTATGGCTACAACCGAGGGGAAATAAAAATATTTACATTATGCTAAAGGAAGTAACATTTTTTCGTTGTTTTAGTAAACAATAAATAAGACGCAGGGGCAACATATATAGTGGCAAAAGCTTAAGCAAAACTGCAGAATTTGAAAGATAGCTCAGTTGAGCTTCAAGAGCTCAAATCTTTTCGGCCCGCCATAGCAAACCCACCCAATAAACTGTTCTTTGACGTAGACTTTTGCCAAAACAAAAGAATGGTGGTCTAAATGGCGAAGCTTCAAATCTCTAAAATATTCAAGAAAACGGCATCTAACATCTTTGCCAAGCCAGCAACAAGCTCGTATCCTTATGTTGAACCTCAATTACCCTGCAATTCGCGGGGGCGACTAAGTTTTGATGTCTCGCTTTGTGTTGGTTGTGGCTTGTGCAGCAGAGATTGTCCTTCCAGAGCAATTGAAATGGTTAACGTGAACGGAAAAAAACGCCCCCAACTTAGAATAGATAAATGCATATTTTGTTACCAATGCGCTGAAACCTGCAGAAAAGGGGCAATAAAGAGTTCAACATTCTTTGCGATGGCTACAACAGATAAATCGACCCTAACCATAAAGCCCGAGCTAACAATCCCTGCTTGAACAACAGTTTCTTCCCATTTTTTGTTGAGTAATTCATAAGAACAGATTCATTTTATTTCCAAATCTTATTTCTTAAAAATTTTTGCTTCAATCGTTGTTTTCCGATTTCATTTCAATTTAGCAGCGGAAAGCATTTTGTGGACAAAAAAATAGATGCCCCCGAAGGGGTATTGATCGTTTATTTAAATTGGGGAATAATCTTGCTGCCGATTAAGTCAATTGAGTTTTTGACATTGGTGCCGATTGGCGAGCCGACGACGAATTGGCTTATGCCGATTTTTTGGAGGGCAGCTATTTTTTCTATGCAGGTGTCTGGTGTGCCGCAGATTGAGAATGCATCAAGCATTTCTGGTGTGACTGCTGCTAAGGCTTTGGGGAAATCGCCGACTTTCAAGGCTCCTCGGAGCTCGTCTGCCTTTGCTATGTCGATTTTGTGTTTTTCAAGAACTGCCGCTGGGCTGCCCGCAACTATGAAGGCTACGACTGGCGTGGCTGCTTTCACTGCTTTCTTGGGATCTTCGTTAACTGAGAATGAAGTGTATGCTGTTATGTCTACGTCTGCCGGTGATTTGCCTGCTTGTTTCATGCCTTCATTTGCCATTTGAACTGCAAATTGTATGTCGCTTGGGTGGCTTGCGTTGATAAGGACACCGTCGCCGATTTTTCCAGCCATCTCAAGCATTTTTGGACCCTGAGCACCCACGTAAACTGGGATTTTGTTAGCTGTTTTAAAGTTGAATTTGGCCCCTGCAGCTTTGAAGACCTCTCCTTGGAAGGCGACTTTTTCGCCGCTTGTTAGTTTGCGGAACATGTCGATGGCTTCTCTAACTGCGGCTAAGGGTTTGCCCATTTCTATACCGACTGCTTCAAGCGTGGTTTTGTCTCCTGCACCCATGCCGAGAACTACGCGTCCTGGGGCTAGCTCGTTTAGCGTAGCGATTGCCTGAGCGGTTATAACTGGGTTAACCATCCAGGGATTGGTTACGCCTGTGCCGAAGGTAATCTTGTTTGTGTAAATTGCAGCGGCTGCAAGCGTGACATATACGTTGCGGTTGCCGTAATGGTCGGTTATCCAGAGATTGTCAAAACCGCTGTTTTCAGCTTGTATAGCGTAAGCAGTTAGTTTCCAGTATGGTTCTTTTGGAACAAATTCTATGCCGAATTTAAGTGGTGCCATTTTACACGCCGCCTTTCACTGCTTCAGCCAACTGAGCTAATTGCATTTCCCCAAGCGCAGCCATGGTTTTTTCAGGTTCGAGTGTCAATGCTGCTTCCATTAAAACTGCGACACCACTTGGACTTTTAATTGCACCTTGTTGCATTTTGCTAAGCATAATGTTTGCGAGTGCCGTTGGCATTTTTCCTTCATTTTTTGTGGTTAATATAAAATTGAGTAGTTGATCTGATAGTGGTCCCAACTTTTCAGCAGGAACCATCTCGACTAGTTTAGGATAATCCATCGTTTGGTTCACTCCTGAGACATTGTAAATATTTGTAAGCTTTAAAAAGATGTCGTAACTGTCTTGTTCGGTCGATTAGTCGCTCTTGGAGTTTTGAGCGGAAAGCTTTATAGCTAATTTGCGCAAGTAGCCACAAAACACCTCGACAAAAGGAGGCATTGAAATGGAACCCGTAAAAATAATTGCAGTTCAAGGTTTACCTCTCATACAACCAGGAGACAACCTAGGTGAACTAATCGTAAACGCAGCCAAGAACCAAAAAACCCCCATACAAAACAAAGACATAATTGTCGCAACTCATGTAGCCGTTTCAAAAGCTGAAGGAAACATCATCAACCTCGACACAATAACCCCTTCTGAAAAAGCTTTGGGGATAGCTAAGAAAACCAATAAAGACCCAGCACTAGTCGAAGTCATTCTACGAGAATCCATAGATATTGTGCGGATAAGCGATAACAGCATTATAACAGAAACCAAAAGCGGAAGTGTCAGCGCAAATGCAGGGGTGGATAGGTCTAATGTTTCAGGTGAACGAAACGTAGTGCCGCTGCCCAAAAACCCCAACGCTTCCGCCCAAAACATACGGCAAGAAATTAAACGGTTAACAGGAGCTGACGTGGCAGTGATCGTTTCCGATACTCATGGAAGACCGTTTCGTTTGGGAGAGATTAACGTGGCTGTTGGAGTTGCAGGTCTTAAGCCAATAAGAGACAGGCGGGGCGAAAAAGACCTTTTCGGCTACGTTTTAAGAATTAAACAAACTGCTATCGGTGACGAATTGGCTTCGGCGGCGGAACTGGTAATTGGGCAAGCAAGCGAGGGAATACCCGTAGCGATAATCAGGGGATACAACTATGTGTCTAATGACAATGTGCCGCCGACCGAGTTGATAAGAGCCAAAGAAAAAGATTTATTCAGATAAAATCACCCTATTAATAAGCCGAACAAATTAGTAATGCATATCGAGTTGAAAAAATGGAAGCTCAAACGCCTAAAGAATTCTTTGCAAAACAACTCCCTGAAAGATTTAAACCAGAAAAAGCCATCGGTATAGACGCGTTAGCTCAGCTAACATTAACTGGTCCGAACGGTGGCGCTTGGGTTATCAGCATAAAAGATCAAAAAATCCAGATAACAGAAGGCACTGACCCAAAAGCAACTTTGTCTCTTCAAGCCTCAGACAGAGACTTCATGGACATAGTAAACGATAAACTCAGCGTTGAAAAAGCCTTCTTCACCGGAAAAATCCAGTTCAAAGGTAACCTTAACCAGGCATTGAAACTGCGAGATGCAGGCTTCCTATAAACCAAGCTTTTTTGCAGCTTCCAGTGGCAAAGGATCCTCGCCAATTTTGAAGGTTTGGGGTTCCTCAATCTTCACAATAGCCCGCAACTCATCAGCCGAAAGCTCTTCGATAAGCTGAGTTATCTGTTTCTTAGCCACCTCAAAGTGATCTTTGAAAGCTGCCTGATTCTTGTAAAGTACACCTGCAAAAGCGCAAAGTGAGTCTTTTTTGAGGAACCATTCGATTTTTATAGTTTTGAAGTTGACGTCGAAAGTTATTGGTCCGGAAACGCAGGTTTCAGGTTTAACTGGGTGCACAGAGCATTTGCCTGTTTTCTTGTTGAAAAGACGACAGTAAACTTGTTCATCCACCGCTGGGTAGGAGTACTGCTCTTTAGCAAAAGGCTGCTTTACGGCGATTTTTTGTTGACAGAGGTATTTGGCGATGATTTTCTTTCGGTTTTCACTCAAGGGGGGTTTTGCGTCTTGGCAGCATATGGATTTGCATTGGCTGCAAACGTCAAACGAGTATGTTACTCCGTTGTTGTCTTCCTGCATGCGTATCACCTAGAAGTAGGGTTCATTGTTGGAGAGGCATTTAATAAGCGTTGAATAAACATCAACAATTCCCTCATGGAAATCTGTTTTTTGGGCTCGCCTAGAGACTCTATCCCTAATGAGGTCAGAGAGGTTTCCGCTTTCGAGGCGTTTTTTGATGAGCCACAGGTATTTTTTCTCCTCGTCATCCGCATACTTTTCGGCTAAGCTTAAGAAGTGCTGGCATACCTGCCTCGCCGTTTTGCCATAANAGCTTGACACTTCTGCTTTTAAGCCGTCTTTGATTATGGCATTAAAATCGTTAACCAGCAAGTNATGTGGCGAAAGCTCTGATTTCAACGCGGTTAAACCTCTCAGAGTTGCCCGTATGAAACAGCTCAATGCCACATCGGATTTGATGCATTCCTGCTCATCCATTACGCGAACCTCGAGAGCACAACGGTCAAAACGGAGAATTATTCCTCGTGAGTTTACCCATTCCCGATTTAACAGGGTTTTGTCTGCACCAGCTTTAGCCAAATCCATCGAGTATTGTCCAATAACATCCCGTTTATAATGGTTAAGCGAAATAGCGTATTCAGGGATAACCTCTCCCGTTACCGATGGAACCTCTTTCTGGTTTACCTTGTAAAATTGTAGTCGATTGTCGGTGTTTTCGCCGTTTTTGCCCTCATAAATTGGTGAAGAAGCAGCAATCGCAGGCAGATAAGGGCAAATGTTAGTAAGCAAGTTGTGGGTTTGGATGGCGTCGGCGTCTTTTTGGAAGGGTAAATTCAGGTGGAAGCTTTGAATGTTTAGCCAGCCGTGCTGATTTAGGTCAAAGATTTTTTCGCATTGACTGTAGATTTTTCGATGTAATGAGGCCAAACAGAGGTGTCTTTTAGCTGAAGGAGCGGATGCATGCCAGTTCCCAGAAGCCATGCGCCATGTTTGCCAACGATTTGGATAAGTGTTGAGACGGCGTTTTGCATGGTTTCCTCAAATTCTGTTGGGGACTTGAAGGGCTTGTTGGCTTTAACTTCCATAATGTGCATCTGCAGTTCTTTGCCAAAAGTAAATTTGGGCAGTTCCACGAAGTTGACGATTCTTCCACAGTAGCGCTTGATGATTTTGTCTGAGATAGGTAGGGGCTTTAGTTCCTGGTTAACTAGAGAGAGTTCGTGTTCTGGCCCGAAGACTTCAAGCGGTTTATACGTGGGATAATGCCTCTTTTGTTAGCGTTTAATTTTGGATGCGAATATATTGAGTAGTTAATCTTATATAATTGCATGAATATCGGGTTTCAGTTACCTGGTGTCTCATGACCGTGTTGGTCGTCTCAAACATCGACCTTAGCACTAAAATCAAAGCAGTTAGGCCCGCATCGTTTTTAGAATCCACAATCAAAGAACCCACCCTCAACCTAAACAACGAATACCGGTACCTCAAAACAGGCTACTACGTTTCCATGCACGCAGAAATTTTAGGCAACCGCGTAATCCCCTCATGCGAAGACATTATAGATTCAAGCAGAACCCCAATTCTTCTTCTAAGAGCAGCTAAAGCTGGAATACCCACCCTACCCTCATTGGTTACTGATTCTGTTAAGAAAATAATTACTGAACTTGGCTTTCCAGTCATGTTAATTGCGGTGAATCCATTCATTTATGATGGCTACAAAATTGCGCAAAACAAAAGTGCGCTCTATCGAGCCATGAAAAGCCTTGGCATGAACTACAAATTCGCCATTTGCGCGCAGCCTATAAAAGGAGAACTTTTCACTCTTAAGTGCTTTTTCGGCAAACCACAAGACCACAATGATAGGCAAACCCAAGAGATAGCCAAAAAAGTTTTTGAAACCTTTAAAATCCCCGTTTGCAAATTGCACATACAAAAAACTGTAGATAAAGCTTATTTGTGTGGATTGCAACCCGTAGAGAAAGAGGAGCTTTCCGAACAGGACTTGCAAACCATATCCAAAGAGGTATTGCTCATTTCTGAGCAAGGTGAACCCTTCGGTGTCTAAGAT
>JGI20214J51088_10001642_pt1 | contig 15222 bp, 13 predicted proteins | sample WetSurMetagenome_FD_51088 | JGI IMG/M metagenome (IMG submission 51088) | reverse complement strand
TTTTCAGAAAATATAGATCTGGTAAAAAGCAGAAGCGGATTGAGTCCTGCCACTGGATAGTAATAGTCTTAAAAATTCTATTGCATGTTATACAGAATAGGTATCATATAATGAACCCTGACAGGTTCCCCATTCTTTAATGCGGGTTTTTCAAATTTTGGTAATGAACTTACAACTCTCACAGCTTCAGCATCAAGTGATGGACTAACACCTTCAACNACACCAACCTCTGATATCGAACAATCCTTTTCAACAACAAACCTGACGATCACCTTTCCCTGGGTACCTTTTAACCTGGCATCCTCCGGGTATTTAGTATTATTCTTTATAAAATTTAAAATACCTGGCTCACCATCCTTGAAAACAGGCAATGCATCTACATTAACATATACAGAATCAGCTACAGGTGCCGGAGGAGGCGGAGGAGGGGGAGCAAGTTCAGTTGAAACTGAAACGGAGTTTTTGTTTTTGCCACAGGAGTTAAATGCAACTAATGCTATAGCAATCAGAGGCAGAATCATAAGTAACTTAAAATTTTCTGGTGTTCTTAATTGTTTTTTTGTTTTCATGGCAGTCTGTTTTTGGTTTAGAATTATTTTTTCTGGTGAGTACTATTTCAATGCAAAATTAATAGGGACCATGTACCAGACATTTACAGGCTTTCCCCCCTGTTTCCCGGGCTTGAAAGGTGGAAGTGAATTTACTACCCTGGCTGCTTCAGCATCTAGTTCAGGACTTACTCCTTTTATTACACTAACTCTGTCAATTCCGCCTGCTTTAGTTACGCAAAACCGCACTATAACTTTGCCCTCAGTCTTTTTTGTTTTCGCAGCTTCGGGGTATCTTGTATTCTGGGCGATGTATTGCAGTAAAGTGCTGTCACCACCGGGGAACATTGGCATTTCTTCAACAACAACAAAAGGAGTATCGTCATCCGGTTTGACTGATGCAACTTTATTCCTTGCTGCACATGATGAAAAGATATACAATATGAAAAGGGTGAATGGCACTGCCCATAAAAGTTTTTGACTTACAATGAGAAGCGAATTTGTTTTTGTTTTCATAATCGGAGTAAATTAGATTTATAACTCTATCAATGCGTTTCAAAGTTTATAAGACCAAATATACAACGAAATAATTAGTTATACAACTAAAAACTTAATTATATTTTATAAAAACAGCTGACCATATGTATGATCAGCTGCTATTATACAGATTTTTATTTACTGACTATCTTAAGGACGAATTATTTAAGTGTAAATATAATAGGTGCCATATACCAGACAGGTACCGCTTTCCCTCCCTGTTTGCCGGGATTAAATGCAGGAAGCGTTTTGACAACTCTTATTGCTTCAGCATCGAGTTCAGGAGAAACTCCTTTAAGTACACTAACGAGATCAACTTCACCTTTGGCAGTAATACAAAACCTTACAATTACCCTTCCCTCGATATTGTTTTGTTTCGCAACTTCAGGATACTGGGTGTTAGCTGCTATATATTTCAGAAGTTCAGTATCACCTCCGGGGAACATTGGCATTTCTTCAACAACCACAAAAGGAGTATCATAGGTAGAGGAACTGGATTCTTTTACAACAACGATATCCTTATTCTCTGCAGGTTTATCATTCTCAACATCCTTTGTATTTGATGGAGGAGGAGGAGGTGGTGGTGGCGGCGGAAAATCAGAATTTGCCTTAGCTGGCATGGTTGCCGGCAAGGCAGATTTCACAGTTGATAAGTCAGCCCTGCTAACCTTNCCGGGTGTAATTTGTTTTACAGGAGAAACCGGGATCTCTTTATATGCAGAGATTGCCAGGAACACAATAATTATTGCAGGAAACACCATCAGCAGCTTCATGCTTGCGAGAGCTGATGTACGCTTCTTTGTCATCATAATCATCCGTTTTTTAATTAGTGACGGATTTGAAAAGCTGTTGGTTAAATTGAAAGCTTTCGATTTAAAAACCTGGTTCAGTAAAAGACTCTGATAATTTACCACAGGGACTCCTGAGTTAAGGCATTCCTTGTCGGCCTGGTATTCGTGGATTGCACGCAAGGATCTGTTAAAAAGGTATACTACAGGATTAAACCACTGAAAAGCCTTTATTATCTCTATAAATATTATATCAAGAAAATGATTCTGTTTTAGGTGGTTTTGTTCGTGCCTTATAATCTCACCGGATTCCTCGGGGCTCAGTCTTGTATTAATAAATATGTAGCCCATAGCTGAGAAACCTGCTGTATTGAAACCATGAAACCTGATTATTCTGCTTCCGCCGTTTTTCTGACGGACAATTAAGAAAAGAAGATTAAGAAAGTCAGTTAAGAGCTTGAATAAGAAAACAATAACACCGGCTGTATAGATAGAATAGATAACCTGAAGAGTGTCTGAAATACCTGAACCGGATACTTTAGTTCCTTTTCCTCCCGAGGTTGCCGTAACAAAGACCTCTGATAGAAATTTGCCAAAAAACTGGATGCCCAGAGGCTTTATTGTCTGAAGGGTAAAGAATGGTAATATCAGAGCGAGTGCCATTGAAAGAACAATAAAGATCCTGTTCCGGCCATAGGAAGTATCCCTGCTTAACATTGTTGCATATACCAGATAGAAGGCAATCAGATATACTGCAGCTTTGACCATATATATAAATAGTGCATTCATCTATTTATTTTTTTGTTTTCTGACTTCTCCTTCCATTATTTTCATGATCTCTTCCATCTCTTTCACCGAGATACTTTTTTCTTTCGCGAAGAAACTCACCATCTTCTCAAAAGAGTTTGAGAAATAGTCATTTACAAAAGTGTTGAGATGTGTTTTTGAATAGTCGTTTTTTGACACAACGGGATAATATTCGTGTGTCCTGCCATATGCTTTATGGGTGACAAATCCTTTATCCTGCAATATGCGCACAATTGTGCTTACCGTATTGTATGCAGGTTTAGGCTCGTCAAAATGTTCAAGAATATCCTTTACAAATCCCTTTTTTATTTTCCACAGAACCTGCATTACCTGTTCCTCTGCTCTGGTAAGTTCTCTCATAACTATGTTCTTTAGTTTAAAATTCTACTATCGTTTGTTAAATCGTTCACCTGTAAGAATGGTCAGAATTCAGGCAATACCAAATTTACAACGAAATAGTTAGTTATGCAACTAAAAGAGTAATTATTTTAATAAAAATTATAGCAGGAAGGAGGATTAGTAGAAAGATATTATGTGATCTGGTCTCCAACTCCCTGAACTAATTTGAATGACACACCAAATGCACTGAAATGGAGCAGAAGATCCCTCGCTGCAGCCCGGACGGTCAGGCTTATTTTTTTTAAGTATTATAAAGCGCATAGTTGGAGGTTTTTGGAACTCAGGTAAACCTGCAATGATGTCATGATTTCCAAAATTTTTAAATATTAAGATTCTTGCTTTCAGGGAATAGGAAAAAAGTGTACTTTTATTTTTTTATATTGAAATTCAAGGAGAGGTAGTTGATAATGAAGCGAAGCATTAAGAGAATAGGTATTTTCAAAGAAAATTTGAGAATATCATTCAGGGCAATAAGGTCTAACAGAGTAAGGGCAATCCTGACAATTTGTATCATAGCAATTGGTATTATGGCACTTGTGGGGATACTTACAGCTATTGATGCAATAAAATCATCACTTACCAACCAGTTCACAATGATGGGCGCCAACTCCTTCACAATTACTTCCAGAGGAATGAATATCCAGATAGGGGACAGCAGGTCGAGGACTAAAAATTTTTCACGTATCTCTTACAGGGAAGCTGAAGAGTTCAAAAAAAGGTTTACTGAGCCGGCTTTTGTTTCTGTTTCTTTTACTGCCTCAGGATTATCAACTGTCAAATATCAGTCAGAGAAAACAAATCCAAATGTCAGATTAAACGGAGTTGACGAGAACCAACTGACTGTTGCCGGCTATGAGATCGAATCGGGAAGAAATTTCAGTTCTGATGAGATTCAGACGACCCGTCATTATGTTATAATAGGATCTGATATTGTAAAAGATCTTTTTACCTCGGGTGTTGATCCGTTGGGAAAAGAGATTACAGTAGCCGGTATGAAGCTGCTTGTTACCGGGGTATTGAAAAGCAAAGGTTCAGGTATAGGTAACCCTGATAGGGTTTGCTTCATGCCAATAACTACAGCCAGGCAGTACTTTTCAATTCCGAATCTGTCATTTAATATTACGGTCATGCCGGTAAATCCTGTTAATCTGGATGTTATGACAGGGGAGGCAGAGGCAATTTTCAGGATTATAAGGAATCTTAATCCAAAGGATGAGACAGATTTCAATATAAATAAAAGTGATAACATAGTAAAAATGCTTCTCGAGAACATTAAATATGTTACACTTGCTGCAACAATTATTGGTATTGTAACTTTATTCGGTGCAGCAGTGGGCCTTATGAATATAATGTTGGTTTCAGTAACAGAACGAACGAGGGAGATAGGAGTGAGGAAAGCTATCGGAGCAAAAACACAGACGATTAAATACCAGTTCCTTTTTGAATCGATTTTGATAGGTCAGCTTGGTGGTATTTTTGGAATTATCCTTGGTGTACTTATCGGAAATGCTGTTTCATCTATGCTGAGGTCAAGTTTTATTATTCCATGGGTATGGGTATTCACAGGTGTTTTTGTTTGTTTTATTGTTGGGGTTGTTTCGGGTTATGCTCCGGCAGTCAAAGCCGCTAATATAGATCCAATTGAAGCTTTAAGATACGAATAAATCATCAGAAAATGGAAAAACATGTAATTCAGGAAGAGTTAAAAAATTGTCCGGGAATAGCCTATTATCCCGGTGTAAATAAACTGGAACTCGTAGGAAGGTCAATCCCTGAAAATCCTGAGCTTATCTTCAGAAGGCTTGATGAATGGCTGACTCTTCATTTCGAAAAGAATAATGGACTGGATGTCCATATTCAGCTGGAATATATTAACAGTGGTTCCTCCAAGTATCTTTATGAAGTACTAAAAAGGCTTACAGGTTACAAACGGTCAGGGAAACTGATTAAGATGAAATGGTTTTATGAGGAAGATGATGAAGCTATGCTTGAACTTGGAGAACATTACCGCGATACGGCAGGTATACCGCTGGAGATAGAAATGATAGTATAAAATCAAAAGGGACGTTGCACGCAACGTCCCTTCCATTATGTGACAAGTTAACAAGTTGTTATTTAACCGTGTTCATGTGTGCAATAAGGTCGAGAAGTTTGCAGGAATATCCCCATTCATTATCGTACCAGGCTATCACCTTAACAAAGTTATCATTAAGTGAAATACCTGCTCCGGCATCGAAGATTGAAGTGCGTGAATCACCGATAAAGTCGCTGGAAACAACAGAATCTTCTGTATATCCCAGGATTCCTTTAAGCGGACCATCAGCAGCAGCTTTCATTGCTTTTTTAATAGCATCGTAGCTTGCCGGTTTCTCAAGACGGCAGGTAAGGTCAACAACAGACACATTGAGGGTAGGAACCCTGAAAGACATACCTGTAAGTTTTCCCTTCAGTTCCGGGATAACTTTTGTTACAGCTTTGGCTGCCCCTGTTGAAGATGGAATAATGTTGCCGGAAGCAGCACGACCACCTCTCCAGTCCTTCTTTGATGGACCGTCAACTGTTTTCTGAGTTGCTGTTGTTGAATGAACGGTTGTCATGAGTCCTTCCACAATCCCAAAATTGTCATGGAGTACCTTTGTAACAGGAGCAAGGCAGTTTGTCGTGCAGGAGGCATTTGATACAATCTGCATGTCAGCTGTATATTTATTATTATTAACGCCCATTACAAACATAGGTGTATCATCTTTTGAAGGAGCTGACATCACAACACGTTTTGCACCAGCGGTGATGTGACCCATTGTGCTTTCCTTTGTAAGAAACAGACCAGTGCATTCAAGTACATATTCTGCTCCAACCTCATTCCATTTAAGGGTTCCAGGTTCTTTCTCGGCAGTTATGCGGATACTTTGTCCGTTTACAATAAGTTTGCCGTCTTTAACTTCAATTTTTCCATCGAAACCGCCATGAACTGTGTCATACTTAAGCATATATGCTATGTAATCCACTTCGAGGAGGTCGTTGATTCCGACTATTTCTATATCGTTCCTCTTTAAGGCAGCCCTGAAGGCCAGTCGGCCGATCCTTCCAAAACCGTTGATACCTACTTTAATTTTAGACATTTCTATATCATTAAATTGTTAATAAATATGATCTGCAAAATTAATAATTTCTACGAAAAACCCAAAAGCTATTGATGATCAATTAATCTTTTTTCTCCTGAACAGATTAGAAAATTTATTTGCTTCAGGGTCCATTGGATCTAATATCATTCCGAATCTGTAACTGACAAATAGTGAGAAAAATATCGACTTGTTTGGAGTGTTAGCCATTATAGGTATTTCCTTTGGAAATACATTTATCTGTGCCCCGAGCTCAATTGCGTGTATAATTTTATCTTCCTTACTATACTCAAAATTAAATCCCCCCTTTGCAAAAATCCCCGGCATTATTTTAGTTTCTTTCAGCCCTTTTGTGAAAGAGGCCTTACTGTAAATATCCTGAGGTATAGCAATTGAGACATCAAATTTTTCCTCTTTCACCTCAAATCCATTTACAGATACCGGATATAGAACCCTGTAATAGATTGGTTTATAAATTGCCAGTACAGGTCCGGCGGAATAAAAATACCTTATAGCAATTCCCCCCAGGTCAGCCTTTTTAAAAATTTCGTGCTGATGACCTATACTGCCTCTGAGATAAAAAGTTGAATTGAGTTTTCCGAAAATAAAAGAACCACCCTGATCATAATAGGTGGATTGCCTGTACTCTTTTGGATGCTTTAGTGTTCCGATTTCAATTTCGAGGAGACGTTTATTAAGGAAGTCAATTCTTCTTGCACCCCTGTAACTTAATCCTAATCCATCAGTATTAAGAAGAATTGCAAAAGACCTTTCATTCCTTATGAAAACTTTCTGTTGTTCATTCAGATCACCCTGGGCATATAAAGTTACTATACCAAATAAAGCTAATACCGCTATAATAAGCAGCTTTTTCATTTTACTCTGCTAACTTATATAACTGGAGAACCTGAATGAGGAAATTAAATCAGACATTCTGACCTGTCTGCTCGGTACCAGCTTTGGAATAAGCAGGACATTCCTTTTTGCTGCAAGAACTGACAACTAATGCCGTAATGAATGTAACTAAAAGTAAGACAGCAATTTTTTTCATACCAAAATATTAGTTTTAATTATTTACAAAAATAAACTTTTCATTCTAAAAACAATCTTTGTGCCAAAAATAAAATTGAAATTTGACCTGCGTTAAAATACAAATTATAAATCAGTATATAAAGACAACAGTTCATTTATTCAAAATGTTCTCATGAATTAACTTTTTTATCCCGGAATTGTTATTCATCTGATTAAAAACAGGAAGGTCATGAATCATAAATATGCAATATTAATCTTACTAACTTATTTAGCTGTTATGAGCGAAAAATCGAATGCACAGGAAAAATTACAATATTATGATCTCACAAAAGCTGAAGCAAATGTAATCAATAACAAAGGTACCGAAGCCCCGTTTATCGGTAAGTTTACAAAATATTCTGAGAAAGGTACTTATGTATGTAAGAAATGCGGAACTGCACTTTATCATTCATCTGATAAATTTGTTTCTGAATGCGGTTGGCCAAGTTTTGATGACGAGATAAAAGGTGCTGTTTTAAAATACCCCGATCAGGACGGAATGCGGACTGAGATCGTATGCGCAAATTGCGGAGCGCATCTCGGACATGTATTTACCGGNGAAAGATTAACATCTAAAAATGTGCGTCATTGTGTAAACTCGGCTTCACTTGATTTTGTTCCTGCAGAGCTCAATGGNGGACGGTACGGGACAGCCATTTTTGCAGGAGGATGTTTCTGGGGTGTTGATTATTTTCTTAAGAAAGCTCCGGGAGTAATCTCTGTTACTTCGGGTTATACCGGCGGAACAGTAAAAAACCCTGCTTACCGGGAAGTTTGTNCGGGAAATACCGGACATGCTGAGGCTGTTAAAGTAGTTTACGATCCAGGGAAGACTACTTATGATAAGCTTCTTAAACTTTTTCTCGAGATCCATGATCCTACCCAGATAGGGGGGCAGGGACCAGATATAGGAGATCAGTACCGTTCAGAAATATTCTATCTTAATGATGATCAGAAAAATACAGCTGAAAAAGATCTTAATATTCTTAGAGATAAAGGATTCAGGATAGCAACAAGGATCACAAAAGCATCGGAGTTCTATCCTGCCGAAACTTACCATCAGGATTATTACTTCAAAAACGGAAAAACGCCATACTGTCATGGGTATGTAAAAAGATTCTGATCTCGGAAATCTGAATCCTGAAATTAGATCCTTTAACCGCAGGGGTCACAAAGTTTTTAAAAAGAGCGCAAAGATATATAACTAATGCTTTGTGAACTTCGTGTAAATTTCTCTGCGTTCTTGGAGGTTCATTCTTTATGCTTTTTCATGTTAATGGCCGTTTCATGGTAAATGGTTGTTTACCCAACCGTTAAAAAGACATAAATTATTCAAAAAAAGTAACTTTTCTTTTACCGGAAAGTGATACAATCAATTAACTTTAACGAGTTTTAATTGAATTTTTTCCGGGGAATCATGAATTTAAAGAATTATAGTGGCAGGACTTTTACTGCTCGCAGGACAAAAGTCTGGTTAATTATTGCTGGTATTGTATTAGGTTTTTTCATACTCAAAGGTGGTAAGGCTGTTGTTAATTATACTTCCTCTGACAAATATTGTGTTTCATGCCATATTCATCCAATGGCTGACCAGAGCTGGAAACTCTCAACTCATTATAATAACCCTTCAGGCAACATTATTCATTGTTCCGAATGCCATCTTCCTCCTGAAGGTCANGGATATCTCTTTGCAAAAGCAAAACATGGATTGAAAGACGTTTATGGATATTTCTTTAAGGACAGTATAAAAATAAACTGGCAGGAGAAAAAGTTACTTGAGAATGCAAAGGGATTTGTTTATGAAAAATCCTGCCTGCGGTGTCATCAGAACCTGTTCCCTGTAACATTATCTGTAAATGGTGGGAATGCACATCTTTTTTNCACAACAAGCAAGGATCCTCTGAGCTGCATTAATTGTCATCTGAATGTGGGGCATTACGATAAAAATGCTTTACATGCTCATGATACCAACTTTGGGGTTACCGTTACTGCAAATCAGGAAATATTTACCGAACCGGAAAAGGTTGATAAGTTTGAAAGTTTCAATGAAAAAATTCCCGGAACAAATGTTTCATTTGATATGATTGCAATTCCCGGTGGTGTTTTTAATATGGGAAGTCCGGAAAATGAACCTTTACGTAAACCTGATGAAGGACCTGTAAGAAAGGTCACATTATCGAAATTCTGGATGGCAAAAACAGAAGTTACCTGGGATGAGTATTTAGCTTTCTTCAGGGCGACCAGTTCGCAGGGAAGAACTGAAGGCCAGGTTATTGTAAAAAAGAATGTTGATGCAATAAGCGGTGCTACTCCGCCATGGGGCGCTCCTGACCAGGGATGGGGAAAAGCTTCACGCCCGGCCATAACAATGACGTGGCATGCTGCAAATGTATATTGTGAGTGGTTGTCGAAGAGGACAGGCAGGAAATACCGTCTACCGACCGAAGCTGAATGGGAATATGCCTGCAGGGGAGGAACAGAAACCCCGTATTTCTTTAAAGGAACCCCTAAAGACTATTCTGCTACCGGATTATTAAGGAAAATATTCAAGCCTGATACAGCAGTTATTGCTTCAATGGTTGTTTATAAACAAAATAGCTTTGCAAAGACTAAGGAACCATCTTCAGTTAAGGAAAATCCATTAGGATTGAAGAATATGTCAGGAAATGTTTCAGAATTTTGTCTTGATTTCTATTCTCCCGATACTTATAAGGCTGATACTGTTGCAGCTGTAAATCCAGGGGGCCCTTTAAAAGGTCAGGAGCATGTTATACGCGGAGGATCATTCAAGAGCGATGCAAAAGATGTCAGAAGTGCTGCCCGTGATTTCACTAAAACAAAAGCCTGGCTGGTCACCGATCCCCAGATGCCGAAAAGTATATGGTGGTATTCTGATTGTATTGATGTTGGCTTCAGAGTAGTACTTGAAGCAGACACTTCAGTTTTAAAATAGGTGGAAATAGATTGAAATAGTAGAAAACAGGATGAAAAAAATATAGAAATGGAGAATATCGACAGACGAAAATTTATAGGAAAAACAGCTTTGGCAGGTATCGGATTAGTAGGAGCCGGAGCATTGATAACAGCCTGCAAAAGAAAACCTGACATTGAATCATTAGGACTTCCTCCGATTTTAAATGGAGCGCCAAAAGGTAAGAAACTCAGGGCAGGCCTTGTTGGAACTGGTGCCCGGGGAACAGGAGCAGCTATAAACTTTATAAGCTCCGGACCTGATCTGGAGATTATTGCCCTTGCTGATGTCTTTCAGGATAAGATAGATGCCTGCCGTGAAAGATTTGCTTCCTTCAATCTCCCTATCCCTGCAGAAAATTGTTTTACAGGTTTTGATGGTTATAAAAAACTCATGGCGCTTCCTGATATAGATGTNGTAATACTTGCAACACCACCTCAATTCCGTCCTGAACATTTCCTGGAAGCCGTAAAGAACAATAAACATGCATTTCTTGAAAAACCGGTTGCTGTCGATCCGGTCGGGATCAGGTCAGTAATCACTACTGCTAAAAAGGCAGCTGCAATCGGATTATGCGTAGTAACTGGAACACAAAGACGTCACCAGGAGGATTATATTGAGACATATAAGCAGGTAGTCGGAGGTGCAATCGGAACCATTACATCGGCAAAAGCATTCTGGAACCAGGATCATGTATGGTTCCGTGAGAGGGAAAAGGGATGGAACGATATGGAATATATGATCCGTAACTGGAACAATTTCTGCTGGTTATGTGGTGATCATATTCTTGATACTCACGTACATAATATAGACGTTATCAATTGGTTCATTGGAAAAGTTCCTGAAAAGGCAATAGGTTATGGTGGCCGTCACCGAAGGGTCACAGGCGATCAGTATGACTTTTTCAGCATAGACTTTGATTATGGAACAGGTGTCAGCTCTCACAGTATGTGCAGGCAGATTGATAGTTGTGCAAACGCAACCGGTGAATTAATAATGGGAACAGAAGGTTATACCAATTGTCAGAACACTATATGGGACCTCAAAGGAAAAGTGAAATGGCAATTTATGTATCCGAAAGATGAGAATGGAAATGCAATGAATGCGGTTAAGATCCCACCTTATGTTCAGGAGCATATGCATCTCGTGCATGCTATCCGGACCGGTAATTATGTAAATGAAGCTGAAACTACTGCTCTTTCAACATTAACTGCAATAATGGGGAGAACAGCAGCTTATACCGGAAGGCTGATAACCTGGGACGAGATATTTAAATCTGATATGAAACTTGGTCCTTCAAAGATTGAATTCGGTCCGGTAGATATGGTATTTGAAACACCTATTCCGGGAACACCTGTAACTGTTTAATAATTAAGGTAATATTAAATAAAATCAGTATGGCTAATAAAACATCGAGAAGAGAATTTGTTAAGAAATCCGCAGCTGTTCTTGCAGGTGCAATTGTTCTTCCTCAGATTATTCCTTCATCTGCATTTGGAATGGGTAAAAGGATCGCACCCAGTGACCGGATAGCTATGGGAGCAATTGGTACCGGATCGCAGGGGATGAGTAATATGGGAGACTTTCTTGGTCTTAAAAATGCTGTTCAGTTTGTGGCAGTCTGCGACGTTGATACCCGTCATCTGTCAAAAGCAAAAGAGACTGTTGATAATTCATATAAAAATAAGGATTGTCGCACTTACGGGGATTACAGGGAATTTCTCGAAAAAGAGAAAGTGGATGCTGTATCCATAGCTCTTCCAGATCACTGGCATGGGATTATATATTCGGCTGCTGCCAATAAAAAACTNAATGTATATGGCGAAAAACCTATATGCCGTACAATCAAAGATGGTCAGACAATAGTTGAAGCTGTCAAAAAGAACAATATTATCTGGCAGACCGGCAGCTGGCAAAGATCGTTGTACAACTTCCGTCGGGGAGCTGAACTTGCCATAAACGGAAGGGTTGGGAAACTCAATTATATAGAGGTCGGATTACCTGATGGCAATAAAGGTATTGGTACTCCACCTGTTCAACCTGTCCCGGTTGGGCTTAACTGGGAAATGTGGCTTGGACCCGCACTGAAGGTACCTTACCGGGGAGTCTCTCATTGGGACTGGCGCTGGATCCTCGATTATTCCGGTGGCCAGTTAACAGACTGGGCCGGACATCATATTGATATTGCGAACTGGGGCGCCGGACTTGAACACACAGGCCCTGTTGAAATATCTGGAACAGGTGTATATCCTGTGGAAGGGATATTTAATGTGCCTGTTGAATACGATTTCATTTGCAAATACGCAAATGGAATTGAGATGCGTGTAGCAAATGCTGCAAGGCTGCCACTTGGGATGGGAACAACATGGCATGGTGATCTCGGATGGATTCATGTTGACCGTGGCGATGTCCTTACAGCTTCCGATCCGAAAATTCTCAATGAAGTTATAGGAGAGAACGAGATTCAATTATATAAAAGCGAGAATCACTGGCAGAACTTCGTTGATTGTGTCCGTTCAGGTAAACAGGCTATTGCTCCTGTTGAGGTGGCCTTCCGGGCAATCTCAGTCGGTTTATTAGGTGAGATTGCAATGACCACCGGACAAACAATCAAATGGGATCCCGATAAGCAGGAAATAATCGGCAATCCCAGAGCCAGCAGGCTTCTTAGCCGTCCTTACCGTCAGCCATGGACTTTACCAACTATCTAACCCTATGACACTATGAAAAAGCAATTTATATTTCTATTATTTACAGCAATCTGGTTATCCTTATTTACTGCATGTAAAAATGAATCAGGTTTTAAAACCCTAATTATTACAGGACAGAATAATCATAACTGGAAAGCAAGTTCCCCTGTTCTGAAGCAAATACTTGATGAGACCGGATTATTTAAAGCGGAAATAATGATAACACCTGACAAGGGTGGTGATATGAACACTTTCAATCCCGATTTTTCTAAATATAAGCTTGTAGTCCTGGATTATAACGGTGACTCCTGGTCGCCAAAGACAAATGCTGCATTCGTTCAATATGTATCTGATGGTGGTGGCGTGGTTATTTACCATGCAGCCGATAATTCTTTCCCGGAATGGAAAGAATATAATGAGATAATTGGTCTTGGAGGCTGGGGCAATCGTTCGGAAAAAGACGGGCCATATGTATATTATAAAAATAATACCCTTGTTATTGATACAACCGCAGGAATCGGAGGATCGCATGGCAGGAGAAGAGAGTTTGTCGTTACAAACAGGATCACTGATCATCCGATAACAAAAGGCCTGCCTGTCTATTGGTTTCATGCCACAGATGAATTGTACAGTCAGCTTCGGGGTCCGGCTAAAAACATACAGATTCTGGCAACTGCATTTGCCGATTCAGCCGCCGGAGGAGGCACAATGCGAAGTGAACCCATGTTGATGACAATCACATACGGAAAGGGAAGGATTTTTCATACAGCTATGGGTCATGCTGATGAAGGTGGTGGACCTGCCATGCAATGTGCCGGATTCATAACTACCTTACAGAGAGGTGCCGAATGGGCAGTCACGGGGAATGTAACTCAACCTGTGCCGTCTGATTTCCCAAGTGCTGCAGGCGTTGTACTTCGTCCTGATTTTAAAGAGATAACTCTTGAAGAAGCACTGGCTAAGGTTGGGAATTATAATATTCCCAAAAGCACAAAGTATATCAGCTGTATTCAGAGTCATATACGGAAACTTTCGGGTGATGAAGCTGGTTTGTTAAACCTTGAGAAAGAGTTGAATAAAATACTAAAAAGCGCTGATGCATCTGTTGAGTCAAAGAAACTTCTTCTTCGTGAACTCAGCTGGATGGGTACCGATTATTCAGTATCTGAAATTAAAGAACTCACATTAAATGCAGAATTGAAAGATGAAGCTGAATTTGCTTTATCGCGACTAAAGTAATACCCCCTACCCTGCCTTCCCCCAAATGGGGGAAGGGGCTGAGATACAATCATATATTAAGTCCCTCCCCAATTGGGGAGGGATTCAGGGTGGGGTAAAAAAGGTTAATGGATTTTTGGTTTTAAAATTGATTTCATGCTTTCACTTGTAATACCAATATTTAACGAAGAGAAACTGATCGATGAGCTGATGAAACGGACCATTGCAGCCATTGAATCATTTGTCACTGATTACGAGGTGATCATGGTTGATGATGGCAGCAGTGATGAAAGCCTGAACAGGATGCTTGCCTGGCACGAAAAAAACAATAAGATAAAAATACTCTCATTGTCAAAAAACTTTGGGCACCAGGCTGCATATACTGCAGGACTGGAACATGCAAAGGGCGACCTTGTAGCAATGATGGATGGCGATCTCCAGGATCCACCTGAATTGCTGGCTGAGATGTACAGGAAAATTATTGAAGAAGGTTTTGATATTGTCAGCGGGAAAAAAACAGGAAGAAAGGGAAATAAAGGCCGTATTCTTTATGCAATTCTTTTTCATCTTTTCTTTAAAAGAATCGGGGAAATTAAGGACATGGAGAATTCCGGGAACTTTTCAATGATGAAAAGAGATGCAGTCAATGCCTTGCTGACAATGAAGGAGAAAGTCAGATATCTTCCCGGCTTACGGACATTCATTGGATTCAGGCAGGGATATGTTGAATTTGTAAGGGACGACCGGTACAGAGGTAACCCAAAAATGAGCATCCGCAAATTGTTTGTACTGGCTGCCGATGCTATTTTTTCATTTTCAAGGTTCCCGATACGGTTTTGCCTGCTTTTAGGAACAATAGGAACAGTCGTATTCATGGGTGCCGGTATTTATGTGTTGATTGCCAAAGCCTATGGCTTCGCAGTAATCGGCTGGTCATCAACACTTCTCAGTATCTTTTTTCTTGGATCTATTCAACTGGTATTCCTCGGTATTCTCGGAGAATATGTTTACAGAAGCTACAAGGAATCACAAAACCGTCCGATATATTTCGTCAGAAAATTTTATGGCGGTCCT
>JGI20214J51088_10001639_pt1 | contig 15235 bp, 15 predicted proteins | sample WetSurMetagenome_FD_51088 | JGI IMG/M metagenome (IMG submission 51088) | reverse complement strand
GTAGAACGTTTGTTAAAGAAATAGGGAAATTAACATTTCTCATGAATCACGGTGAAGACGTGCATATCTTAGTAGTAGATGACGAAAAGATTATCAGGGATGGTTCCGAACGGATCCTCACCAAAGAGGGCTGGAAGGTAGAAACTGCCGAGAATGGTGAGGTAGGCTTGGGATTACTTCAAAGGGGGAATTTTCAGATCCTCCTTCTTGACCTTATGATGCCCGGGATCAGGGGAATGGAGGTATTAAAAAAGGTCAGAGACGATTATCCCAAGCTTATCGTGATCGTCATTACCGGATACGCCACCATTGACAACGCCGTGGAGGCATTGAAAAATGGCGCCTATGATTTTATCTCCAAACCCTTCACTCCGGATCAACTGCGGATCGTTGTCCGGAGAGCAGAAGATAAGTTAAAACTGGAGCATGAAGCCGAACTGCTTCGGCGCGAGCGGGAAAGAAGCCTTAAGGACATTGCTTATGAGAAAAGCCGGACGCTCACTATCATCAATCAAATGGCTGATGGAGTCCTGGTCACTGACAAAAATGGCTTCCTTGTCCTTCATAACCCCGCAGCCACCCGCGTGTTCGGATTGGAGAAAGATCCTCCGCTGGGTAAGCATATTTTCGACTGGACCAAAAGTAAAGAGCTCACGCAGATGGTCGAAAGTGTGCTCAGTATGGAAGGCTCCAATCCTCCCCAGGGAATGACCCAAGAACTGAGTTGGGGGAGTCCACCCAATATTTTTTTTATGGCCCATGCTGCTCCCGTTCGAAATGAAGAAGGCGAAGTTCTCGGTTCTGTCACTATCTTTAATGATGTAACCTGGTTTAAAAAGCTCGACCAGATGAAATCTGATTTCGTGGAAATGGTCTCCCACGAACTCCGTTCACCTTTAAGCTCCGTTCGGCAACTTATCTCTCTCATCACCGATAGATTTGTAGGAGAAATCAACGAAAAGCAGCAGGAACTATTAAATAAGGTCCTCGCTCGGCTTGACGGCTTACTCCTGATGATCAATAATTTACTCGACCTATCCCGCATTGAAGCTGGCGGTCTCATCCAACAAACAGAAAAAATCTTCCTTCCGGAAATCATTCAAAGTGCCATTGAAGTAATGACTCCGGAGGCAGAAAAGAAAAATCTTCATTTTGAGGTAACTTGTGACCAGCAGTTATGCACGATCCATGCTGATCGCCAAGGCATGGAAACAATTTGTACTAATTTGTTAAGCAATGCCGTAAAATATAATCAAGAAGGCGGAAAGGTTATCATCAATGCCCAAAACCGCGGAGAGTTTGTTGAGATAAAAATAGCCGATACTGGCGTGGGGGTCTCTAAAGTTGACTTGCCTCGTATCTTTGACAAATTTTTCCGCATTCGCACCGAATATACCCGCAAAGTGATAGGAAGCGGTCTGGGCCTTCCTTTAGTAAAAGCGATTGTTGAATCCCACCTTGGCACCATCACGGTAGAAAGCGAATCAGGAAAAGGGACCACTTTCATCATCCTTCTCCCCCGGGGTATATAAATCCACTGTCAGTGGCCCTGACAGACGTGCTCTGAGGAAGCAAACTTCCTGGGAGGAATAACGTGCTCATGGTTTAGTAACCCCTTTCTTACCGTCCAATCTGTCTGGTCTGACGTTTTGCCGGGACAAGCAATGCTCCTAAAAATAATCACGTCTTGATACCCTATAGCAATACCATTACTTAGTTTTCTTGATGCAGCTCGTACGCGATCTCCTGACCCAACTGAATCCTTTCTTCAAAACTAAGCGATTCCCTATCCTCGTGGTCACCTGCTCCCAATCGTGAAATAAGTCCGGCTTGGTTAGCGATCTGAATACTCAGACCGGGTCGGACATTGAATGCAAGGACCATTGGTCCTTTTCCCCGGTCAATCACAATATCTACCCCGATATACCCAAGCTTGGTCATATCGTAAGCGCGGGTGACGACACTGAGGATCTCATCCCAGAAAGGAATCTGAATTCCTTCACCCACACAACCCATAGACGGCTTCACCACAGACTGTTGCTTTACGCCAGCTATCTTTAGGACATCGGGAATCTGGTGATGGTAGTTGATCACCCCATAGAGTTGTGGGACTTTTATTCCATTTTGAATCGCAAGCCGTTTGGTAAGAAATTTATTGTCAACCAGAGGGTAAAATTTCCTCTGATTAACCACGAGAGAATATAGTTGACATTTCTTTGGTTTATGCCTGAAATTTCTAAACTGCGCAACCGATCAAACCATATTTATTTTGCACAGTTTTTAAAATCCACTTTTGTCCCTCACACAAGAGACAGGGAATTGTTATTGAATGATATGAGATCAAAACAAAAAATGAAAACCACCAAAAAAAATAGAAATTTTTTCTATCCTTTTTTCCACGAAATTCTTAAACAAATAACTTATTAAATTTAAGAAAAAATTAACAAAGAAAATAATAAGTGGTTTTCGAATTTCTCCTATTTAGATAATGAACAGGAGAGAGGAAAAAACACCATTTACAAATCCTGTTTTTTAATGATAATTGTCATAAAATCAGTGAACAATAAATAACCTAACAATTTTATTATTGTTCTTTTTGATGTCCCGTCCGGGAAATAATTCGTATGCTTTTATGAGGAGCACGTGAAAATTAAGAATCATTTACAGAAATGATTAAAATTTCTGACAAAAAACATACTATCAACTGACAATAATCATTTTTTAATGTTAAAATTTATGTCATATAGTGCCGAATTAATTAATCTTTTTTTAAAAAAAATGTAAAGAGTTTTTTTATTTTCTCCCCTTTTACGTTAGGCCAAGGGAACGTGCGCGATGGAAATTGAGAAAATTTTATCCCAACACAAACCAGCTCTCCTTAAAAAATGGTTTCACCTTGTTATGCGAACCTATCCAGAGGAAACCGCCACATTTTTAAAAAATGAAAATGACCCCTTTGCGAATCCGGTTGGCTCAACTATTCTGAAGGGGATAGAGGATTTATTTGAAGGACTAATTAAGGAAGGTGACCATCAACAAATTTCTTCCTTTTTGGATCGTATTATTCATATTCGAGCTGTCCAAGAATTCACCCCCAACCAGGCACTTTCCTTCATTTTCATGCTAAAAAAGGTGATTAGAGATGAGTTAAAAAAAGAGCTTAAAGAAAAAGAATTGTTCGATGAGCTTTTGACCTTTGAGTCTAAAATAGATGAACTGGCCTTGGCGGCTTTTAATCGGTACGTGGAATGTCGAGAAAAAGTATTTGAACTAAGGGCTAATGAGGTAAAAAATAGGTATGCGGGTCTCGTAAGAAGATTAAACCGTGTACACGATACGGCAGAAGAAGAATCTAAAAATAAATCATCCAAAAAGTGAGGCACAATAATATGATTTTTATTATGAGCATCATGTACCCGCTTGCTATTATTTTGCTCCTTTTTCTCTTCGTGTTAGGAGGCGTTAGTTACACTCATCTGGAGAATGTTTTTGGGATTTTTATACCCTACCTGGCTCTAGCGATATTTTTAATGGGATTTATTTATCGCATCCTTAGCTGGGCAAAATCTCCGGTCCCGTTCCGGATCACCACAGTCTGCGGGCAGGAAAAATCCCTTGACTGGATAAAAGCCAATCGCCTCGAAAGCCCTTTTAACACGCTCGATGTCCTCAAAAGGATGGCACTTGAAGTGTTTCTTTTCCGCTCTCTTTTTCGAAATACCAATACTGAACTCAAGGAAGGACCTAAGTTAATCCATTGGTCAGCAAAATGGCTCTGGCTGGCTGGGTTGACATTCCACTGGTCTTTTTTTATCATCCTTACCCGCCATCTTCGGTTGTTTACCGAGCCAGTGCCTTTTGCAATACAACTTATTGACAAATTAGATAACCTTTTTGAAATCGGTGTTCCAGCGCTTTATTTAACTGATGCTTTTATTGTTGTAGCAATAACTTATCTTTTCCTTCGACGCGTCTTAGTCCCTAAAATTCGTTACATCTCCCTTCCCGCTGATTACTTCCCGCTTTTTCTTCTCTTGAGCATCATCGGATCAGGCATGCTCATGCGCCACATTTATAAAGTGGACCTCATCAAGGTAAAGGAATTGGCTTTAAGCCTCGTTAGCTTTCGTCCGGTAATGCCCGAAGGGATTGGCACTATATTTTATGTCCATCTCTTTTTTGTTTGTCTTCTCATTGCCTATTTTCCGTTCAGCAAATTGATGCATCTGGGCGGAGTCTTCTTAAGCCCAACCCGAAATTTAGCTAATAACAACCGGGCAAAAAGACACATCAACCCTTGGAACTATCCCGTAAAAGTTCATACCTACGCGGAATATGAGGATGAATTTAGGGAAAAGATGAAAACCGCGGAAATCCCGGTGGATAAGGAGTAAAAAAATGTCCGAATTAGCAGGTGTTCCAAAACCAGAAGAGCTCTTAAAGATTGATTATCAGCCACCCCGAAAAGGCTGGATGGATACTCCGGTAAATTTTAAACCCGGCACGTATAGTTATCCGGCAGCTTCGAAAAACCACAAAATCCTTGATCTGCCTTTTCCGAGGGAGTGGTCGCCTACGGAGGAAGACTGGAAGCTTCCGGAAAACTGGAAAGAAATCGTCCTAAATGGCATTGCAGAGCGCTTAAGCAAATATCGATCTTTTAAAGTTTTTATGGATATCTGCGTCCGGTGCGGAGCCTGTGCAGACAAGTGCCATTTCTTTCTTGGCTCCGGCGACCCCAAAAATATGCCGGTCTTAAGGGCAGAACTCCTCCGATCAATTTATCGTAAAGAGTTCACTGCTGCGGGAAAGGTCCTGGGTAAACTTGCCGGAGCAAGAGAATTAACTCCCGCAGTCATTAAAGAATGGTTTTATTATTTCTATCAGTGCACCGAATGCCGGCGCTGTTCCGTCTTTTGCCCTTATGGTATTGACACCGCGGAAATCACCATGATCGGGCGAGAACTTCTCTATCTCCTTGGTTTAGGTATAAACTGGGCACTCGAACCAGCGGCAAAATGTTTTATGACTGGAAATCACCTTGGCATTCAGCCCCATACTCTAAAAGACACTCTCGATTTTTTTGCCGATGATCTCGAAGATATTACCGGAGTGCGGGTTGATATACCCATCAACAAAAAGGGGGCGGATATTTTGTTTGTCACTCCTTCCGGTGATTACTTTGCCGACCCCGGCACTTATACCTGCATGGGCTATCTCGCACTTTTCCACGAACTTGGACTTAACTATACCTGGAGCACCTATGCTTCGGAAGGAGGAAATTTTGGCCTCTTTACTTCCCACGAGATGATCAAACGACTCAACGCCAAGATATACGCGGAAGCTAAGCGGCTGGGAGTAAAATGGATACTGGGTGGAGAATGCGGCCATATGTGGAGAGTAATTCATCAGTACATGGACACCATGAATGGGCCGGCTGATTTTCTTGAAGAACCGGTTTCTCCCATTACCGGAACCAAATTTGAAAATGCCAAGGCAACAAAGATGGTCCACATCATGGAATTTACTGCGGACCTCATCAAACACAATAAATTGAAGCTCGACCCCAGCCGAAATGACAAGCTAAAAGTTACCTTCCATGATTCCTGTAACCCAGCCCGGGCGATGGGCATTTTTGAAGAACCCCGGTATGTCATCAAAAATGTTTGCAAGCACTTCTATGATATGCCGGAAAATACCATTAAAGAGAAAACCTTCTGTTGCGCCGGGGGGGCGGGTTTAGGCAATGATGAAAACATGGAAATGCGTCTCCGGGGAGGACTTCCTCGAGGAAATGCTGTCAAGTATGTACAAGAAAAGCATAAGGTAAATCGCCTTGCGTGTATGTGCGCCATTGACCGCGCCACGCTCGTTCCCCTCTGTGATTACTGGGCTCCCGGGGTGCAGGTCACAGGGATCCACGAGATGCTTGCTAATGCCTTAGTGATGAAAGGGGAAAAAGAAAGAGAAACTGATTTGCGGGGTGAACCGCTTAAAGAAGTGGAGGAATAATTGCATGTATGACACTGGCAAGATCATAACCGGGCTTATTATTTTTCTCTGTCTGATAACTTTTCCTCTATGGTATGATGCGTTGACCGGAAAGGCGGCCGTGAAACCGGAGCTAAAAATCATAACCAAGGAAAAGCAGTGTGTCGAGGCTACCCCCTATATGAGAGATTCCCATATGAAGCTTCTTATCCAGTGGAGAGACCAGGTGGTGAGAGAAAATAAACACCTCTATAAAGGTAGTGACGGAAAAACGTATACGATGAGCCTTACCAATACCTGCCTTAACTGCCATTCAAATAAACAGCAATTCTGTGACCAGTGCCATAACTATGTTGGCGTAACTCCAACCTGCTGGAACTGCCATATTATCCCTGAGGAGAAAAGTTAATGGATAACAGTAAACGAACTTTTTTGAAGGTCGCCGGAATTTCTCTTTTAGGAATTGGCTCTAAGCCCCTACAAAAAGCTTTGGCCGGCAACGAAGAACCAAAAATCTTGCCTAGTCCAGAAGCCCTCACCGGAAAACGCTGGGCCATGGTTGTTGACATGAAAAAATGTAAAGAGGACTGCCATGACTGTATCAAGGCGTGTCATCAAGTCCATAATGTCCCTGATTTGGGTAATCCCAAAGATGAGGTGAAATGGATCTGGAAAGAACCTTATGAAAAAGCGTTTCCCGGCGACGAAAACAAGTATTCGCAGGAATACATTGATCAGACTCTGAAGGGAAGTCAGTTTATTTTGCTCTGTAACCACTGTGATAATCCACCGTGTGTCCGGGTTTGTCCTACTAAAGCTACTTTTAAACGCGAAGACGGAATTGTCATGATGGATTATCACCGGTGTATTGGTTGTCGTTTCTGCATGGCAGGTTGTCCCTATGGATCAAGAAGCCTAAACTGGAGGGACCCCCGACCCTTTATCAAAGAAACCAACAAAGAATTTCCCACCCGGACGAGAGGAGTGGTAGAAAAATGTAATTTCTGCAGCGAAAGGCTCGTTAAAGGCCTCATCCCTGCTTGTGTTGAAGCGTGCAAGGAAAAGGTTTTAGTTTTTGGTGATCTGGAAGACCCAAACTCTGAAGTACGGGGGCTTCTCAAGTCTCACTTTACGATTCGGCGAAAACCACAGCTGGGGACAATGCCTCAAATTTATTATATTGCGTGAGGAGACTATGTTAGAAAAAGCATTAACCGGAAGTAAAAAATATTGGGCTTTATTATTTTTCTTAGGGGGTATCATTGGTGTCGGCTTTCTTTGTTACTTAAAACAATTAAGCTACGGTTTGGGAATAACCGGAATGAGCCGCGATGTATCCTGGGGACTCTACATTGCCCAATTTACCTTCTTGGTAGGGGTTGCTGCATCCGCGGTTATGGTGGTCTTACCTTACTATTTGCATCACTATAAGATATTTGGAAGGATCACCATCTTAGGTGAGTTCCTCGCGGTAGCTTCAGTCACGATGTGTTTAACGTTCATCATTGCTGACCTGGGGCGGCCTGACCGCGCTTTTAATGTTTTGCTTTACCCCACGCCGAGTTCGATCCTCTTCTGGGATATGGTGGTGCTCAATGGTTATTTATTGGTTAACATCGTGATCGGCTGGACGGTGCTTGCAGCAGAGCGGGCGGACGTCCCTCCTCCCAAATGGGTTAAACCTTTAATCTATCTTTCCATTCCCTGGGCGGTCAGCATCCATACCGTGACGGCCTTTATTTACGCCGGACTTCCCGGAAGAGGTTTCTGGCTCACCGCGATTATGGCGCCTCGCTTTTTAGCGTCAGCCTTTGCTTCTGGCCCCGCACTCCTTATCCTGTTGGGCCTTATCGTAAAAAAATTTTCCAAGTTTGATCCCGGAAAAGAAGCCTTCCAGACCTTAGCTAAGATTGTAACCTATGCGATGCTCATCAGTATCTTTTTTATTCTCATGGAACTCTTCACCGCATTTTACAGCAAGATACCCGAACACATGCTCAACTTCCAATATCTCTTTGTTGGTCTTCACGGTCATACTAAGCTCGTCCCGTGGATGTGGTCATTTGTTATTCTGGCAGTAGGAGCAACCTTTCTTTTGATTAATCCGAACACCCGGAAAAACGAGAAGACCCTGGCGTTGGCTTGTGTGGCAGTATTTATTTCACTGTGGATTGAAAAGGGGCTTGGCTTAGTGGTTACCGGGTTTATTCCCTCTCCCTTGGAAGAAATAACCGAATATACCCCCACCGCGCCGGAAGTGTTAATCACGCTCGGGATCTGGGCGATTGGTTTTTCGATCCTTACCGTGCTTTATAAAATTGCGGTCTCAATAAAAGAGGAGGCAGGCAGTTAACCGAATTAGCCTTTTTTCTCCTCCCGATAAAAATTGATTAAAAATTCAGAATCACCGGGAGAAAGATCAAACTGAAGGATCGCCTCGTTGATAAGTTTTTTAATCGATTGTTCCGGATCTTCTTTTAGGTTATCCGAAATCCATTTGACCGCTTTCCTTATATGTTCACCGTGGGGTAAAGCCTCAGACATAAACTAAACCTCCATTTAAGTTTTTTACAATCCTGTAACACATTAGTACCTCATCTCAATAAAGAAAACAAGCTACTTCATGTCCCGACTCTTTCATCTCTAAAGGGGGATAATTCTCTTTACAAATCGGCATTACGAATGGACACCGGGGATGAAAATGACAACCCGCGGGAGGGTTAGATGGATCAGGCACATCTCCTGATACCGTAAGGCGGACTTTTTTAGTTTCGGGGTCGGGTATAGGAACAGCCGCAAGAAGAGCTTTCGTATAGGGATGGAGCGGCTTATGATAAATCGTCTCACAGTCAGAAAATTCAACTATCCTACCAAGATACATTACTGCTATCCGGTCGCTAAAATGATGGACCAAATGGAGGTCATGAGAGATAAAGAGGTAGGTTAAGTGAAACTTTTCTCTAAGGTCAATAAGGAGATTAATTATCTGGCTCTGTATGGAAACATCGAGCGCGGAAACTGGCTCATCCGCTACAATTAATTTTGGATGCAAGCTTATCGCTCTCGCTATCCCTATCCGTTGGCGTTGACCTCCACTAAACTCATGAGGATAGCGTTCCGCATCCTGAGCACGAAGTCCAACCATTTCGAGGAGGTCACTGACCCGTTGTCGCCTTTCTTTGGTGCTCATCTGGTCATGAATTTTAAGCGGTTCCTCAATAATGCTCCCGGCTTTCATACGGGGGTTAAGCGAGCCATAGGGGTCTTGAAAAATAATTTGCATATTCTTCCGTAAACCCCGAAGTTCTTTTTTACTCAAGGCAAGAATATTTTTCCCTTCAAAGAGAATTTCTCCTTCAGTTGGTTCTATGAGGCGAAGGACCACCCTTCCCAAGGTAGTTTTTCCGCACCCGCTCTCCCCTACTAATCCTAAGGTCTCTTCCTGGACAAGAGTGAAGCTCACGCCATCCACTGCTTTGACGGGGTTGCCCCTCTGAGCTATGAGTCCCCTTTGAGCCGGGAAGTATTTTTTTATATTTATAACTTCGAGAAGATAATCCATTACTTTAATCCGCCAATTAAACCGCAAAAATTAAACCACTAAGCAACTTACATCTCTCGACTTCGATGGCACTTTGACCAATGGCCAGGACTTACTTCCTCAAATCCAGGTTCTACATCCCGGCATATATCTATAACCATATCACAACGAGGATGAAATTTACACCCAGCAGGTAAGTTGAGGGGGTCTGGAACCTGTCCCGGTATGGTTTTAAAGCGTGTTTTTCGCTTTTGGTGATAGGGAAGTGATTTTAAAAGTCCACGAGTATAGGGATTGCGCGAATAACGAAAAATTTTTGAAACCGTGGCATATTCCATGATGGAACCGCCATACATAACCGCAATCCGATCTGCCATCTCTGCAATCACACCTAAATCGTGACTAATAAGAATCAAAGCCATGTTCAATGTTTGTTTTAAATCCCGAAGCAGATCTAAAATCTGCGCCTGGATGGTAACGTCAAGCGCCGTCGTGGGTTCATCGGCAATAAGGAGCGCCGGCTCACAAGAGATTGCCATCGCAATCATCACCCGTTGCCGCATGCCTCCGCTCATCTGGTGGGGATAATGCTTAATGCGCTCCTCTGGTCCGGGCATTCCTACCATACGAAGCGCCTCGATCGTTTTCTCGTAAGCTTCTTTTCTTTTTAAACCCTGGTGAAGGGTTATCGCCTCAGCAATCTGGTTGCCGATTGTAAAAACGGGGTTAAGCGATGTCATGGGCTCCTGGAAGATCATAGAAATTTTGTTCCCTCTAATTTTCCGCATCTCTTTTTCGCTTAATGAAAGAAGGTCTTTTCCCTGAAAAATAATTTCTCCCTCAACAATTTTTCCGGGTGGAGAAGGGATCAAGCGAAGCAAAGAAAGGCCGGTTACACTTTTACCGGAACCAGACTCTCCCACAATACCAAGCGTCTCTTTCTCTCCTACATGGAGAGTAATCCCGTCTACTGCCTTGACAACCCCATAGTCAGTATAAAAATAGGTCTTCAGATTTTTGATAGTAAGAAGCAGGTTGTTGTCCATGTGATTCCTGAATGTCTATTGGTTCATGGGGTTCAGAGATGGAGGTCAGGAGTCAGCAATTGTTTAAACCGATCCCCGACCCTGCTGATGACCCCTACCTCAGCCGGGGATCAATCGCGTCCCGTATCCCTTCACCCAGCATATTATATCCCATAACCGTGATGAAAATTGCAAATCCTGGGAAAAAAGAAAGCCACCAGGCAATCTCAATATTATCCTTTCCCGCGGTGAGCATATTGCCCCAGCTCGGATCAGGTGGCTGAATGCCGATGCCCAAAAAGCTGAGAGCAGATTCGATCAATATAGCTCCTGCTATTCCCAAGGTAGCATTAACCAATACCGGGGCTAAGCTGTTGGGAAGAATATGTCGAAAAATAGTTCGAACGTCTTTTCCGCCTAAAGCGCGAGCGGCTTGGATAAAATCTCTTTCTTTCAAGGATAAGAATTCTGCNCGCACCAGCCGGGCCACCCCCATCCAGCTGGTAAGACCAATCACCAGCATNATTTTCCAGATACTCGGTTCCCAGAAAGCGATCACTGCTAAAATCAGGAAAAAAGTGGGAAAGCAAAGCATCACATCTACAAACCGCATAATCAAACCGTCAGCTGCTCTTCCGTAATATCCTGCCAATGCTCCAAGGGGTATTCCAATTATCGTAGCAATCCCTACCGCAACAAACCCGACCAGCAATGAAACCCGGGAACCCCAAATTATCCGGGTCAAAACATCCCGCCCCAATTCATCGGTTCCCATGAGATGGATTTTTGAAGGGGGAGTAAGAATCTCTTGGGTATTGATGGCATCCTGATCATACGGCGCTATTACCGGAGCAAAAATAGCGATGATGAAGAGCGCCGTAATAATAATAGTCCCGCACACTGCCAGCGTGTTTTTCTTAAACCCTTTCCAAAAAATCCGCCCGGGGGATTCCGGAGTGTTATTTATTAAAGTTTCGAGTTTCACGTTTCCCGTTACACATTTTGGGTTTTTAATTTTTAGCCTTTGATATTGTTTCGAATGTCAAACTTAGACTTTCGAATTTTGTTACCCAATTATCTCATCCTGATCCGTGGATCCACTAAAGCATAAGAAATATCTGCTAACAGGTTGCCCAACATAGTCAAAAGTGCTCCGATGACCAGTTCACCCATAATTAGGGGGTAATCACGCATCATGACCGCACTATAAAACAACTGTCCCATTCCCGGAATGGCATAGATGGTCTCAAAAATAACGCTCCCTCCGATAAGCCCGGGCACTGAAAGACCTAAAATAGTAACTACAGGTAAAAGCGCATTCCGAAGAGCATGCTTGTATATCACCTTTAATTCCGAAAGCCCTTTTGCCCGCGCAGTGGTAATGTAGTCCTGGCGAATAATTTCCAGCATGTTCGATCGTGAATACCGGGAAAGTCCGGCTAATCCACCAAAAGCAGAAATAAGCACCGGCATAAGTAAATGAGCAGCCCGGTCTTTCAGCTGATTTAAAGGGGAGAGATATTCATAGTTAATAGACTTCAATCCAGAAATAGGGAGCCAGCCGAGATGGATGCCAAAAAGGATCATCAAAAGTAAAGCCAGCCAGAAAGTAGGAATGGCAAACCCGAGAAAAACAAAGACTGTCGTGGAACGATCAAAAAGAGAGTTTTGGTAAACCGCAGAGAATATTCCTAGTGGAATAGCAACCAGGACAATTAAAAGTAAAGAGAGAATGTTAATAAAAATGGTAATGGATAACCGTTCTTTAATCTTGTCCAGAACAGGACGGCCATCAGAGGAGAAAGAGCGGCCCAGGTCAAGCGTGACCAGGTGTTTCACCCAGTTATAGTATTGGATATGAAGCGGTTTGTCTAAACCGTAAAACTTACGGAGCCGCTCGCGGGCTTCAGCCGTCATCTTGGGATTGAGATCGGTCTGGATAGTTACGGGTGAGCCCGGGGCAAGATGAATCACTAAAAACGAAACAATCGTGATCCCCAAAAAAAGTGGAATCATTCCTAAAAGTCTTCTAAGGATATACGGTAACATCAAACCTGTCCCTTACGGTTGAATTGTATACTTCTGTTCTGGTTTAGGAACATACCACTTAACAAAGTTATAAGTTATTCCTGCTGGTGCCGGGTCAATGCCCCGGAATCTTTTGTGGATAATCGGAAGCGCGTAAGGAACATAAAGAAAGACATAGGGCTGGTCTTCCGCTAATATTTCTTGAATCCGGAAGTAGGCCTTCTCTCGTTTTTCAAGATCAAAAGTGTGGCGGCCTTCCATGATCAGACGGTCTACTTCTTCGTTTTTATAGGATATAAAGTTTAACTCTTTATAGTGAGTTTTGCTCGAATGCCACACATCAAAAAGATCAGGGTCCTGTCCGATGGTCCAGCCCAAAATAGTAGCTTCAAAGTTTTTTTTGTCAATGTATTCATTAATAAAAGTGGCCCATTCAAGAGTCCGAAGTTTTATTTTAATCCCAACCTCTGCAAGTCGGCGCTGAATAATTTCCGCGGTCTTCCTTCGCTCGTTGTTCCCCTGGTTAAGAATGACCGTAAATTCAAAATGCTTCCCATCTTTTTCTAAAATTCCATCCCCATCAGTATCAACCCACCCAGCCTCTTTTAACAAAGCTCTCGTTTTTTCAGGGTTGTAGGGATAAGTTTTTACAGCGGGGTTATACTGCCAGGTCCCTGGTTTGTAAGGCCCGGTTGCAACCTCACCCAAACCCAGAAGAACGCCTTCAAGGATTTCATTTTTATTAATCGCATAAGAAATCGCCTGCCGAATCCGTTTGTCCTGAAATAGGGGGTTTAGCAGGTTAAATCCCATATAGGTGTAAGCAAAGGACAAATATTTGTATTTCCGAAAATTCTCCTGAAATACTTTTGTTTCTGTTTGGCGAAGGTATTGGAGCGGGGAAAGGCCCATAAAATCAATATTGCCGGCCCGCAATTCCAAAAACATCGTCGCGGTATCAGGAATAATTTTATAAATAAATCCATCAAGATAAGGCCGGCCTTCAAAATAATCATGATGAGATACCAACTCAATCTTTTCCCCGGGTTTCCATTCCTTAAGCTTGTAGGCACCATTGCCCATCGGTGCTCTTGTTAACGGAGATTTGGTGATGTCTTGCCCTTCCAAAATATGTTTGGGCAAAACCACCACATAACCCCAGGAGGCTAAACCCGGGGCAAACGGTTTTTTGTATTTGACTCTGAAGGTGTATTTATCGATCACCTCAGCCTTGTCTACCTCCTGAAAGTCTCCGGCATAGGCGGTTGGCGTATTGGGGTTGACGATCGTCTGATAACCAAACATAACATCATCAGCAGTAAATTCCACCCCATCCTGCCATTTTACCCCCTTTCGCAGGTGAAAGGTGATCGTGAGGTTGTCCGGAGAAATATCCCAAGACTCGGCCAGATCACCCACCAGATTGAGGTCCTTATCATATTTTACCAGACCATTGTAACAAAGACTTGCGATATCATGCGAGGCGCTGTCTGCAGCAAGCATGGCGATAAGATTACTGGCATCACCAATCGAGCCTTCAATAATAGCATCTCCACAGGCTGGAGGAGCGGAGGTTAAGTTTTGTGCCGTTTCCTTTCGAGCATCAGGCTGGTCCGAAGTTTTTTCGCAGGCGGTAAATAAAATACCAAGGATAAAACACAAAAATATGTTTCTCATTAATTTTAAACGTATCATACTTTCTCCGATGCTATTTTCACTCAACTAATTAAATTCTTCATTTTCAGTAACCCTCTGAGGATCGCGGAAACAGATGAGGTCCTGTCCTTGCATTTTTACGGGAAATGCATCAATGTTCCTGAGCTTTGGATAGTCCATTACCAGAACCTCTTAGTATGTGGTACTGGATGCTTATTTTTATTCTGGCCTCTATAAAAAAATCGAGAATCCAGAATCAGAACAATTAAAAAACATCGGCTGAAAAAAGATAAATTTCCGTGTCCTTTTCTTTCCAAGCATCTTTGGGGAGACCCGCCTTATTGCAGGTATGTTCTAAAAACGTAACCCTATCCCACCCATATTCTATTGCCACCTGAGGGAGAAGAAGCCCGGAATAGAAACCCTTTACAATATAGATCCCGTGTTTGCCCACCTCGATTGCAGTAATGTCCGTAATTCTTTTAAAAGGAGTCAGCACAGAAATTTCAATATCTATTTTGTCAAACTCTTTCCGACTGAGGGGAGGAAACCGGGGATCTTCAAACGCTGCCGCAATCGCCATGTCTTTTATGGTTGCGTGGAGAGGATGGTCAGCGCGGATATGTCCGATACATCCTCGAAGCATGCCTTCCTTGTGGAGTGTTACAAAAGCACCGCGNGGTTCTTGCAAGGTTGAAGAATCTACGTGAAACGCAGGAACGGGTTTGTCCTCCAAATGATTTTTGATCGTTTCCTTTACGATCCGGTGGAGAAGCTCTTTTTCTTTTTCATTCAACCCCAGGTCAACACCCACTTCTTTTTTCCCTGTTTTTTTGGCATCATTCTTGTCTTCTTTGTATATAACCCCTGCCGCGTACCCTACAACTCCACTATAGTCTCCACTGACATCTCCGGAGTTAGCATACTTTACCACCTTGGCTTTGTTTGCTCCGAGATATCCGCCAAGAAGTAACGCAGTGATGATTGGGCCACC
>JGI20214J51088_10001638_pt1 | contig 15235 bp, 16 predicted proteins | sample WetSurMetagenome_FD_51088 | JGI IMG/M metagenome (IMG submission 51088) | reverse complement strand
TTGCGATTAGAAGGTTTCTTTGCTTTTTTCTCAATATTCATATCAATGGCTTGATTATCTAATATGTCCTTCCAAGGGAAATTATCCCAAAACTTTTCTACTGAAATTTCATTAAAATCAAAAAACTGGTCACAAACAGAGTAAATAATGTTTTGAAAATCCGACTTGTTAGTTGGTTGTTTCTTAAGAATAGCTGTACAGAGCTTAATTGAATATCTCTTATAGTCTTTCCATCCACTGTCGATTATATATTCTAGAATTATGTCTTCTATGGCGATATAATCCGAGAGCTTATTCTTATGAGAGGATTTTCGTTCGGACATAATTATCAATATTTAATGCATTAGCCCATGGTCTCTTCGAATATACAAGGCTCTTGTCTTTTACGTCAGTTTTTACTATTAACCCTGATTCTTTCAATCTTAAACATGCTCGCCACAACGATTTATGAGGAATTCTTCTCTGGCTAATCTCCAATTGCTTTTCAATCTCATTAATAGAACGTAAACCATCTATCTCTAAATAGAGAGTGGTAGCGTTCTTATCTCCTATCAGCACTTTTTTAACTCTGTCTTCGTAGACTTGCCTTCTTTCGTGCCATTGATCTTCGAGTTCTTCTTTTATCATTGAAACATCTTTTTGAAGCTCGGTAATTCGTTTATGAGTATCTGGATGAACCGACATGAGTGTCCAACCTAAAGAATTTGTTCGTGAATTTTTTTATCATTCTTTTGCAACGTTTTTACTAAGCCTTTTTGTCTTAACGTACTAATGACTGCGCCTGTGTATTCTTTGGACTTTTTTATCACAACGCTGATATCTTGAGTCGTATTCTCGCCATCGCACAAATCATATACTTGTTTTTCGATGGAACCTTCTTTTAACAGAATTTTCTTTGCGGCAGCAATCTTTTCTTGATTAACCAAGAGCAATATTGATTTGATGTCGTCCAACGACTGTTTAATTATGGACAATGTTTCTTGATAATTATTTTGTGTCATTTTTGCCTTTTGACCCCGATTTTTATGCGAATTCCTTCGTATGGTTAATGTTGTTCTCGATATCTTTCTTGATTTGAATTTCTCTGATGGTTTGCCCAAATTCTACAGTTAACCCTAACTCTTCAAGGTCAAAATCGCGTTTGAAGCGTTCGCCTCCCACAACTGGAATTCTACTACCCAAATTTTGCTTTTCCCAAGCTTTCCAATAATTAGAGATTGTTGATGTGCTCTTGATTCCAGTTAACTTTCCGATTTCAACTATACCTTTGCTACCGTCGCTTAATTGGTAAACAGTTTTTTTCTGTTCCGTGTCCAAAATTGAAGCAAGAAAAGCCTTAGCTTGTGGCATACTGCTAAATTTTATCCACTTCAGTATTTCTCTTAGCAGCGATATTTCCTCTTCTTTGGTTGAAGCCTCCATTAGGTACCACCCTCCAAAACAACCTTAGACTCAGGCTTTGTAGGCGTTTTTTGGTCCTTCTTTTTCCGCATTGAACCAAGTACAACGCTCACATTTTCAGGGCTTTTATTTAGCATTTTAGCGATTTCCGATGGCTTAAAACCAATAGAATCCAAGAGTTCGATTTTTTGCTGTTCTTTTTCAAATCCTTTAACCGCATCGATTGCGAGTAGTTTTAGTACTTTGTCCAACTTGCCTGATATTTCTTCAAGCAAATTATTGGTTTGAGGTAGCTTCGACATATTCTTCACCTTTCTGTTTATTCCTAACGATAGAGCCCAGAATCACCATAGTAAACCTCATTTCCTCTCTTCTTTACATAGAGTGCACCTTTTTCCATTAGAATAGCGATACGTCTTTCGATTGTATCATCTGAAACCTTCATATTTTCCTTGACTTTTGCTTTCAGTTTTGATGCAGTCAGAGTGTCATCTGCTAAGTTTAGAATTAACTCCAAAAGAGGGTCTTTCTTAATCTCCTTTTTGAAATCTGTTATTACTTGAGAGTTCGCCATTCTTGTTAGGGTTAGAAGCTGGCTTAACTTTTCTGAGATTTCTTGCAATATCGATAGCTCGGTTGGTGATTCGTTTGGCATAATATGTAGATATATATGTTAGTGCTAATAAGCTTTCATTCACATCTCGAATGCAATTTAGCACGAACACAATTTATTTAGCAATATTAGATATAACACTAAATATGTATATTTTAAAGACAATACTGATATTATATTCAATTTTTTTAATGTATTAAAGCAAAAATCGCCAATGGTGCAAGTTCATAATTATCCGACCAAAATGTCCATTCATTAAAAATAAATGTGATTTCGAAATTAATCTTAATATCTTATGGTAAATATATGGTAAATCGAACAATGCCGAAGCATCAAATTTAGAACATTTGATTTGATGTTTAGAAGATATAAGTTAGCGCGCTTAAAGATGGCGAAAGTGTAATTGAGGATATAATTCTTTTTTGCTTAAAGCAAGAAGCGCTTAAATGTGCGCCTTTTATTTATAAAAAAAATCTTTTCTGATATATTATTTTTTAACAATTTGAGGTAAATGTATCGTGAATGTTGTTCCTTTGCCCTCTTCGCTCTCAAAACTTACTGTGCCACCCAGCGATTCAGTCATGCGCTTAACCACTGGCAAACCAAAGCCTTGACCTTTAGATTTAGTAGTAAACATCGGAGTGAACATTTTGCTCTGTATTGCTTTTGGAATACCCACACCGGTATCTTTAACGGTTATTATGAAATCGTTTGCTTCTTTGTAGACATGGATTGTTAGTTTACCACCTTGTGGCATCGCTTGAACAGCATTAGTAACCAAATTGTAGAGAATTCGATTAAGATAATCAGAGTCAGCCACAAATTTTCGGGCATTATCTTCAATATTTACGCTAACCTTAACATTTTTTGGTAAACCGTTCTTTTGTAGCAACTTATCGATAATGAGTTGTAAATCGGCTTCCCCTGGATTAGGATTAAGTGGTCTTGCGTAGTCTTGAAGGTCCTGAACAATTTTGTTTATGTAATCGATGTTCTTTTCAATCTCTGTCAGGCTTTCTTGAATGCTCAGTTTCCCTTCGCTCTCAGCCATAGAAGCCAATTCAGTCTTAGCCAAATAGACATCGCTTGTTATCGCCTGCAAAGGATTGCGAATATCGTGACCAACCATACCCGCTGTTGCACCGATAGCGGCTAAACGCTCAGAATGTTTGAGCTGCTCTGTGCGTTCTTCGACGAGCTTTTCTAAGTTCTTCTTATATTCTTCATGCCGCTCATCGGCTATTTTTCGTGCGGTTATATCCACGCAAATCCCAGTCATTCGAATTGGCTCACCTTGGTTGTTGTACTCACCTTTACCAAGTGAGTTAATCCAGACTATTTGCCCGTTAGGTAGAATGATCCTGTAAATATTATTTAAAAAGGATTTTTCTTTCAAAGCTTGCTGTATCTTGAAACCAGCTTCTTCCTTATCTTCTGGGTGAAGAACCTTATCCCATTCTTCAAAAGATGCAACATTTTCTTTGGGGTCAAGACCAAATAGTCTAAACATTTCGGTTGACCAGTTTATTTTTCCAGATTTCAAGTCCCAGTCCCAAATACCCACACCTGCTGCCCTTTGAGCCATTTCAAATCGTTCGTTAACTGCAAGAAGTTCTTTTTCAACTTTCTTACGTTCGGTGATTTCGCGGCAAGTCACGATTGCGCCTGTGACTTTGCCAGAATTGTCTGTCATAGCTCCAAAGTTGTAGCTACCCCACCAGACCTCGCCTGTTTCTTTACTACGGAGCATGTATTCAAAGTTGGTTGCAGTTTCACCACGCAAAGCCCGAGCCATAGCCCAACGTTCGGGTGGTGCAGGTGTCCCATCAGCAAAGAAAGCTTCCAGATACTTTGGACAGTCGTTTATAGTTCGACTGCACTCTTCCCTGTTTTTAAAACGATGGTATCGCACAAATTCATCGTTGAATTCAATTAGTCGTCCTTCAGAATCAGCGATAAAAACAGCCTCATTCATACTTGCGAAAGCCGCATTGAGTTTTGCTTCACTTGCTTTTAGTTCTTCTTCAGCTTTTTTGCGTTGGGTAATGTCGGAAAAGAAAACTGTTAAACCCTCCTCCGAGGGGTAGCAGTGGCATTCATACCAGATGTTTAATGGTTCAGGGTAATACTCCTCAAAGTGTACAGCGTGACCACTCAAAACAGCTCTTGTGAACTCGGCAAGAAATTTAGAAGCATTAGGAAATACATCTATAGCTACTTTGCCAATCAAGCCTTCTTTTGGCGTGTGTAGGATTCTTGCCGCATTGGAATTGGCGTAAGTGTATCGCCATTCTTTGTCGAAAGCAACAAACCCATCTTTTATACTCTCCAAAATATCGTTCTTGTGCTTTTCTGAGTTTTGGAGTGCTTGTTCTGCTTTCTTGCGTTCAGTAATATCTCTAAAAATCATGCTTGTCTTCGTTAACCCATCTGAATCAATGAATAAGCTTGAAGTTACTTCAACACTTAAAGTAGAGCCATCTTTACGCCTAACTGTTAGCTCGGCATTTGCTCTTCCTTTTTCATTACGCTCTTTTAATGCATTAGCAAGACGCCCATCAGAAACCACTATCCCTTGCCTACCAGCTTCTATTATCTCCTGTTCTGTCATACCAAGCATGCGTTGAGCAGTTGGATTAGCCTTAAAAATTCTGCCGTCTGGAGCAGTAAGCAAGATAGCATCCATGCTGTTTTCAAATACAGAACTTAGTCGTGTCTCGCTTGCTTTTAGGGCTTTTTCTGCTTTCTTGCGCTCAGTAATGTCTATCGCTATACTGAGAATATTGGCATCTTTTTCTGTTTTGATAATTTCATAAGACATAAGAACGTTTCTTATTCCGCCAGACCTGTCTCTCTGTTCTAATTCCTTTGAAATTACTCTTTTTTCTTCAATTAATTGCTCAATAATTTGCTTTCTCTGAGCAGGGTTAAGATAAAGACCTAACTCATTTCCTGTTTTACCTATTACTTCTTTACTACTGTAACCTGTTAGATGTTCAAAGCTTTTGTTTATTTGAATAAATCGTCCATCAAAGGTTGTAATCGCCATTGCCGCTGGGTTTAGGTTAAAAATTTTATAAAAACGTTCTTCGCTTTCTCTTAATGTTTCTTCAGATTGTTTGCTTTTGTCAATCGTTTGCTCACTAATATTTTCTTCATTTGTAGGCAAAGAAGCACCGTATTTCAAGAAGGTTTACTTATCCTTCATTGCCCAAGAAATAAAAGACTTTCGTCAAGCCTACCGAATAAAGACTCTGACTCATGGGTTATAATTATCATGGATTTTCAGTGATAATTAAGAATTATTACTTCTGCTCTGAGTGATTGCGATATGCAAAGCACGTTAGATAGAGAAACGAGCAGTGATTTAGAAAGCATCAATATCCCAATTTTTCGCACTTTTAACATCGCCAGTCGCTTGGAATCGTCTAAAAAAACTCCGATATTACACCAAAGCGGTTGAAATAACGGTTTAATGCTGAAATCGCTGTTATCGTTAGCGCGTTTGGTTTAGTATGGTAACCGCGTCAGTTACGTGGTGAACGTTTGAAAAATAACAATTAGATAAGTGCCGCTTCGGAAGCAATGTATGGTTATTTGAGTTTTTGGATTAAATCCAATCAACCATTCAACTTCTTGTAAATCTTGAAGCTATCTTTCACCGACCAGTTAAGTACGAATTGAAGGTTTTAACAAGTTGGTGAAATGAATGTCAAGTCCAAGTTTAAGTCAAAGTGTAAAAAAAGTCCCTGAAAAAGTTAAAAAACAAAAAGCGAAAAAACCCCAAACGCTTTCAGCACTGCTACAGTGGCGAATGTTAAAGCTGAACTCACGTGAGCAACACTTAGTCAAAGCCATTGAAAACCACGAAAAAGGATTAAAAGTTTGTAGGCTCAAACTTGAAAACGTACGTACACTGAAAGCAGTAGAAAAGAAGTCAATTGAGGAGCTTGTGTCAAGTTACAAAGCAGCTCCTCTCCAATAATTTTTTTAAGAGAGGCATATCAGCCCCCGCAGTGTATTGGATTAAATTTTAGTCTTTCTCTCTCTCTGATTTTTTACGCAAACTAACGACTACTCTACTCTTTTACTCTCTTCTTTTCCCTTATACTGTGTGTCTCCCAAGACAAACAACCAGACAAACGAACACGAACAGACAGACAAGAACAAACGGGAACGGACAGGCAAACAGACAGACAATTTCAGCGAGCTTTTCTCTTGAAAACTGAGATTGTTAATGCCATTACTGCCATAATGATTGTTACGATGATGATGTAGGGAAACTCTGGAATGGTTGGAGATGGTGTTGGGGATTGGGTTGGATTTGGTGAAATAGTTGTTGTGGGAATAGTCGTAGACTGAGTACTGCTCCAATCACTTGTTTGACCTGTAAATTTATCACCAGAACCGAATTGTGTGCCTCCGCGAGTGGTTGTTCCTGCTAACGCTTGAACTTGAAAATCTACCGTGGCACCTGCTGGAATAGACAGGGTGTACAAGTCACCTATAATTGATGATGGATAAGAACCTGAAAGATGGAACGGTACTGTTGAATATTGCCCTGATTGTTGCGATATATAAGTTCCTGCATGATACAATTCTGTCCAGCTATTGGTGTATTGCCCTTTAAACCGAATGTTGTAGTAAAGACCATAACCTGTGGAGACTTGTTGATTCACGATTGTAAAATCAAGCGTTCTCCATTGATAGTGAGCACCTTCGTGTATGGTTATATTCTGTCCTGTAAATTGGTCTATGCCATAAGTCGGTGGAATATCATAAGAATGGTCTGTAGTCTTAATAGAAAACTGTGGTATTGTTGGCTTAGGTATTGTTTGAGCATTTGCAGGTTTGATTATCAGAGTCAGGCATGAGATACTGACCGTTAGAATTAGAAGTAATGTGATGCTCTTGCCAAAGCTANCCATNTGANACACTNTGTATTGAATATCAATACACTATTACCGATAAAAGCCTATTCATCAAAGTTCCTTAACTAACTTTAGTCAAAGTTTCTTGACTTAAAATTTCTGCCAATGAACGAGCTAACTAACGAAGGAAGGAGCGAACGAGCTAACTAACTAACGAGGGGGAGTTAGTTAGATATAGATAGGTAGTCAGTCGTAGTCGTACGTAGTCGTAGCGTTTGGGTTTGGGGATTAAAATTTAATCCACCACCACCACTTCAACGTCAGGGAACCTTTTTAGAACAAAGGAGGTATAAGCGTTCATACCTACATTGTTTAGAGATTAAATTTAATCACGCTCTTGCAAGCAATCCTCTCATTTATTGATTTGTGGTTGACACCCCAAAGAGGGAAACAAACAACGACCACTATTAGAAAAGATTAATAGTAAAATTAAGAATACGGAAGGTTACTGTTTTTCCGTATTCCGATTAGAAGCCTTGGGCTTCAATCTTTTGAAGAATATGATACCAGTTATAATGAAAATTATGATTATGACTGTTACTAAAATAATGAATGGTAACGCATTAGATGAAGCATTGGGGACGGCTTGATTGCCGAAAGCATAAACAGTGTGGTCCTCCGAACCAATATAGACTATGCCATTGGCGACTACAGGTGATGATAGAGCTGCATGGCTGATGTCACTAATTGTATAATTCCCTAGTATTTCGCCGTTTGTAGCGTTCAAAGTGAAGAGGTTGCCAGTATTAGACCCAACATAAACCGCTCCGCTCGTAACACTAGAAGAGGATGTTTCAATTTTATTGCCTAACGATTGTGACCATATTTTTTCGCCGCTAGTTGCATTCAAAGCGTAAACAAAGCCATCCTTTGAGTAAGCGTACAAGACATTATCCAAAACAGCGGTGGTTCTCAAAGAATTTTGAGTTGTGGGAAACTGTTCATTTTTCATAATGGTGGTCCATATTAGTGAGCCATCAATGGAGCTTAATGCAGAAACGTTAGAACCAATACCTACATACAAAGTTTGATCCTCAATAATTGGGAATGAAACATAAGTGTTAGGGGTATAATCCCAGATCAATTCGCCGCTGCTGGCATTTAAGGCATGAACCTCGTTAACATATTTTATAGAATTATAAACGGCAGAAGTAAAAAATACCCTCCCGTCTTTAACTACGGGGGGACTCGAGCCGCCGATATTGTAATACTTCCAAACCTCTCTGCCTGTTGTACTGTTCAAAGCAAGAATGCCGTTATGCAAACAAACATATACCATTCCATCAGCGACCGCTGGAGCCCCTGTAAAACCCCCTACTCCATTACTCCAAATTTTAACTCCATTTTTGGCGTTGAAAGCATAAACGTTGCCGTCAAAAGAACGCAAATACACTACCCCGTCAGCAACAGTTGTTGAAGAGTCTCCAACAGGAATAGAGTGGTTCCACAACTTTTCACCATTTTCGACGTTAAGAGCATAGAAGTTACCAACATGGTACTCTTGTGTTCCAATAAAAAATGTGTTTAGCACCCCAACGAAAAGCACACCGTTGTCTATAGTTGGGGATGAGCACACGCCATAGCTTGTAGAGTATTTCCAAAGCAATGTAGAGTTAGGAGCCGAACTATTATTTTCAGCAAATGTTGCAGTAACTTGCCCAGAGATAATTAAGCTAGGAAGAGTCAGGAATATCACTATTAGTGAGAGCATAACTACAAGCACTATTATTGCTAAACCAATTGTGATATTTCTTCTCTTGGCATTTGTTTTTTCCAAGCAAACACCACTTAACGCTTAAACCTATGCTATCTTTTAACTCTACCCATGTTCCAAACTGGAACACTTGAAACTATACACCTTGCTGTGGGAAAAGGTCATTGATTCGATGTTTTGTTATCTTACGGGCTGTTTGTCCACACTGGCGTTACAGTCCAATTATTGATCGTTCCTTCATGAAGAATACTGATTGTAACATACGATGAATAATTAACCTCGAAGACTTCCCTCAGCAGTGTTTGATTACTTGTTCTATAATTCTTTAGAACAAAATCATTAGTTGCGTTGTCACTGCCGAATATTCCTCTTAGAGTCAACGGAACAGTTATGTTAAGCGTGAGTTCATCATTTGTGTCATAGCCTAAAACAATTAATCCAGCGTGATAAGCTGTTTCTTTGCCACTATTATTTACTATTCCAGTTATGTATAGGTAATTATAAGGAATTGGAGTAGATTTCCCTAAAAAATTACTGTTTTTACCTTGTATTTCAACTATGTCTAATGAAGCTTCAAGGTTTGGAGTTTTTTCTCTTTTCTGATTTGTTATATCTGCATTGTGATAGAGTATCGTTACAGCAATCACACTTACAAAAAGTATAGCAACAACAAATGCTGTTATGGCTAATCTTGTTCTGCCCTTTGCTTTAGCCAAGGAAGCACCAACAAACGCTAAACCTACGCCTTCTATTAACTCTATTCATGTTCCAAAATGGAACACTCTTCATGAAAGCTTCTAACTAACTCGACTTATCATAGTGGATTTGATTAACTATTCTTGGATTCCAGTCTTTGCGCTCGTTTCTCAGGTACTTCGCAAACAAGAGAGCCTCTGCCCTAATTTTCCCAGATTGTTCCCTCTTTTTTAGTAAAAATTCTTGCTTGTCTTTTCTTTGGAAACAGTTTTTCAAGATCAGCTAATGCATAAATGGTAAAGTTTTCGTCACTGTGAGGATTGTATTCTTCAAGTGTTCTTACCTTGCCTTCAAGAACTGCCTTTCAAAGTTGCTCTTTTGTTATCCCAAACTCATGATTGACATCTGACCAAGGAATATAATGCCCGTCTTTTTTTGGATAAAGCAATCAATCAAACGCCTCCCAAGAACACTTAACACATACATACTTAACACTTAAAAAATAACTAATTTTTTTAAGTATTATAGTAAGTAAACTGAGAACACTTAAAAAAAAGGGAGGATTTACCCCACATTTAACCGTTAACCGTTTAAGTGTTCTCATTTTTCTGAGTCCCAACTGTTTTTTTCCCTGTCTCAGTTATTTTGAACACTATTGGATAGCTTCCACTTTTAGGTTTGAAGCGCTCAAACAACTCTTTCGAGATCAAGTTAGCATCATACATTTTCTTTAATTGAAGCTCAGGAACAGCAACTTCCAGTAGCGGAGGGTTTTTGTTTGCTCCATTCAACAACGCATTTTTAACATAAGACGAATTAGAAAGGTTAAGATTAGCACAGATTTCTGTAGGTGAACCATAGTCTTTTCCGTAAATAACCATCCATCTTAAGAATTCATCCAAGTCATATTTTGAGGAGTGTACACGTTCTTCTTTTCGCTGGTCATGTTGCTTGTACCATTCTATCAATGTTTGTTTTGCACATTCAAAATATTCCTCAACGTCAGCAATAGCTCTGTTCATTATGTCAAGTGTTATTACTAAGTCTCGTCCTTCAATGCTAAAAATGCTTGCCGCATAATTAATTGTCAATCTGAGTACGTTTTGAGCTTTCTTAGTTATCAAAGTTTTTACTATATCGTCCTTCTCTTTTTTCTTCTCTTCTAAACACTGATATTCATAGTCACACCAACGCTTGTTAGCATCATGCATTATTATTGTGCGCTTTATGTATTCATCTCGATATTTTTTCATTAGGTCAATAACTTCACCAAATACTTTATCCTCTTCTTCATTCCAAGTTGGAAAGAAAAAGTCTTCAGTCCATTTTCCGATCCGTCTTTCAAGGTCATTAACAATTAAGTCTCTTGCACCCAGTCCTATTGTCCAAAAATCTCTGCTCAATGTTCTCAGAAAATAAAAGTTGCTTGTCCCTACCATTGAATAATATGCAAACATTCCTCCTTCATAGCCGTAAGTTCTTGTCTTTCCTCCCTCAATATATCCGTCGTAAAGTTCACAAAGAAATTCTAAAAGTTGTCCATACCCATTCATGGTACATTCAGCATTAATCTTGCTGATTTCGTCTCTTATTATCAATCCAACTAAGTGTTGCTTAATTTCTTCCTTTTCTTTCTGCTGTTTTTGTCCACAAATATGTTCAACCATGCCAGGTACTGTGAACTTTGCAGGTGATAAGAGGTCTTTATTGTACTTGAGAACTAATCTTCTTAATGCATACAATGGTGGTGACTTGTAAGTGCCAACATCGTCTATTGCAAGTACGAAAAAGTTCCCAGAAACTTCTCCAAGTTCATTTCTAATCTTCAATTTTGAAGTTTCAAGTGACATAAACGATGTTGCTAAACCTCTACAAAAAAGACTTCTAATAGGGAAGCGTTTCCAATGATTTTCAAGCTTACCAATTATCCCATTTTCCCAAGCTAAGTTTCTAATTTCGCCGTCACTCAAGTCTCTCTCTTCCTAAGAGTCAACTTTTTTGATGAGTAGTCGATAATGGGGATGTGTATGAAAAGCATATTTAGACTGTTCAGTTTGAATTTTTTCCAAATAACCCATTTTAATCAATCGTTTTAAGCTAAGTGCAATAGCTTTTTGGTCATGATTTCCATTAAAGTTGCAATCGTGAAGATTGTGGTATATTTGACTGAAAATAAGCTCTTTTTTTTCTACGAATAGGTTGAAAATGTGTTCATCTATTGATGAATGGAATTTTTTACTCTTCTCTTCCATAGATGTTCCCTAAACATTTACACCCGTACTCTTATATTAAGGGTGTGGGACTTTGTTTTATCTCAAACAATTATTGCTAAAATTTGTGTGTGTGTGGGTAAAGGTTGATAAGAACTGTATTGAATTCAACTTATTGAAGTTTTTTTAAATAAGAAAACCCGACCTTTTAAAAGGAACAAAGGGTAATAATTATTTAATGTCTCGCAAACGTGGTCGTCCCAGTAAACTCAAACTTTCTGTCAAAGTAAGTGACGACTATAATCGGTATCACAGGGAGTATCGGAAGGTGAAGAAAACGACTAAGAAGGAAACTAAATCTAAGCCCAAACCTGGAACTCCAGAGTGGATGGCTTACTTGAGAAGTTGTAGAGGTAAAAAGAAGAAGAGGTCAAAGTAATTGCGCAAAAAAACTAAAGTGCTCACAGTTAACCAAAAAGAAGCACAGCTCTTTCTCAGGTCTGAACGTTTGAGTTATCTCCAATTGAAGATTGAACACAAAGAATACCTAAATCACCGAAAGCTCCAACGTAAATTTGCTAAGTCAAATGAATGGAAAAACTATGTCAGATGAGTATTGATGGGACGGAAGACTAACCCTAAAAAACATAAAGCGATGGTGCATCCACAACGGCGAGAAGTGAAAGAGTTACTCAAGTAAAAGACTTGATGTGGGCAAGAGCAAGGAAGGAGAAAGTTGTTAGTCACACTTCTAAGGAGGAGGTGAAACTGAATGGGTAAGAAAAAAGAACTTTGGACAGACAAAGACAGACAAGGACTTGCTGAAAAGAAAGGGTTGAACATGGGTTCCATCGTAACTGAAAAAGACAAGAAACATCTGCTCTTTACTGACAAAGATCGCGAAGAAGGACTCCTCTGAGTTCAACGCATAAAGTTTTCCAGTGAGGTATCTTTCTCGTGTTGGCATTACTTAGTCACTTACTCCCGCTGGAAACGTGCAAAGGTGAACCAGTGGCGGCAATCAAAAAACATAGACATCGCTATTTCAGAAAGACTGAAGTGCTAACTGGTTACAAAGATAGACAGTACACACTCAAACGTTTCTGTCGTCTTTCGCCCTTTGCTCAACCAGAACCAGACGACTACTGTCGTGGCTGTAAGAAGTTCAGGCATCAAATAGAATTGTCTACAAATCAACTACTCAATGTGAAAGTCTACAAGCTAACACGTCGCGGATATTACAGTGTACTCAATAAATATGGTCAAGAGTGTTTGGTCTGTCCAGTGTGCAACTTGCCTATCCTTCCAAGTCAAACGATAGTCAAGGAAAAGAAACCTTATGCTCAACGTTACCACAAAGAGTGTCTTGTTATCCCTACTCTAACTGTGGAACAAAGCAAAGCTAACTAAAGCAACAAAGTTTCCCGTGAATATTTTGTTTTGATGTGTCTTCCTTGTTTTTCCCTCAAAATTTGTTTCTATGGGAAAAATAAATTTTGATTTTGTTTGTGGATTTTGATTTTTTTTATTGTGTAAGTCCAAGTCCCATGAAAGTCCCATGGATGATACTAAACAAAAAGTACTCAGTTTGATTGGGTTTCCTTGTTTTGCTAAACAAATTTGTTTGGTTCTGCACCAGAAGCGACACGATGATACCTAAAGATACCTGAAAGATGTCTGTCAAAGTCGATATGCAACGGTCACAAACTCCGTGATTTCTGCTTTGTTTTGGGAAAAATTGGATTTCCAAGGAGTTTTCGTACTTCTTTATGGTTCCTAAAAATACGAAGATCACTGCCCTCTAATTTATATATAAAAATAAATTAGTCCCATGATAGCCATAATACTGTGGTTCAATTTGTTTAGGAAAAATTCAAACATATTATATTATAAGTAATAGTGGAAAAAATCCGTTCCCGATCTGGGCAATGCCCCGTGAAGTGCGGTGATTTAAGACCTAACAACTCCACGGACGACATAATTTGAAGATTGCATCCCAAAGTCCCTTCCTATAAGGAAGATTTCAACCAACAAACTCCATTCGACCATAAACAAAACTAACTGTGTACAGTAACATCTATGGAGTATTAATATTATTTATATCAATATTATCCCTAATTATCTTTCCTCAAAATTAAAACAAGACTATCAAAAACTTAGTGAGTAAAAAAGGAGAGTAGAATCAAGTTGACTGTTTCTTTTTGTTCTCTGCTTTCTCAAACAGTACAATCTTTCGTTTCTCTTCATTGTCCACTTGTTCAAACTCTGCCTTGCGTTTGTTGTTGAGCCACTCTCGGAACTGTCCAACACTCTCATTCGTAATTGCTTTAACTAACTCGTCAAAGTACTCTTTCTGTTTGGAAAGCTCTTCCTTTAACTTAGTTATTTCCTGCGCTTGGTCAACAACTGACTTCTCAACGTTGTGGACTTTTTCACTCATCTTAGTAACTGCTTCATTGTTTACTCCGGACACTTCTTCCTGTTCTTCACGTGAAGTTTTCTCAATTTTTAAGTAAGTTTCCGCTGTCATGTAGAGTTGTCTTAACTCCTCAGTTGGCATTGTCAAATATGCCTTAGCAACTGTCCCGATGCAGTGTCCCATCCAAAATTCTCTAAGTTCTGGATCAATCTTGTTTACCAACATTGAGTTAAAAGCCGCCCTCAATGAGTGGGGTCGGGCTGGGTTATAACCACCGTTGAAATGAATAAAGTTGGAGCGCCTCGCAATTTCAAGAAACATGATCTCTATGATTCCTTTATTAATCCTTGATTCGCTATTTTCACCAACTCTCTCCTTAACGAACAGTGGGTCTTCAGGTTTTAATTTTCCTCGTGTTGCAAGATAGAGCTTGAGATAATGAACTGCGTCCCTTCCGAAAAAGGTCTTAAATTTTACCGATGTTTTTTGTCTAACAAGTTTCAAGCATATTGGGGACATCCCTGCTTCTAACTCGTCTTTTACATGTCCATAATTAAGCTTGCAAACCTCATTCAATCCCAATCCGCTCTGATATAGGCATAAAATTATTGCTTTATCCCGATAGGTTGTTGCTGAATCAACAAACTGTTTGATCTGTTCCTTTGTCCACTCATGCTTTCCATTCATCTCACCGCCATTTCCGTCTGTTTTCTCGGTTGGTGGCGGTAAGTCAATGAACCCCATTGATACAACTACGCCTTTGTATTTTAGGAAATTTTGCAATGCTGCAAAATAAAGTCTGATCGTGTTGTTTGCTAATTTTTTGTCTTTCAGGTAGCTGATGAATTCCGTGATTTCAATTTCTGCTATGCGTCCCTGCTCACGTCTGTCTTTTTTTAACTCACTAAAAATGCGATCAAGGAGGTGGCTGAAATTTGCCTCTTTGCCATACTTGCCCCTATAAAACTCCAAGAAATCTGCAAATCCATTGCTATAGCCACGTATGGTACTTTCGCTTTTCTTCAGTTTTAGATACTCGTCAATTTCGGGCTCAAAATTGAATATTGTTTTCTTTCTACTCGTAGTTTCCAACTCCCATATTGGACTATACGGAGCTTATGTTAATAAATATTTAGTGATAATACTTAACTAATTAAATTTGTGGATAATCTACTCATAAATAACAAGGCAGTTTTTATGGACTTTTTTCTTTCTGAATAAATAGTTGAAAAGGAAAAATGCCAAATTGTA
>JGI20214J51088_10001637_pt1 | contig 15237 bp, 13 predicted proteins | sample WetSurMetagenome_FD_51088 | JGI IMG/M metagenome (IMG submission 51088) | reverse complement strand
GCATCGGTTCAGCTTTTTTTTGGGGAGATTTTGCTGGATGAGAAGTCTGTGAACTGTGGCATTAGAAGTATTGAGCTCATGCAGAAGGTTGATGAAGATGGCAAAAGTTTTATTTTTAAAATCAACGGTTTGCCCGTTTTCTTCAAAGGCGCCTGCTGGATTCCAGCTGACTCTTTTTTGTCAAGAGTCACCGCTGAACGCTACCGAAAGTTGTTGGAGATGGCCGCTGAGGCAAATTTTAACATGCTTAGGGTTTGGGGGGGCGGTGTTTATGAAGATGAAATATTTTATGAATTATGTGATCGGCTTGGTTTGATGGTTTGGCAGGATTTCATGTTTGCCAATGCTGGTTACCCTGAGGATGAATGGTTCCTTAGCGAGGTCGAGCGAGAAGCGGAAGAGGTTGTACACCGCATTCGAGGGCATCCTAGCATAGCAGTTTGGTGCGGAAACAATGAGATCCAATGGCAACATTCTACACTATGGACTGATATGCCCAAGCTGTTCGGACTACAAATTTACGAAAAAATTTTGCCCAATATTTTGGAAAGGTTGGATGGCACACGTCCTTATCTACCAAGCACTCCTTACAGTGAAGTAGCGATCAACAGTGAATATGAAGGAAACAGGCACAACTGGGTAGTTTGGAGTCAACAAGCAGATTACCCCCAATACCTTGAAGATAATGGGCGGTTTCTAACAGAGTTTGGCTGGCAAGCTCCACCATCGTTTAAGCTCTTGCAGCAATATTTGGGTTCAGATGATTTGAAGCTAGATTCCTCNNCTGTTATTAGTCATGAGAAACAGGTGGATGGATTAAAAACTCTCAAGCAGTTGTTGGCTTTGCATTATCCAGTGCCACAAGATCTTGAACATTTTAACATTTATGCGCAACTCAACCAAGCCGACGCTCTGAAAACAGCCGTTACCCATTGGAGAAGCCGTATGTTCAAAACTGCCGGATGTCTCATCTGGCAACTCAACGACTGCTGGCCTGTTTATAGCTGGAGCCTTATCGATTACGGATTCAACCCAAAACCCGCTTACTATGCAGTTAAACGTGTCTGTCAACCTATCATTGCACCAATAATTGTTAGAGATGGTGCAATTCAGATTTATCTTGTCAATGAGACTAGCAAAGAATTGGCTTTGGTTTTCAAGTATGAAATCTTAATGTTCAACGGAACAAGTCTGCATAAACAACTCAAACACTTGACTTCCGCNGCTTATTCGTCGGTTTTAGTTTTAGAGGCAGCTTTAGAAGAGTTTCCAATTCAGTCAGACTNTATTTTAGTAAGCACACTCCTTANCGATGGAGCAGTTGTTTTTGAGGATTCAAGACCTCTTAAGGAACCCAAAGAACTGAATCTTCATTCCGCTGACACTCAATTACAAGTCAAAAAAGTTGAGGCTCGAACTTTTGAAGTCACGTTGACTTCCCCAGCTTATGCCAAAGCTGTAGAACTAGACTTAGGCTGCTTAAACGTGACGTTTACTGATAACTTTTTTGATTTATTGCCTAACAAATCAAAAAAAGTTAAATGCGTTCTTGAGGCAGATCTGAGTTTGGCGTCATTTGAAGAATTTTTATCGTGGCAATCTTACCCTTATTATTAAAGGCAGATCGACAATCAACCAAACTCTGTTCCCTTGCCCTTTATACTTTCAAATGTAATCTCATCGGTTTTTTGAGAGGCTTTTCCAGAATTTTACGGTTTCTCATCTATTCAATGGTTATGGTATTGTTTCTTCTCTAAGAAGCGTGGGCGGCTTTATCAAAAGTACACTTGAAAGATTGCCTTTTAGAAGAGTTTTAACGCCTAGCCACTCCACTATGATATAGCCAACAAGTATTTGGCTCCAGAATGTTANNAGTCGCGTCAAGGTGGTTGCGGCGCCTGCAATAATGATTGGCACACCAAAGAGCGAAAACATGCTAGTCATGGTAACTTCAACTGCACCAACCGGAAAACCAGCCGTCAAAGTTTCAACAGTGGTGACGATGCAGTATACAGTTGCTAAATCCAAAAGCGAAATACCCGTAAAGTTGAGTGCGAAGAAAACCATCAGGTAAACGATGACATTAAACAGCCATGCGACAATAGCGTAAATGACTGGTTTAATCAGATAACGTGGGTTGGCTTTGAAGGTTCGGAAGACTTCGCCAAAAGAGTTAATCGAATGTTGCAGTTTATCATGGAGACCTTGCAGCTTAGTAGGGTTTTTTGTGAATCGTCGTCCTATCCAAAGACTTAANTCAATTATTTTTACTCCTGCGCTTTGCTTGAANGCAAACAAGAACACAATTGCTAATACACTCGCGGTACCAGCCGCAACAAGAATTACAGGCGTTATAAGATAAATCGGCAGTTGATGGGTGAAAAGAAGCAGTGTAAACCCAACCAGCAAACCACCTGAATAAACAAACATGCTGATCAATCTTGAACCAATAACTGTTCCAGCAGAAATACCTGCATCATGGTTGGTTTCTTTTTGGGCTAAAGCTATTCTTGTGATTTCGCCACCTACGGTCGCGCTTGGAAGAATTAATTCTACAAAGTTTCCAACCCAGTTGTAAAGGACAATTTTTCTAAGCTTAACTTTAACTGAAAGTGAACTTAGTAAGCTATGCCAAATTAGTGAGTCGAAGACTACTGCTAGAAATAGAGAGATTACTGCTAAAGAAAAGAACATTGTATATTGGTAAACGTTGAGTCTGCTGAGNAGGCTAAAGAGGCCATCAAATCCTACGAAAAACCAGAGATATAGNATGAAAGCTACTAGACCTAAAACCATAAAGGCAANAGATTTCCGTCCAACTAATTTCAGTCTTGCTTCACCCATCCTTCATAAAGTCTAATTACCCGGCGNGAACATAAACAGCCCAGCGNCAACTGGACAACTGTTCATTCAGAAGGTAATTATCCGTAAAAGATTATACTTGTCTAACGTATTAACCATGCAGACATTCATTTAAACATCAATATTAATTAAACGGATGAAAAAGAGAGTTTAAGCCAGATTTCTAGCGATTTATGAAAAACAANACTTTCAATCAATCTTACGGTATTAAAGATAAACAGACGCTAATACGTNATTTTAACCAAAAAATATAATTCACTCAGTTAGCATTAAATTAATTAGGTTTTTATTTTGTCTAGTTGTGATACAGCTATTCTGAAGAATTTAATGATGTTTCTTAAAACAAAATCGCTGACTTCAGAGAACATGTTCAAGCGAGGCACTAAGGAGGTTGATGACATGTTTATGGATCTTCTAAGTGTCTTCCAACGGTACTACGACCAAGCACCAGATTCAGATAAGCAAACGCTAAGAAGCATTCTAGATCTGATTATTCTTGTTTCAGAGCAAGTACACGCTTCTCATCGACAGGCCGAAAGCACCATTGGTGACTTCAAAATATACGTCACTGCACTTGAAGGCTCTTACAAGAATGTTGATGGCGATTTCGATAAAACTGTNGCNCAGCCTGCGCAAAAAGAGGCTGAAGAGAANGACAAAGAGGAAGAAGAACGAGCTAAAGCAATAGAAGAATACACCAAACGAGGCAGACCTAAGTTTTATGAATAAAAATAATCTATTTTCGCTCAATTAACTCGATAAGGGTACCGTCAGGGTCTTCAATAAAGGCTATTGTTGTAGTTGGGCTAAACTGAAAGGGCTCATCTGTAACTGTTGTATTTTCTTTTTTCATGATAGCAATGGTTCTAGCAATGTCAGTTACCGTAAAACCCAAATGATCAAACAATCGTTCCTCATACTCTGGCTGAATAAACTTCCGTTGGTTCTTGTAGTAGGTTAATTCAAGCGTGCAACCCTTGCCTTCTTGATCTTGGAGAAAAGCAATCTCGGCGTTGGTTGCCTTGATTTCTCGGCGACTCAACAGTTTTAAACCTAAGAGCCTACAATAGAAGTCAATGGATTTTTCCATGTTGCTTGCGCGAATGCTTGCATGAACAAACATTTCTTGTCCCTTCGTGATTGGAAGTTTTTAGTTGGATGCCTCTATGCTGGTACGTTTTTGAACTTGTTTTTCAGGAGTAAATGTGGGAAATTGCTCTTCTAGTTGTCTTGCCGCTGCCGTTTCTGCTTCCTGCAAGATTTCCATCGCTTCAGGGGTTGCTCCAGCAATATCAACAGGCATGTCCGAGCCTTGGCTAGTTTGGGATACGATGTCGTTAAGTATGTTTCCTATGTTGCCCAGTTCTTGACTGGCTTCAGGCATTATACCGCACATTTCTGTTCTAATGCTATTTATCATGCTTTTTGCTGGGCTTAATATGGCTACTACGTCGCCTAACTCTGACACTGTGCTAAGTCGCATGGACATGCTTTGTAATCCGAGGGAGGCATGACTTAGCATTTTCTCAACTTTGCGTATCTCCGCTAGTTCCGTAGCAAGAATGTTTGCACGTGCCGTATCATGTTGCGCCAGGGCTTTTACAACTCGGTTGTATATTTCAGCGTCTCGGCTCTGGAAACGTTGGACTGCACCTTCCAAGGTTCGAGTCTGCGCATCCAAACGCTGAGTTACCGTTGCGATTTGTTCCTTTAAGCCTACTGACGGCTTAGTAACNTTCTTAATTTTAGACGCAACCGACTCGCCTTTTTCTTTTTCATGCCAGTTATTAGCAAACACCTTAACCAAGCATTTTCCCTCAAGCCCCACACGGAACCGAGCAATAAAAGAGTGTTTGAACTGATAAGTTAAAACAAGACTAATTTGAAATCAAATTTTTAAACATTCATTAAATTTTCTTGACAGCTACACTTATCTCTCCGTCGAAAAAGGAGTTCTAATCATGGGGAACCGGCAAAAACAGTTTATATACACTAGTATTTTTAAACCTTTACAGATTCAGGTTTTTCACAAAGTTCAAGGGTTTTTTGAGACCATGCCAGTTTAGGGGTAAAAAAATAACATAAATATTATGGTTGGGAGTTGTATGTTGTGGCGAAAATTTTTTGGAAGAATTTTTTGAAAAACGTCTTTGCGAAGATGCACGTTTAGGAATTGCGAACGTAGAACCTAACCGCGCATTAAAGAAATGCAGCGTAAGAAAGCTGATAATTGAATATTATCTCAGCGAAATCGCCGTTATCATCGTTACACCAAAACCATGTCGTAACTGTGAAAAAAGAGACGAATGCTCTAACGATTTTATCTTCCAAATAATGGCGAAACAAAATACCAATGCAATGGATCCAAAGACGGATTACACTTCCTATATGTAGAGTTCATCTGAAAGTGCTTTTTCTCTGTTTGTTCTTTCTCAGTTGTATCTCATCTAACGTCTTATTAACGAGGCCATCTGCCTGCTGTATGTACCGATTAGTCCTTGGAACGTTCACAAAATAAACTTGTTTGAAACTTCTCTTTAATTCAACCGCTTTAAGCCATAGTTTTTGCAGCTCAGGGTTCTTTACACTGTATTCGCCTTTGAGCTGTTTGCCAACCAATTCGCTGTCAAGGTGGCAGGTGACTTCCTCTGCTTTGAACGTTTTAGCAAATGCGAGGGCTGCAATCAACGCTTCATACTCTGCTTGGTTGTTGGTTGACTTTCCTATAAAGCGGGAATCTGCTTTGATTACTTGTCCTGTCTGGGTTACTGCGAGGAACGCTATAGCGGCTGGTCCAGGATTTCCTCTTGCTCCACCATCACTGTAAAGCATCAAACACTCAAGCATTAAACGTTACACTTACCAATGCTTGCTAACATTAAATTGTTATTTAATGTTACCCGATTGCTAATATCATTAACCTCAGTCGGGAGAACAACANCAGTTGAANACAATTTAGTTGTTGTTCTGTTGNCTTGAAAAACATTGCAGCACCTATGCTATGGAAAGNAATTATGAGATTTATTCCTGTTAAATGAGCAATGTCCAACTTTGAAACAATGGAAAAAGAAGATAAGTCAACATAGAAATATGTGAGTTGGCTACTTTTATTAGGTTGTTAAACCTCTAAGTTGAATATGGGTGTTTTTGATGAGCAAGAAAGAGTCTTCTGATTCTCATAATGCTTGTGTTTTAGCGATTGCCGAGGAACTAAAAAAGGATAAATGGGAAGTTAAGGCTGATCTGGAAGGTTGGGGTAAGCCGTCTCAGCAGGGAACTACTGTTCCTGATATTGAAGCTAAAAAGCCTGGTTGCTTAACAAGGATCTGTGAAGTAGCTACTCCTGAAATGTTTAACGGAGATAAAGAACGCTATATTGATTTGCAAAATTACTGTGACGAATACGACTTCCGTTTCTACATAGTAAAGGATGGGAGACATATTGAAGTTGATCCTAAAGACCTTGCCAAAGTAGGGCAAAAATAACAAGCTCAAAAATTTTTAGTCAAAACCATGGCTATCAATCGCTGAATCGGCTCCCTGTTATTGTTCATGTACAATCACATTCGTTTAAGAGTCAAATATGCTCTTAATGTGATTAAAGATGGGGAACAGGTAACTTGACAAGCATTTTACAGGGAACCTCCAAATTCAATTCTCAGGAGCTGCAGTTTGCTCTTTTGAAGCATGAAAAAGACTGGAATCTTTCTAAAGGTGCAAGAAGGGGCAAACTAGACATTATAGCTGAAATTCTTCTTTTCTGCGAACAGCAAAAGACCAAAACAAGCATAATGTATAACGCTAACCTCAATTATTCACAATTAAAAAACCAAATAAGTACCCTGACAAATCAGGGTTTACTTGAGAAAAAAACAAACAAGTACATGATAACAAAGAAAGGATACCGCTTTTTAGAATTGTTTGCTCAAATAAACGATTTGCTTGATGAGTTCAGCTCCATTAAATAGTGTTTGGTGTGCGTTAGTGTAGCATAACCTTTGATAAATTATCGTCATCCTCAGTTATAGGAAGACATATTTGTCAACAAACAAACTAAAAGCAACCAGAAGCAAACATGACCCTGAACCTGTTGTTACTAAAGAAACCCCAAGTTTACGAAGCAGATCGCACGCCCAAAGAACACCAGATAGGCGCTACCGCTGTCTGGAATGTGGACAAATCTCAAATACATTACTTGAACAAGATGCTCACCACTTCATGACGCATGTACGGCAGCCGCCGATGGCTTATGAAAACTTTCGCCCTAGAGCTTTTGGATCTTTTTGAGGCTTCCCTACAGGTTAACGAAACTAAAGTTTGGCGTAGTCATATTTGTATGGGCCACTCCTTTCTAGTAATCTTCAATATCTGTAACCGCTAGCTTATTGGCTTCTTGCCCGTTAACCATGAAAAGCTTGGACCTTAACTCAACGATTTTAACATCTAACAACTATTTTCTTTAAGCTTGAGTACTAAGAACTTCATTTGAACACCAACTTGTTATCATTTTCATATTGAAGGTGTAATGTCTTCTAGCTTCAAAATCAGGTTAAAAAATTGGTTCAAAAAGGGAAGAATCCTTCTCATTCTTCAAGAGCTTTGCCTCTAACATAAACAAATGGAAGTTGTCTCCAAAGATTTTGCGATTACAACATAAAGACAATAGCTTGAAAAAGAAAAAACAAAAAATGTTGTTACTAGCCTCATTTTATCGATTCTTTTAATGCTTCAAAGTAATTTAGTACCTGTCCAATCTGTTCATGAGACATCGATAGAATTGTGCGAACTGCCACCTTCTGTTTTGGTGAGGAAGAAACCGAAATTGTTGCCATTGCATAATCTAAATTTGTAAAAAGTTGGTCCCATGGAATATTAACTCTTTTACCTTTAAGGTTATAGAGTGCAAGGACGAATGCGCTGGCTCGGCTTAGGCTGTCTTTGAATGATTGGATTGTTTGTCCGATAGTTATGTTATCGTAGTCTTTGCCCGAAAGAAAACTCTTGATTGTGGAATAGTTTTGTTCAAGGTTTTGGATTTCTACAATTAGGTCTTGCTTGATTTTTGTTTCAGCATCGTTTGACATTTGACATCGCCACCTTGTATGCTCCAGACAGGTACATAAGATTATTTATCATACAACCGAGTGAAAATAGAAAAAAGTCGTTTCCTTTGATAAAATAAAATTAACAGCTTATTTTTCATTCATTCCGAATGTTTTGGATTGAGAAGCAAAACTCTTAATAGCTAATGACTTAATCAAACAAGTTTCATGAGTCAAACCAAGCAAATAGAGCAAAAATGGCAAGCCAAATGGGAAGCCGCTCACCTGTTTGAGGCAGACCCAGATTCACAAAGACAGAAAAAAATGGTGACTTTTCCATTCCCATATATGAATGGTCCTTTACATGTAGGGCACACTTTTACGGCTTCTCGAGTCGATGCTTATGCTCGGTTTAAGCGGATGCAAGGTTACAATGTGCTTTGGCCTTGGGCTTGGCATTGGACAGGACAACCACTGCTTGGGGCAAGTCAACGAGTAGCAAGAGGCGACGAAGCATATATCAGAGTTCTAAGAGAAGTCGATGGTGTGCCCGAAGAAGAATTAAAAAAGTTTATCGATCCGCTCTATATGGCTCAGTATTATACTAACGAAGGCCGCTTAGCAGTCAAAAGCATAGGTTTCTCGGTAGACTGGCGACGGGAATTCACAACAATAATGCCAACTTTCCAGAAATTTATTGAATGGCAATACAAAAACCTTAGAGAAAAAGGCTACGTTACCCGCGGCACGCACCCAGTGGTTTGGTGTCCCAAAGACCAGAGCCCAACAGGTGACCATGACCGTCAAAGCGGCGAAGGCGTTACCCCAGAAGAATACACTTTACTCAAGTACAAATTGGACGAAAACACCTATTTGCCGGCCGCTACTTTCCGACCAGAAACGATCTATGGAATAACTAACATTTGGATAAATCCCGACGCTACTTACGTGCAAGCAGACGTTAACGGGGAAAACTGGATAATCAGTCAAGAAGCCGCGGAAAAACTTGAAGAGCAAGAAAAAAAGGTTCAAGTAGAACGCAACTTCAAAGGCAAAGAGCTAATCGGCAAAATGTTTGAAAACCCAATTACCAAAGGAAAGTTTCCTATTTTGCCGGGTTGGTTTGTTGACCCTAAAACAGCCACCGGAGTCGTGTATAGCGTCCCTGCGCATGCACCATACGATTGGCTTGCATTAAAAGATCTACAGGAAAAACCTGAGGTCCTTGCCCAGTTTGGCATAGACCCAACGATGGTTAAGCAAATTAAGCCAATTTCTATCATAAAAGTTGAAGGCTATGGAGACTTTCCAGCAGTTGAATTAGTAGCGCAGATGGGTATTAAAGATCAACATGATCCCAAGGCTGACGAAGCAACTAAAGTCCTCTACAAAAAAGAATTTCATGGCGGAGTTCTGAAAGAAAACTGTGGACCCTACGCTGGAAAAACCGTTCGGGAAGTTAAAGATTTACTTATACAGGATTTCCGCAGACAAAGGGTAGCCGACAGTATGTATGACTTGTCAGAATCAGTGGTTTGTCGATGCATGACTCAATGCATAGTAAAGATTCTTTCAGACCAGTGGTTCCTAAACTATAGTGATCAACAGTGGAAACAGAAAGCGCATGAAGCAATAGCTCAAATGACAATTTACCCCGACTCAGCCAAACCATGGTTCAACACTGTTATAGATTGGTTACGGGAATGGGCATGCGCGCGAACCACGGGCTTTGGTACTCCTTTGCCCTGGGGAAAAGGCTGGATAATTGAGACTCTAAGCGACTCCACAGTTTACATGGCTTTCTACACTATAAGCAAATACATAAAACAAAACGAAATAAAACCCGAAGCACTAACACCCGATGTCTTCGACTTCATCTTCTACAGCAAAGGCAACTCTAAAGACTTGGAAAAAAAGGTTGGAATAACTGCTTCAATTCTGGAATTAATGCGAAGTGAGTTCTTGTATTGGTATCCCTTTGACCTGAGAAACTCAGCCAAAGAATTAGTGCCTAACCATCTTTCATTTTGTATTTTTCATCATGCGGCACTGTTTCCGCCTGAACTTTGGCCTAAAGGCATCAGCGTAAATGGCATGTTAATGGTTGAAGGGCAAGGCATGCACAAAAGCAAAGGTAACTTCATTACTATGAAAGGCGCTGTTAAAAAATATGGAGCAGACGCAACTAGATGCGCGTTGCTGCTTGGCGCCGAAGGTATGGATGATCCTGACTGGCGAGCTGATAACGTAAATGACCTTAAAGGAAAGTTTGAAGCTCTCAATAGTTTCGCGAGCCAAATCTTGACATCCGCCAAAATCGACGAAGACACGTCATTGGAACGATGGTTAACAAGTAAACTGCAACGTCGTACAGCTGAAGTCACAGCAGCTTTAGATGACCTAAAAACAAGAACTGCCCTGTCAACAGCACTATTTGAGGTTTGGAATGATTTACGCTGGTATATTCAACGCAAAGGTAATACAGATGCTAAAGCACTATATGACACAGTTAAAGTTTGGCTGAAAATGCTTGCGCCCTTTGCTCCTTTCATCGGCGAAGAGCTTTGGAGCCAAAGCGGCGAGTCAGGTTTCATCAGTGTGGCAAAATGGCCAACATGCGAACCTGCAAAAATTGATGTATCCGCCGAAGAACAAGAGAACCTTATAACCGATGTAATGTCAGACACAGGCAACATACTCAAGGCGATGAAAATCATACCTAAACACTTGTACTATTACACTGCAGCTCCTTGGAAATACGAAGTTTACATTAAAATCCTACAGAAAAGTTTAGCCGGTGAAGCGAAAATTAATGAATTAATGAAAGAGTTTGCTGCCGACAAAGACCTTAAGCTACACATGAAAGAGATAGCAAGTCTGGTGCCTCGGATCATGAAGGCGTTGACTAAACTTCCAAGTGATAGAAAAGCTAACATACTGAAAATCAAGGGATTAAAAGAAAAAGACATTTTGAACAATGCTGCAGGCTTTCTTGGGGTGAGATTCAATGCTCAAGTTTCAGTATTCGCAGATGACGACAAATCCAAATATGATCCTAAGAACCGTTCAATGATGGCAATGCCTTATCAACCTGCAATCTATATTGAAGAATAGCTTTTTTTTCTTCTTGGTTTTCAGACAGCAAATTTCAGTGTGACTATTGCTTCTGTCTGTTCCAAATTCTTAAGGGAATAAATAACATTGTTAAGACTGTAAGCAAAAAAACAAGCCATGTAATTGCTGGATATTCTGAAATGGCAACGACTGTTAGCTGGTAGATTTTACCATCTAAGGAGGTAAAGTAAAGCTCATTTTGCGTGTCAATTCCAAATGAAGAAATGTCCAAACCAGAATTTACCAATTGACTATTGAGAGCAGATGTGCCGTCGTATCTGAGCTCCCAAACTCTTCCTGAACCATAGTCACCATAAATGTAAGCTCCATCAAGGCTAGGCAAGGCTGAACCGTGATAAACGTAGCCGCCAATTATTGCGTTTCCAACAGTATGCGTGTAATTCCAAATGGGTACCTCAAGTCCTGTTTGGTTGCAGCCGTTTGCAGGGTTAAAGCAAACGGTACCCTCCATTATGTTCCAGCCGTAGTTTTTTCCTTTTTCTACAAGATCAATTTCTTCTAGTTGACTTCCGCCGACATCGCCAACCCAAAGTTTACCGGTGGCATCATCAAAGCTGAAACGCCAAGGATTCCTCAATCCATACGCGTATATCTCCGGAAGAATGCCTGCAGTGTTGCCGACAAAAGGATTATTGCTAGGTATACTATAGTTTTTGTTGGAGGAAGTTAAATCAACATTTATTCGCAAGATTTTTCCAAGCAAGGTTGAACGATTTTGCCCGTTACCCATGGGGTCGCCTTCTGAACCGCCATCGCCAACGGCAATGTAAAGAAAACCATCTGCCCCAAAGGCAAGTTGTCCACCTTTATGGTTACTGTAAGGCTGTCTTATCTCTAAAATAATTTCTGCACTGTTAGAGTCCGCAACATTTGGATCCAAAGATACGGAGTATCGTGCTATTACTGTTCGCCTTGGATTATCAGCAACATAGTTGACGTAGAAGTAGCCGTTTCGGCCAAAATTTGGGTCAAATGCCAAACCCAAAAGCCCTTGTTCACCGCCATAGAGCACTTGATCAGTTACATTAAGAAAAATGCTTGACGTCGATGAGCCTTTTGAATTATTAAAAACTCTAATAATGCCTGGCTGCTCGATTACGAATAACCTATTAGCATTAGTGGGATCAGCGATTAATCCAACCGGCTGGTTGAAACTCAAATTTACAAAAGCAACAGCAAAAGAATAATTGGCTATAGCCTGCCCATTGACGAAGGGATTTAGGGTTATAATTGTAGAAAGCATTAGAAGGGACAGCAAAATTGATCTGAAAATTCGCTTCTTATTATTCAACTTTATCCAAGTAATAGAAGATTAAGCTGTAAATTAAAGAAAACGGCGTTATAGAGCACAATCACAACTAATGATTAGGAAGTTAGAGTTTTGAAGCTGCTTCTTGAGGTTCTTCTCGATTTTTGAGTTTTTCCTCCAGAAGCATAAGGAGTTCTTGAGGTTTGACTGGCTTAACTAGGTAAGCGTCTGCTCCCTCATCAAGCGCTTTAACGCCGGTTTCTAGTGATGGAAAACCTGTTATCATAATTTTGACCGTGTGTTGAAGCTGTTTCTTTAATTTAGCAAGTAAATCTGTTCCATCCATGTCGGGAAGCCTAATGTCAACAAGAGCAAGGTCATAATGGCGCCCCTCCGCTTTTTCCATAGCTTCTTTGCCTGTTTCTGCAACTTCTATTTCGTAGCCGCTCTTTTGAAGAATCCGAGTGAAGGTTCTTAGAATTGATTTATCATCATCTACAACAAGTATGGTTTTTTTGGTTGCGTCCATTTCAAACATCCTTCCTGTTGATATTGAGTAACTCTATAACTTATTACACCATGTATTAAGTGGTGACGGATAAGTCGCTAAACTGCTGCAGCCACTCAGGCATCGCATACCTGATTGGATACAACAAATATTTTCTACTCAACCTTTTTATTAAGCTAAGAAATGTTTTTCGAGACTAATAAGGGTTTATTGGCGATGTCATCCGCAACCAATTTTCCTTTTTTTCTATGAAAAAACCTTTTTCATAGCACTTCAATGAAAGCTTGCTTCCTGAGCTTTCCATGAAAATACCTTTTCATTGCGCTTCAATGGATGCTTGCATCATAAGCTTTCTTTTATTTGTAATTTTTATGTAGATACTCAGAGCTCAAGACTTTTTCTTTCTTATAGGTACTCTAGACCCATGCGCTTTATAAAATCAAGAACTCTTTCATACTCACGGAGATATTGCCTTCCCTTCTCCGTTAGCTCCATAGAGGTCTCATCCCTAACTAAACCAAGCTCGACTAACTCAGTAACATACAACTTAAAGCGGTCAAATGGAACTCCAATTTTTTTCTGAATGTGAGTTGGCATTATTTCTTCAGGGGATTCACTATAAAGCGCAAACAGAAGATCAGCATAGATCTTTAATTTATCTCTGCGAAGAATAGTCTTCATTCTCTCTCCGTTCTTTTTGAGCTATAAAAAGCACCGTACGAAACAAAAAGAAAGACTGCAAGCCCGCCCATACGAACCACTATACCCGACCAAAACGATAGAAAGCTTCTATCAACCACCCAAATTATCTGTAAATACTGTGCTATTGTAAGGAGAACAAAACCTAATGGAATCATTAATGTTGTTGGGTCTGGGCTATCCAAGTGGCTTTTTAGCGTATGAACTGAAATGTATGATAGACAAATTAGCATGAAAATCCTTGTGTAAATCTGTGCAGTGAAATAGCTGGGTCCTAATACCTGTGGGAAAATAATTGTTAACACAATTAAGACAGTAAAAATGACAATTAAGATTCCGAGAAGAGCATTCCAAAATTGATTGCGGTTCTCTTTCAAAAGGAGATATGTTACTAGAAGAAACAGGAAGGCAAATGCTCTGAGAAAAAGTTGGATCCACCAAATATAATCGAAAGTGATAAATTGAGAAATTGAAAGAGCTGTGAATGCGTAAGATGCACCAAGAAATGCAAATCCAAGAGGCAAACCAAGATATCGACTTTGCCCAGTTACCCAAAAAGGCATCACCATAAATCTTATTAGAATAACGCAGATAATTACGGAAACAACTTCTATTGTAAACAGCGCTAAATCAAGCATGCCCTCCTTGGTTGTTTATTTAGCTTATTTATTTTTGCTAACTCGCAGAGAACTTAATGATTAATTCACGATACGTGAGCCAATCTTAAAAGTAAATTATAGTAAAAATCTCTGAGGAGATTTAAAAAAATGAAAATATCCAAAATTAAACTAGCAGTCTTGATTGCGATGTTTCTTATGATATCACCGATTGCATTGATGAACAATGACTTAATAATTCCCGCCAATGCTCAACTTGCCTCACAGCAACCAACCGCTGGAGCGTTGCCTTCAGGCGTTACTCCCAGTATAACAGTCCAAACCCTACCGTTCCTTAGCTTTTCACCTAACCCGATAGGTAAAAATCAAATATTGCTCGTTAACATGTGGCTGATACCACCAATCAACGTAGCACGAAACCTTGAAAACGCCTTCCAAGTGACCATAACGAAGCCAGATGGCACCAAGGAAGTCATAGGCCCAATGTCTTCTTATCAGGGAGATGCAACAGCATGGTTCAACTACATGCCTGACCAAGAAGGTAACTATACATTGAAATTTGATTTCCTAGGCATGTATTATCCAGCTGGAAGATACTTGAATGGTGTAATTGTCTCAAACTCTTCAGGCACACAGCTAAATTCAGCATACTATTCGCCCTCAGCAACAAAAGAACAAGTGCTTGTTGTTCAAGAAGACTTTGTACCTCATTGGCCAGCATCATCGTTGCCAACAGACTACTGGACACGACCAGTTTCACCTGACAACCGTGAATGGTGGCCTATTCTAGGCAATTACCCTGCCACTGGATATGGTCCTGCAATCTACACAGGTGGAAGCCCAACATGGGATGAATTATACCCTAACACAAACCCCTACTGGAGCAGCACTTACAGCTTCTTACCCTACGTTCAAGCACCAAACAGCGCTCACGTTGTTTGGAAGCGCCAAGGAGGAATTGGCGGAATCATCGGCGGCGTCTTTGGAGACATCGATCTTCGAAATAATCCAGGCTACCCATCCATAATCTACGCAGGCAGATGCTACCAGGTTCAAACGGAAGTCTATAACGGCGTCTCACAAGATGTCTGGCAATGCTATGACCTACGCACAGGAAAGGTTTAC
>JGI20214J51088_10001636_pt1 | contig 15238 bp, 12 predicted proteins | sample WetSurMetagenome_FD_51088 | JGI IMG/M metagenome (IMG submission 51088) | reverse complement strand
CAATACCGTTCAGTTTGGGCATAGCAACATCCAGAATAACGATATCGGGTTTTAGCTCAATTGATAAACGAACAGCCTCCTCCCCATCGCCTGCCTCACCTACCACTTCCAGATCAACTTCGTGGTCTATAAGCTGGCGTGTTCCCTGGCGCAGTATGACATGATCGTCGACCAGCAGAATACGGATTTTCCCGTTGTCCATTCGTTTCCTTCAAAACCATTTTAACACAGGAGCAAAATAAATCAAACGGTGTTAAGTACATGGACCTAGTACCTGAAGACTAAGCCTGACTTAATATACGGTATAAATGCCTAATCTAACGCTATGACGGAATTGAGTACAGAGACGGATGTTTATTAACCATATTTATGTTTTAATCAATTAAATGGGTAATTGTTACTTTTAATTAAGAGCAAACGGCTTAATAAATTCAAATTCATGAATAAAAAATAGCCGGGGTGAAAAAATGACTGATATTCAAGAGATAAACCGGACCATACCTGGGTCTGCCGATGCGGCTGAACTGGGGAAAATAGAAAAACTGGTCAGACAGACGAAAGGCAAGGATTACCGGGGCAGTGTCTTAAGTGAAATCCAGAGTATCATCGGACAAAACAGCGGCAAAGCCGGTTCGCTGATACGCATCCTGCAGCAAACACAAAACATGATCGGTTATCTGCCGCAGCCCGTCCTGAGGACTATATCGCGTGATTTGAAGGTCCCGCTCAGTGAAATATACGGGATTGCAAGTTTCTACCACTTTTTCTCGTTGAAACCAAAAGGGAAGCACGTTATACAGGTATGTATGGGCACCAGTTGCTATGTAAAAGGCGGGCAGAAAATACTGGATACGCTTAAAAAAGAGTGGCTGCTCGAACCGGGCGGTATTACCGAAGACGGGCGCTTTTCGCTTGAAATCGTACGCTGCCTGGGAGCCTGCGGGTTATCTCCGGTGATCGCCGTAGGTAAGGACATCCATGGCAGAGTAAAATCAGGCAACCTCGACAATATTCTCAATGCTTACGAATAAACAGGGACTGATATGACGAAACGCTTAAACACCTTTGGTGAACTGGACGTTCTTTATGAACAATCCAAAGCTAAACTAACCGATCTCGCTGCCCTAATCCAGGTCAAAGTACACCTGGGCAGCTGTGGTATTGCATCGGGGGCTAATAATACGCTTGAAGCTTTCCGTAATGAAATTACCAGCCGTGCCCTGCCGGGTATAGTGGTGTCGGAAGCTGCCTGTATAGGACTTTGCAATATAGAACCTACAGTAACCGTACAGGTTCCCGGAAGTGAAAAAACCATTTATTATGATGTAAAAGATAATAAGGTCTCCCGCATTGTTCAGCAGCACTTGATTGAAGGAAAACCCGTACAAGAGTGGGCTCTTGATGCCGGTGCACCGCGCCTGCGTCTCCAGGAAATCAGAATTTTGAAAAACCAGGACCTGGACCCGATGAATGTCGAGCAATATATCGGCCGCGGCGGTTACCTGGCACTGGCACAGGTGCTTTCCAAAATGAAACCGGAAGCAGTCATCGAACAGGTGAAACAATCGACCATACGCGGCCGCGGCGGAGCTGGTTTTTCTACAGCCACTAAATGGGGCATGGTGCGTAACTCCGTAAGCCCGCAAAAATATGTAGTATGCAATGGGGACGAAGGTGATCCGGGAGCCTATATGAACCGGGCAGTGCTCGAAGGCAATCCCCATTCCATAGTAGAAGGTATGGCGATCGGAGCATATGCAATAGGCAATGTGAGCCAGGGCTATGCTTACGTACGAGCTGAGTACCCACTGGCAATCCAGACCCTTAATCACGCTATAAACCAGGCACGTGAGCTGGGATTGCTGGGTAAAAATATTCTCGGCACCGGTTTTGATTTTGATATCGATATTTTCCCGGGTGCCGGGGCTTTCGTCTGCGGCGAAGAGACAGCACTGCTAATTTCTCTCGAAGGCAAACGAGGTAATCCTCACCAGAGGCCTCCCTACCCGGCCAACGTCGGTGGTGGTCTGTTCGGCAAACCTACAACTATAAACAATGTGGAGACATGGTCCAACATTCCACAGATAATTCTTAACGGTGCCGGGTGGTTCCTCAGTGCCGGCAGCGATAAAAGCCGGGGCACCAAGACCCTCTGCCTGGTAGGTAAAGTCAATAATCCAGGGCTGGTTGAAGTGCCCCTTGGCATTCCACTGGGCAAGCTGATTTTCGATATCGGCGGCGGCATCCCAGGCGGCAAGAAATTTAAAGCCGTCCAGCTCGGAGGTCCTTCCGGCGGCGTCGTTCCTTCCGGTCATCTCAACACCCCGGTCGACTATGAATCCATAGCTGCGCTGGGAGCCATAATTGGCTCCGGTGGTGTCGTAGTAATGGATGAAAGCAGCTGTATGGTAGATGTAGCCAAATTTTTCCTGCAATTTACCCTGGATGAATCGTGTGGTAAATGCAGTCCCTGCCGCAGCGGCATTCCCCAGATGCTGGCCATTTTAAACAAGATAAGCCGCGGCGAAGGTACCATGTCAGACCTGGATACGCTCACGGACCTGGCCCAAATGGTTTCAACCACGTCACTTTGCGGACTCGGGCAAACCAGTCCGAATCCGATATTAACTACACTACGCCATTTCCATGAAGAATACGAGTCTCACATTATAGATAAGAAATGTACCTCTGCCGTTTGCCGCGCTCTTTTCCACTCACCATGTCAGCATACCTGCCCGGTGGAGCTGGAAATCCCCGGTTACATCAGCCTGATCAAGGAAGGCAAGTTCGCGGAAGCCTATCGTCTTATACGTCAGCGTAATCCTCTGCCTTCGGTCTGCGGACGCGTTTGCCACCATCCCTGCGAATCCCGGTGCAATCGCAACCAAATAGATGAAGCGGTAGGCATCCGGGCTTTGAAACGTTTCGCCGCCGATTGGGCTCTGGCTCACAATATAAGCTATACCCCCGAAATAAAAGAAANGAAAAACGAAAAAGTAGCCATCGTAGGAGCCGGACCGGCCGGTCTTTCGGCTGCCTGGGACCTCGCTCTGGAAGGCTATCAGGTTACAATCTTCGAAGCCCTCCCCGTAGCGGGCGGCATGCTGGCAGTAGCTATCCCTGAATACCGACTGCCCAAGGCAGGACTACAAAAAGAGATAAATGATATTATAAAAATCGGAGTTGAAATCCGACTGAATACCCGAATTGATGATGTTACAGAGCTGTTAAATCAAGGGTACCGGGTAGTTTTGATCGCTACCGGAGCTCACCGCAGTGTTAGATTGAATATACCGGGAGAAGAATTGCCTGGAGTGTTTGACGGTCTGGAATTCCTCAAGAATTGCAACACGGGCCATCCGGTACAAATCGGACGGCGGGTGGCTGTCATAGGCGGCGGTAACTCGGCCATAGATTCCGCACGTACTGCTCTGAGAATGGGAGCACAGGAAGTCCACCTGTACTATCGCAGGGAGCAGTCCGATATGACCGCTCTCGAAGAAGAGGTCAACGCAGCTTTAGCCGAGGGAGTACATCTGCATTGTCTAACTGCTCCTGTGAAATTTACCGGTAACGGACATATCAGCTGCCTGAACATGGTCAAAATGGAGCTTGGAGATTTCGACCTTACAGGCAGAAAAGCCGCCCGTCCGATCTCAGGTTCGGACTATACAGTAGAAATAGATACAGTGATCGAAGCCACCGGCTTAAAACCAAATACACCTTTCATCAAAAACAGCCGGATCAAGGTAGCGGATGACGGAGCAATATTGGCTGAACCCCGTACACTGCTGACGGACCACCCCGGTATTTTTGCCGGAGGCGATACGGTCACTCGTCCCCAGACGGTAATTGAAGCTATCGCTCACGGGCAACGTGCCGCATCATCGATCAAACGCTATCTTACAGGGCAACCGCTTTCACCGCTGGTGGAGCGGAATGGTTACCGTCCTGTCCCATTTTCCAACACTCCGCCGGATGAACAAACCTCCAAAGAAATGAAACGGAATCACGAAGCAGAACAACCTATCGCGGGCAGGACAGTCTCTTTCAATGAAGTATCTCAAACTTTCTCACCGGAGATAGCTATAGCGGAAGCCAGCCGCTGTTTGAGATGCGACCTGGATACTGGAGAATAAAATGCCTGATATCAGTCTTAAAATAAACGGGGAAATGTTTACCGGTCATAGCGGCAGCACGGTCCTGGACGTGTGCCGGGAAAATGACATTTATATACCTACTCTTTGCCACTTTCCAGGAATAAGCGAAGCAGGGGCCTGCCGGCTCTGTATTGTTGAGATCGATGGAGAACGCAGGCCCGTACCTTCCTGTAACTATACGGCACGCGAAGGACTGGTAGTAAGAACGAACACCGCTCAGATTGAAAAAAGCCGCCGGCAGATACTGGAGTTGATCTTCGCTGAACGCAACCACTATTGCATGTTCTGCGAGAAGAGCGGAGATTGCGAATTGCAGAAACTGGCCTACCGGTACGCCATGGACAACAACCGCTACCAGGGACTTTATCCCCGCTTGCCGGTGGATACCCTGAGCAAATACATTGTAATCGACCATAACCGCTGTGTCCTCTGCGGCAGATGCGTCCGTACCTGCAATGAAGTCGCCGGGAACCGGACGCTGGACTTCGGAGGCAGGGGCGGGAATACTCTGATCACTGCCGACCTCAACCAGGAACTGAGAGAATCTTCATGCACACTCTGTGGTGCCTGTGTGCAGGCCTGTCCCACCGGAGCTATCTTCGATAAGACCAGTATGTATAAGGGCAGGTCCGACCAGTGTACAAAAACGGAAACCTTATGCCCCGGCTGCAGCATCGGCTGTGAAATAAACGTATTCGTGAAAGATAACCATATCATCAAAATCGAATCTCCCGATCCAAGGCTACCGAAAGGTCAGCTGTGCCGCGCCGGGCGGTTCGAGCTGGCCGGTGAAAGCCGTACCCGCATCGAATCACCGATGATACGGGGCAATGACGGTAATCTGAAGCAATGCTCCATAGAGGAAGCAATAAGAGCAGCCGCCGACGGGTTCGAGACTTCCGGTCAACAAAGTGCAGGCTTAATATCACCGGTCTTATGCAGCGGGACAATGGAACGTTTTCTACGCTTAATAACAGGTGTTCTCAAGAGCAGCCTTATTGACACTCTGGACGGCAATGATTTTCGTGCCGTATCGGCAGCTATAAAAGAGGTCTATCAAAATATTCCTGAGCCGAAACCGGATACGGACATCGCGGATATACTTCATGCGGACTGCATTTTGGTCAATGGCAGCGATATCGATCTAACGCACGGGGTGGCCGGCAGTCTGGTACGCCGTGCCGTTAACGAGAAACAGGCCAGGCTCATTGTTATAGATGCGGAGAAAAACTATTTTTCGCAATGGACAGACCTCCGGCTCGAACCAAATGCAGGGTCTGAAAGCATACTGGTGAACGGTCTGGTCTATTTAGTATCTAAACGGGGCAAGATTACAAATTCAGGAGAGGTCAGCGAGGTCACCGGTGTGCCTGAAGAACTGATTGAGGAAGCAGCCTCAGTGCTGGGCAATGCCAGACATGCGGCACTGATCAACGGTTGTTCTCAAAATAAGGAACTAACAGCAGGATTTTTCCGTCTCGCAGCACTGACATCCTGCGATAGGACACAATCGAGACTGTTTCTTTTCCCTAAGAGTATTAATAGTCCGGGTGCCTGGAAGCTGGGACTACCAATGACAGATATCAGGTCCCGGGTACCCGCGGCTCTCTATCTGTTGCTCGGCGATGATAGTATTGAAGAACCAGGATTGAACTGGATAAAAGGCATCGAATTTCTGACGGTGCAAGCGAGCTTCCGTAGCGAAGTGACCGAAATAGCCGATGTTGTTTTACCCTCCCGTACCTGGGCTGAACGAACAGGCAAATACGAGACCGGTGACGGACGCGAAATAAAGATAAAGTCTTTACTGGATACTACTTTACTCACCGATGATGAAATTCTGGACCGGATTATTAAATGCCTCAGCGACAGAAAAGAAGCGGAGAATTAGATGGCAAAAGTGAAAGTAGCGACAGCATGGCTTGACAGTTGTTCCGGCTGCCATATGTCTTTTCTGGACCTCGATGAAGCTATGATCGACCTGGCCGCGGTGCTGGAATTCGGCGCCAGCCCTATTACAGACATCAAGGAATTTTCGCCGGTGGATATAGGTATCATCGAGGGTTCTATCAGTAATGAACATGACGCCGAGGTAGCTCGAAACTTGAGAGCTAACTGCGAAATATTAATGGTACTCGGTGACTGTGCCTGTTTCGGTGGGATCAATACCATGCGTAACCTGTTCANTAAGGCGGATATTTTATCCAGATATTATTCTACCGAAAGCACCTCAGCAGGCTGCAAAGCACCCTCATCTCCGGAGCTTCCCGTCCTCACAGAAGTAAAACCGGTCAATCAGGTAGTTAAGGTGGATTGCTACGTTCCGGGCTGTCCGCCGCGGGCCGGTGCTATCCACTATGCTCTGAATGAACTGTTAAACGGACGGATACCGGTACTGCCGGACGATATAATGCGATTTGATTAAAGAAGGCATGCGATAATGACCCGAAAAATTACGATTGAACCAGTTACACGTGTCGAAGGACACGGTAAAGTCACGATCCACCTTGATGATAAAGGTAATGTAGTAAAAGCGCTGCTGCATATTACCCAGGTGCGCGGTTTCGAGAAATTTTGTGAAGGCCGGTTGTTTAATGAAATGCCTGTCATCACACCGCGAATCTGCGGCATCTGCCCGGTCAGTCATCACCTGGCTTCCGCCAAAGCCGGGGATGCTATCATGGGTATTACGCTTACTCCCACAGCCCAGATGCTGCGCCGCCTGCTTCACTATGCGCAATATGTCCAATCTCACGCTTTGCATTTCTTTTATTTGGCCAGCCCCGACCTGCTTTTCGGGATGGGCTCCGATCCGGCCAAACGCAACATCATCGGTGTAATCCAGGAAAAACCAGAGCTGGCGCGAAAAGGTATCAAGATACGCTCCTTCGGCCAAAAGATAATCGAAATGCTGGGCGAAAAACGGGTACATCCCAATGCCGCCATCCCCGGCGGCATGAACCATGCTCTGACGACGGTTCAAAGAGATGAGATCGCCGTACAGATAGAAGGCATTATAGCCGATTCCCTGTTCGCGGTGGGACTGGTCAAGGAATATATAAACCAGAATCAAGACCTGGCGGACAGCTTCGCCAGCTCCGAGACCAACTATATGGGACTGGTAGACAGTAACGGTAATGTCGAGTATTATGACGGCAAACTAAATCTAAAGGACAAACGCGGCCAGGTACTGGAAACGAATGTCGATCCGGACGACTATCTCTCGATCATCGAGGAGCGAGTTGAAGACTGGTCATACCTGAAATTCCCCTTTTATAAAAAACAGGGTTACCCCGCCGGGTCATACCGGGTGGGACCGCTCGGCAGATTGAATGCCGCAGAAGGCTGCAGCACGCCCCTTGCCGCCAGAGAGTATACAGAATTCCGGTCCGGTAATAAAAGCCTTCATGCGGGTTCTCTGTATTATCACCTGGCCCGGATGATAGAGATGCTGAATACTGCTGAATTGATCAAACAACTGGTGCAGACCGACCTTATATGCGGAAAAGACATCTGGCTCAACTCAGGCGTAGTAAACGAGGAAGGGGTCGGTGTGATAGAAGCCCCTCGCGGTACACTCATCCATCATTACGCGGTAGATAAATCCGGCACGATAAAAAGAGCAAATCTTATTGTGGCTACAGGGCACAATAACCTGGCAATGAACCGTGCGGTAACCGATGTTGCCCGGGAATATATCAAAGACGGTAATGTTAATGAGGGTATTCTTAACCATGTAGAAGTCGCCATACGCTGCTACGACCCCTGCTTTTCCTGTTCTACTCACGCGCTGGGGCATATGCCTTTGGAATTGAAAGTCTGTGAAGCGGACGGACGCGTGAGACAGGTGATCAGTAACTGATGAAAACGCTGGTGCTGGGCATCGGCAGCGATATCCTCGGTGATGACGGCGCCGGTATACATATTGCCAGACAGGTCTCACGGATGGCCGCCGGCCGGGAAATAGAAATTAAAGAGACAGGCAGCACAGGATTGGACCTGCTCGATCTCATCGCAGGCTATGACAGACTGATTGTGGCCGATGCTGTATTCAAAGAAGAGCCCGAACCTGGCAAAATCCATTGTTACCGTCTGGACACTTCAGAGCTTTCCGGTAGCAAAAACCCTCATATGACTCCGCATGAAGGCAGTCTGGCCGGAATAATAGAAATCGGCAAAGCAGTCATACCGCTGGAGATACCGTCTGATATAACCATCTATACTGTAGAAACTGGCAGAATAGAGAGGATCAGCTGCGAAATGAGCGAAACGGTCAGAGAAGCTGTAAAAAAGATCGCCGGAATGATTCTGGATGAGTGTAAGTCTAGCGTCCCGGCTCCCTATGGGAACAAATAACAGTACAAGTCTGACATTCTGTATCGCACGGTTCTACATGTATTGTCATACTGACATTTGACAGCTTTTCTTTAACGTCCTGTTCGAGATGGTCGCATATGCCGTGTGCTTCTTCAAGGCTGACTTTATTGGGCAGCACCAGGTGTAAATCGACAAAACGGAGGCTGCCGGCTTTACGAGTCCGCATGTCATGAAATCCAGCCAGCTTCGCGGCGTGTTCTTTGATAATTTTAGTGATGGTCTCTTCCTCATCTTCCGGTAATCTGGTATCCATCAGGCCGCCAAACGATTTTTTCGTGATATCGTATGCAGCCTTAGTAATCATCACGGCAACTATTATGGCGGTAATAGGGTCGAATATACTTAAACCGGTAATACGAGCCAGGGCAAGCCCAACCAGCACACCAACCATAGTCAGCACATCAGTGGTAAGATGTTTGGCATCAGCTTCCAGGGCTACCGAATCGGTCTTCTTTGCCACTTTAACCAGATAGCGTGAAACGATAATGTTCACTATAATAGACAAGGCCATAATACCGATGCCTATCTCAACATATTCCAGGCCAGTGCCTGTTATGATCCTTAAAATAGCCTCGTAAAGGATGATACCGGCGGCAACAAAAATGAGCACGCCTTCGGCCACACCGCTGATGTTTTCCGCTTTACCATGACCAAACGGGTGCAGGTCGTCGGCGGGAGTATCGGAAATCCGGACGCTGAAAAAAGCAATAATAGCTGCTGCCAGATCCATCGTACTGTGTACCGCTTCCGCAATAAGACTTATACTGCCGGTCAGAATACCCGCAGCAACTTTCAGTAAAATTAATGTTGTGTTAGAGGCAACCGACACTGCGGCAGCGCGAGACTTGGTTGATAGCACGTTTCCGCTTTCTCCTTGTGTGANATAAAAAAACAGCCGTGAAACCTGACGGTCCCACGGCTGTTTTACACCCGNTGCTGAAGCCCGGCTCTTTCCCCCATTTTTNGGGAATGCCTGGTCCGAATCTTCTTTTTAAATATAAAATACAACAGGGAATTTGTCAATACCGGAGCTTGAAGTTTAAATTAGCTTTCTTCCGGCTATACTGAAAATTAAGGATATATTTGACTGGTATCAAAAGAATGTCTATCATTAAACTACCATAAGTTTTAAGGAAGACGAAGATGCAAATTAGAAAAACCTATCTGAATCTCAAACCCGACTTGCTTTTCAATGAGTTAAAAGATTTCGGCCTCAAGCAGGGCACTACTCTCGGTGAAAACCGGTTAGAGACCTTCGCTCTCTCCACGGACTCAACAGGTTTTATATCTCGCGGTACGCTGTCTTTTCTTAATGGAAGCGGTAAACAGTGTTTCCGGGCTCATCTCGTGGGAGTTGCCGCGGGAGAAACGAAATTGATGATAGATACCGATGACTCGGTCTTCCCACCCGAGAAGACCAAATTATTTATGGACGATATCGACTTTATCTTTGCATCGTATGAGTCAAAACCGCAGTAACACTTGCAAGGCGACGCCTTAAAGACGTCGCCTTGCAAGACTAAATCTTACCGAAGTGTTCTTTCAGCCTGTTCATTCTTTTAATAAACTGTTCTTTGTCCTTATTCTTTACGATATCTGCCCACATCCCAGCTTTATCCCTGAACTGCTTTTCTATCTGCGGCAAGCTGTCCAGCGACACCTGAATCGCTGCATACAGGGCCGGGTCCTGTGACAAAACACTATCGATCAGGGTCAGGAGCTTTTTACAGGTCAGTCCGCTGACAGAATCCAGGTTTTTCAAGTCCTTAATATCCGACAAAGTGTCTGCTGCGACCAGAGCGATAAAATGTGACAACCCCAGTACAACCGACATTATTTCATCGTGTTCGGCGGGTTGCATTACGGTAACACCAGCTCCCCGGGAACTCAGATACTCTTTGACCTTTTTTGCCAGGACATTTTCTTTTTCACTTGTCGGCGTCAGCACGAAATTTCGACCTGATATGCTTCTGATACCGGGACCGAACATCGGATGTGTCCCCAGAATTAGATTATCTTTGAAGTACTTATGCATCACTGTCACAGGCATTACCTTAACTGATGTTATGTCAACTACTATTTGCTCCGGACGAATATAAGGGGCGTATTCCGATATTGCTGATTCAAAGCCGTCAATCGACACGGCAAAGAGGACAACATCAGCCTGTGAAATATCTCCGGTATTACCGGCAATATCGACCTGCAGCCGTTGTCCAACTTGTTTAAGTTTGTCCGTGTCAAGGTCTGCAAGAATGACCTCCATGCCCTCTTTCAGCAGGAAGCGAGCAAACCATTGCCCCATGCGACCTGCACCGCCGATAATTGCTATCGTCATAACTTTACTTCTTATTACCGCCTTACCAGAGTCATTTGGAAATCAACTAATCCTGACAGGAAAATCCGAAATTAAAAGCACGAAATACTAAACAAATTCAAATAACCAAATATCAAAGACCAGATTACCCCTCTCTCTAACTCTCTCCCACAAGGGGCGAGAGGACCAGGATGAGAATAATTTGCTGTCGATAGGTCCCCCTCCCTATTGATGGGAGAGGGTGAAACTCTTCTAACTTAAAAATCAAAATTCAAATCTCAACACTACAACTAAAAGTCTAGACACAGTCTTCAGTATAATTTGTATTTTTAAAAATAGATTTCCCTTTACAAACCTATTACTGACTAATTAATACTGATAACTCTGGCTCAGTTTTTACTTTTAGTTTTGGTTATGACTTTTGAGATTTGAGCTACCTACCGGCTTTCGCATACGATCCCAGCACCTTGATAAATATCGCGTGTTCTTCCAATTGCTTCAACACTTTTTTCACCGCGGCGTCTTCGTGGTGGCCATCGAAGTCCAGGTAGAAATTATATTCCCATGGTTTTTGCCGGGTCGGGCGGGATTCAATCTTGGTCATATTGATATTGTTCTCTGCCAGTAGATTCAAAAAACTATACAGCGAACCGGCCCTGTGCATCACAGAAAAAACTATTGAGGTCTTGTCATTCCCTGTCGGCGGCGAATCGTGTTCCGCAAGCAGGAAGAAGCGAGTAAAATTATTGGGGTTGTCCTCGATCTCCCTGGCGATGATCTTCATACCGTATATATCAGCCGCCCGGGCACTTGCGATAGCCCCCACATCCGCGGTGCCTAACTCTCTGATTATTTTGACGCTGCCAGCCGTATTATAAGCCGGTATCAGTTCGTAATTGAGATGGTTCAGGAAAGTCCGGCATTGTCCGAGGGCCTGTGGATGTGAATACACTTTCTTCAGCGAATCGAGGGTAGCCCCCTGGTTGCCTATCAAACAGTGTATAACACGCAGTTCCGTTTCACCACTGACCTTAAGATTGGAGTCCAGCAGCAAGTCGTAAGAACGACTGATACTGCCCTCCAGCGAGTTCTCGATGGGAATAATACCGTGCTGTGCCTGGTTTTTCTCTACAGCGCGGAAAACATCATCCAGACTTTCATATGGTTGAGTGACAATAGAGGTACCGAAAAATTGAAAAGCAGCTTCCTCCGCATAGGCACCTGTCTCTCCTTGAAAAGCCACAAATATTCCCTGCCGCCCTTTGGTAGCGGCCATTATCAACCGGTAAATGCGCTCCACGTCATCAGGATCGATCTGCTCCTCCCCGGCAAGCTGTTTAAGACGGTCGATGACCTGTTTTTCACGGGCAACATCGACAATTTGTTTTCCCATCTCGCGTTTTTCTTTACCGATACCCTCAGCCAGACGTATCCTCTCAGCAAGCAGCCTGACGATGTGGCTATCAATATCATCGATTTCTTTTCTCAGTTCATCCAGGCTCATATCTTTACCCTCAAATTAATTCGGCATCCTCAAATCAATAATGATCATCATTCGATACCCCTTCGACAAGCTTCCTTACGCGGAAGGACAAGCCAGGGTGAGCGGGAAAGAACCGCTCATGGTAAGTTTGTCGAACCATGCGATTTCATTTTCCCATCATGATTTAATACTTGAGGTATCAGGCCAGCCCTTATCGCAAAATCACATAGTGTTAAAGCCATCATTGTTTCGACCACAGGTACTACACGGGGTACAATGCAGGCATCATGCCGGCCCTGGATTTCCAGACGGACCGGATCAAGTGTCCTGATATCAATAGTATTTTGCGGCAGACTGATAGAAGGCGTCGGCTTAATAGCTACATCAAGTAGTATCGGTTCTCCATTGCTTATACCGCCCAGAATGCCTCCGGCATTGTTGGTAACGGTCCCGACATTGCCTTCTTTGACGATAAATTGATCGTTATTTATTGAGCCTTTTGATGTCACGCTATTAAAGCCGCTACCAAAACCAACTCCCTTCACTGCCGGGATAGCCAGCAGGGATTTGGCAAGCTCACCATCCAGTGTATCAAATACCGGCTCTCCGAGACCAGCCGGTACGTTCACAGCCATACCTGACACGACACCGCCGACGCTGTCCCCTGATTTTCTTGCTGCCTCAATCACTTTCAGCATCGCGTCAACTGCGAACGGATCCGCACAGTGCAAAGGGTTTGTATCGACATTCTTTTTAATACTTTCATAAGACTGCGGAATTTCTTTAATACCTCCTATTTCAGAGGTATGGGCAATAATCTCCACTCCGATTCCCTGCAGAAGCTTCCTGGCGATAGCCCCCGCCATGACAAAACCAGCCGTGATACGGCCGGAAAATCTGCCACCGCCGCGAAAATCGTTAAGACCGCCGTACTTAATAAATGCAGTATAATCGGCATGGCCAGGTCGAATTTGTGACGCCATTCTCGCATAAGCCCCGGATTCAACATCCTGATTGGTAACAATCATACATATCGGAGCGCCTGTAGTCAGACCGTTGAAAATGCCGGAAAGTATCTGGACTTTATCCGGTTCAGTCCTGGCGGTAGCAAATGTACCGGCAATTGGTTTACGTCTATCTACTTGCCGTTGAATCTCTTCGACGGCAACAGGAAGACCAGCAGGACATCCATCAATAACTACACCTATGCACTGACCGTGACTCTCACCGAAGCTTGTAATCCGGAACATCTGGCCAAGACTATTGCTCATACTAGACACCTCATCAAGGAGAATCCCAGTAACTAAAAAACAAGAGGAGGGAAATTCTAAATTCCAGGCTCCAATGCCAAATAAATTCAAATAACCAAAATCTAAAAATATCTACATTAATGTTAGATGAAAAATGCTAAATGTTAAAATACAGGTCCCTGATGTCAGGTTATTCTATAGTCACTTCTCCCCCAACACTTCTCAGCATTTCCCAAAAACCGGGAAAAGTTTTGCTGACACACTCAGCTCCCTCGATCGTCGTATTACCGGCTACCAATCCCAAAATGCTGAATGCCATAGCTATACGGTGATCGGCTTTTGAATCGATGACCGAACCTCGCGGAATAGAGCCTTCGATCACCATCCGGTCTTCTTCTCCGGATACATTAATCCCCATCCGTTCCAACCCCTCGCACATAGCGGCGACACGGTCGGACTCCTTCAGTCTCGCACGGCCTATACCGGTAAACTCGCTGGTCCCGTTCGCTAACGCCGCCATGACTGCCATAGTCGGCAGCAGGTCGATACAGTCATCCATGTCAGCTTTAATAGCCTGTAATTTTTCTTTTTTTACGGTAATATCATATCCATTTGTATCAACACCAGCCCCCATCGATACCAAAAAGTCCATAATGGTCTTATCACCCTGAAGACTCCGCGGATTAAGATTGGATACCGTTATCTTTCCGAGTACTGCTCCTGAGGCTAAAAAATACGAGGCGGACGACCAGTCTCCCTCGATGACATACTTTGCAGGACGGTATTTTTGAGGAATCACGGTAAACAATCTCATGTCTTCCGCGGCTGCTACTTCAATACCAAATTGGTTCATACATTCCAGCGTCATAGCAACATAAGGTCTGGAGTCCAGATCTGTAGTCAGCAATATATTTACCGGTTTTTCCGCAAGCGGTGCAGCGAGCAGCAGAGCGGAAACATATTGTGAACTAACATCACCTCGCATTACAGTATTTCCGCCCCGGAGAGAGTTACCGGATACTTCTACCGGCGGCAGACCGTTGTGAGATGTGCAGGTCACTCCCAGGTGCCTCATTGCTTCTATTAGTTCCCCTACCGGCCTTTTTGACAGATACGTTCCGGCGGTCAGGCGGCAGCAACCCGGTATAGTTGAAGATATCGCAGTCATAAAACGCAGCGTAGCCGCCGAATCGCCGCAGAATAGTTCACCATCCGGTTTGTGAAGATTACCGCCTGTTATTTGCCAGCAGTCGGCCTGCCTGACGATGCCAACACCTGTTTTAGCCAGAACCGCTGATGCGGCAGTAGTATCGTCCGCGTCCAGCGGATAGAATATCTCACTTGTCCCGGCAGCCAGTGCGGCACACATCAAAGCCCGCAGGGTATAACTCTTGGAAGATGGTGCTTTTATGGTACCCCTGATGGTGCTCTTAGATATGTGAGCTTTCATACGTTTTCAATTTTTCTATAATATTCGAGACCACTGCTTCGACACTCGACCCTGATGTCCCCACTGTAAAATCAGCGGCTCTTTCATAAAAAGGCCTGCGGAACTTTAATAGATCAATTATCCGCTGCAGCCTGTCCGTAGTATTGAGTAAAGGCCGATCGGTATCCCCTATAGTCCGTTTCATTATTACGGCAGGCGAGGCGG
>JGI20214J51088_10001634_pt1 | contig 15246 bp, 12 predicted proteins | sample WetSurMetagenome_FD_51088 | JGI IMG/M metagenome (IMG submission 51088) | reverse complement strand
TCTGGGTGTCGGTGTAATAGATGCGAGGTCGTTGTTTCATCTGCAACACTCCTTTCGCTTTCGCAAAGTTTAGTGTGTTGCATCGACGGGTTGAATCCGCAACCCGAAGGAGACAGTCAAGAGGAGCCGGAAATGAAGGAGGCATGGGAAAAATTATGCGGCTTTTTGGAAACAACTTATAAGCCAGGGCGACCCAGCCCTAGCTTAGAATGTATCTTTCAGATGGAGTTCTTATGTCCGAGTTACTTGATTGGGTTGAAAAGCAGGCACTCGAAAACCTTCGGTTCAGAATTCAAGATGCAGACAACCTAACGAAGGAAAGCAACACAACTCTTACTATCCTGCTCGCCGGTATGGGCGCTAGCTTGGCCTACGGCATCAAGCTACTGGAAGGAAAGCCCGAAATGTGGGTTGTGCTGGCTGTATTCGTGTTCTCAGCATATTTGCTGGTACTGAGCGCGGTGTTGATTTTCAAGTGCCTAAAAATTTCCGCAATTCCCGCCCCGACAAACGAACCTCAGCACTTATATCAGGTAAATTTCGCGCTAGATAAATTGAGAGAAGTGGAACTCAAGAACATCCAAGACCGCATAAACGAAGCGGTACAGCGAAACGACACGGTCGCAAGCTGGCTCAACCGAGTTCGCTTGCTTGCCGTGTGCAGCCCAATCGTATTTGCTATTTCCGCTTTGGCGGCGGCACACTAGCCTGCTCGCGTCGGCTCGGCTGCGGTTGAGGAATTATTGGTGCAGTTTCGCCTGCTGTGCATGAATGCATGTTCCCTCCAAATAGGAAGCTGAGTTAAACCAGATCACATAATACACAGGAGTGTATGCATGAAGAAGTGGCAAAACGAAACGTTTCGACAACATTTTATCCCCCAGGTCGAACAACGTTTCAATGCCATCAATCCACAAGCGGCTCGCAAGAATCAAAGGATATACCCATTTGAAATCGTCAATCGTGAGGCGCATGAACTCCGGCTTCTGAACCCTAAAGGGCAACCCATTTCCGCCGCCCTCGCATACCCTGATCTATTTAGCTTTGATGTTGAGGAAGATACCAACATTCGGAGCAACTTTGAGAATGCCTTTAATCTCTATGAGAGCAACGTTAAGATACACACGGAGAGCCTGGTTCGAAAACTCACGTCAGGACAAAGCGACATCAACGTGAACGAGGAGGTCGTCAACCTCTTCACGGCAAAACTTCTTAATTACACTCGCAACCCCTTTTCCATTCATAAGGCTCTCAACACTTTCGGTGTCGTAGCAAACTATGAACCGACTACACCCAAGCATCAAATTGCATTTGAGCGAATCCTGAACGGACGAAAGCCCCATCAAGCGCATCTATGCCAGGAACTCGGAATTACTGATGCGGAATATGAGAAGTGGCTACGAATGCTGTTTATGCTATTCGTCCCTTCCGGGGATGGCGAACTGAACATGCTGGAAAGCATCGTAAAAGGTAGCTTTATTAACTCCGAGCATGAAATCGTCGTGCTCGTGAGCCTTTATTCAGACGCACGATGTTTACTGTCAGACCGGTCATTCAGTACAAACACTGACCGACCAGGAGTGGATAGTTTCGATTTCAACTTATCTTCGCGGGCATTCATCCGCTACCTCTTCGCGGACATTGATGCGGTAGCACCGCCAAATACTCCGGCTGAGTATCTGGCAAAACTCAAGAACGAATATAAGAAACTGCCTCGCCCCATTCAGCTTCACTATTGCGTAGACAATATGGAGCTATTAGGAGGTTTTAACCGAAACGTGGTCTATCAAAGCTATCGTCACGTTTACTGTGCTTCCCAGCAGCCATTCATCATGTGATGATTTCCTAGCGCATTTTCTTCTGTTCTTTCCGCCAATCCCAAGGCGACGTAGGTTCAGCATCAGCCCTCTCCTATCGCCATCCCGTAGTCATTCATAACGAAATTTGCACGACCTTCCTCGTGATAGTAAAATGGACTCCACGGTGGTAGCGCCCGCCGCTTGCATCCGGGGTCATGTGACCGCGAAAGCTTTTTTGCAGCGCTGAAGTAAACATCGACACAAAATTTGCCAGTTATTTTTTTGCTGCCAAGTGGGTGTCATGCCGGATGGTGTGCCTGCGAACTACAAGGCGGCGAGGAGATATACTGTGAACAATATTCTGCTACAGCAGGCAAAGCGCCTGTGTAAGTCCAAAGCCAAATCCATTGGCGTCCCCCTTACCAGCTATTACGAATCTTTAGCAAAGAAATGTGGCTTCAGTTCTTGGGAGCGCTTAGCTAAGAAGATAGATAGTGGCGAATTCAGTCTAGTCGATTCGAAGTTGCCGGAAGCATCGGACTTCCAACTGCGGGTTCCAACACCCCAGGCAGCTTTAAATGACTTCATGCGGCACTATGTTCAAAGTGACGGCACAGACCATCGCAACCACGGCGTAAGCGCAATAGACGTTCTCGAAAGAATGTACCGCAACGTTCGTGATTTACCTAGTGTTCGAACTCTTTTTGAGGCTCTTGATGAAGGTCATCCTGATGGCTGGCTTAGCAAAACTTACGCCGAGGCATATGAATGGTTCGTTAGTCACCATATACAGGCGGTGGAGTGTTCTCCGTATGACAGTGGCGAAGGTGGGTACCAATATCCGACCGTAGACGTTGATGACGAGATTGCCGACTTCTTTGATGATATGGACTGCCCAAGCGCGCGGGAGTTGATCATGCGCTTGGACGATATAGGGCCATGGTGCAAGAAAAGCTATATTGATAACCCTGATTGATGGTGAGATTGAAGCGGGCTAATCCTATGTGTTAGCCCGCGCAACAGCTTCAAGTCCAACAGTTGGTGTACGGGTACAATGTATCCATAAATCTGTTAGAGCTAACTTTCCCGGAGAAGCTAAAGTCATGAGGATGAAGCTAACTCAAATTCGAAAGCATCTCGTCGACTATTGGGCTGCAAGAATAGTTGAGTGGCGACTTCGCGTGGCGTTATTCAACCGACAACTTCGCACCTGGCTTGGTGGCGTGGCGGTAACTCTGTTCGGCTTGGCGTCTGCTGCGTGCGTATTATTTGTTCCGACTTTTCGTAGCGCTGCTGATGCTTTTGGCCCGTCCGAAGCAATTCTTTCCCAGCTTGGTGCTACTTATGGAACAATCCTAGCACTCGTGCTTTCACTTTCAATTATTCCGATTCAACGAGCTGGCGAAGTATGGTCATCGTCCATTGTTCGAATTTATCGCAGCGATCCAGTTACCTATTGTACGTTCATAATGCTGGGTATTTTTTGTGCAGCGAGTTTTCTGTTTTCAGTACATGGTATAGCTGGGGTATCCGTCAGTATCGTGCTGGCATTTTCGTTGGTAATGCTAACGGTAAGCCTTGACGTACTACGCTTTTATCACGGACATGTTTGTCGGCTATTGGAACCAACACATGCGGTTGAATTGGTTTTAAAGCATGCAAAGCGAACAGTAGATGATACCAATAAGCTTGTAACGCGGGTTGCACGGCTGCAATATCGGTCACTCAGTCCAGAGCAGAAAAGCAAAATAACTGTTGAGGATGTTGAGGGAGCTATTTATCCGCGTATTAATGACTACCCGAATTCCATAAACTCTTGGGGTAATGATCTAGCCGAAATAGCGATTAAAGCAGTAGCTAGAAACGAAAAACTGCTAGCAAGAAACGCAATATTCGCACTTGCCGGACTGGCTATCCATTACCTGTCTTCGCGAAAGAATAATCTGACGCTAACGCCGGCACCAGAGGCTATGCTCTTGGTAAGCACTTCGGATGTGGGGGCCGTTACAAATCGTACTTATGAAGCGCTATCAGAAATAAGCCGTGCAGCAATTGCGCAGAACGACGAGTCCACAGCGATTCGGGTGTCTGAGGCTTACCAAGTCATCGCTATCAATACGGCGAACTTAGGTGCTCGTGCTTTTTGTAATTACACAGCACCGCTGACATATAGCCCCATCCACTACACTCTACAATGCGTCAAATATTCTCAGTCAAAAGGTCTAGATGAAATATCGTTCCAAACCGCTTCAATGCTAGCCCGTATTTCGCAAGCTGCTCCCAAGAATGTACCAATGGCCGATATTCATACACCAGTAATCGATGGACTATTCGATATCGCGGTGTATTTCTATTTGAAACAAAGTTACGCACTTGCAGAAGAAGTTATTGGTCATCAGTTCAACATACTTGCTCATATGCTTCAACAGGAAGACCGGCATTTCGAAGAAGCGCTGCGAGATGTGTTGGAAAAAATTGGAGCTCTCGCCCCATTAGCGATTCGCAATGAAGCCTTGGCTGGTCGCTTGACCATGCTATATCCTCTTGGCAAGGCGTATGGCCTTATAAATCAGACTTCGCTTGGCTACTTATTTGATGTTGCCGCTACCACGTTTCCCAAAGTGGATGCCGAACGTGCCTGGATCAACCCATATCATGACCTAATCAAGGTCGAGGATATTATTGCTGACCATCTTCGTAATATTGCGGAGAAGAATGAGTTCGGAGACAGCTTCTTAATTTGGGAAATAGACAATCTGATTAAACAGATTGCAATTGCAATTGCGCGATTAATCGACAAACCTATGCGGCCTGACCACGGCGATGAGCAAGGATTGATCGACAAGTTCCTTTGGATACTTGCCTTCTATTGGGTCGCATTCAAAGGAAAAAAGAGCGTTAACAAGCTTCGAGCCGAAGAATGTAGTGATTCTTTAGCATTTATTGGTTTGCTATTTTATTCCAAAGGCAACGAAGTGGTGCTCAACTCATGTATTGATAATGTGCAGTCTATTCTCAACTCTTATTGTGAAACTGCCGCAGTGCCGGACTACTACACTGTAGGCGATATCCTCGCTCACTTATCTGGCATTCGAATGGTTTTAGTTGCACGAAAAAATGCCGTACTCGTACAAAAAGTTGATCAAGCCATCTCAACGAAGCCAAAAGCGCTCACGGATGAGCAATGGCTGGCTGCTCAACATGCTATTCAATTGCGGCGCGTACAGCTTGAAGAGCGTTTGGAGAAATTGGACGATCATCACACGCAACGATCAGATACCGCAGAAGCAATTCTGCGTCGATTGCTAAAATAAGCGTAGTTCGAACCACATCTGAGCTTCTGGACTGGCTCGCTGAGACGAGCAAGATACTCGGGTTGCATATGCCTATGATGTTAGATATTTGACAGATAGATACTACATTAAGACTACCCTAACCGGTTATGGGCGACTGTCCGCTTGTGGCACGCTGCGGTCCGTGATGTTGCCATATTGCCCGCCAGGAAGCGGCCGTTTGAGCCGCGGTGAATCAGCGTACCCGATAGCAGCCCCTCGCGACATGATGCATTCGACCCTCAGCGGTACTTCATGTTTCCATTTTGCCCACCAGGAAGCGGCCACTTGTGCATCGAAAAATCAGCACTCCAGATCGCGGTCTCTCACGACATGCGGCATTCGCCCCGAGATAGCGATCACCCAGACAAGGCATCACTCATGGAAATCCGGCTGCTTTACCGACCAAAGTTGATTGTGGCATTCAAAACTGTACCCGCCAGGGGTGCAGTTCCGCGCATTTCAAAGGAGCTTGCAATGAAAATTCCCATGTTGCAAGCACTCCCACAAGGTATATAATTAATATATATCTAATGAGGGGCTAATCATGAGTAATCTGCTTCTGAAATTCAAATCAAAAGACTCACCTTATGGGGTGACGAGAGAAACCCTAAAGGCGCTTGCTAATGAAATGGATGTAAGTGAAACGACGGTTGTGCATCTTGCAATCTCCCGTTTTGCAAAAGAGGTTCTACCTTCCTACGAGGCCGACGACGGCCAGCTTAAAGCTAGAGACATTGATCGCATACGAAAGGCTGCGGAACCAATGCTGCCGAAGGGTAAGGTAATCAACACACGATCTTTGCTTTAAGGAGAGATCATGTGGGAGTTGCCGAACCCTGGAGATATTGTCTGGTGTCACTTTCCGCAACGACCTCGTGATGTTCCGGGACCCAAGCCTCGCCCAGCCCTCGTTGTTTCTGTTACCGAATACGAAGATGGGCATACTGTGAAGGTTGCTTACGGAACATCGCAGAAGGTTGATCGATTGAATGCTGGCGAATTTGCAATTCGAAAACCAGAAAACAAAACTGCCTACGAAGTTGCCGGATTGTCATACGACACGAAATTTGATCTCCGCAACATGGTTGATCTACCGTGGAACGAGATATTCTTTTCCGTGCCGCCCAACCCATCCCATGGGCAAACTCCAAAACTTGGAAGCCTGCATATCGGAATGCACAGGGCTCTCAATGCTGCTGCACAAGCCATCAGATAGGTGTAATACGTCGCAAAATCGGCAGAAGCAAGAAAGGTGCGTTACTTCCGTTATGTGGCGGGGGGCGGACATTGATTTTCCCCATTCGAAGTTCCGCAGATGGCACATAGCAGAAGTAGCGCACCACTCCTGAATTTCCGCTTAGGCCGAACCTCTAGCAAAGACTGTCAGAGGAAGCGCGACTACTACAATTTATTCCGTTCGTGATGCACTTCGACAGGCTGGTGAAACTAATAGCCATAGCCATCCGACTAGCCGGCAAAGCCACCGGGGCACTGGTTATCAGGGCGAGCGGTTATTGAATCTCCAGCTCCCTGAAAGCCAACGCTCAAATAGCAGCCAGCCTGTAACCCACGCCGACTTCCGTCAGCAGAAAGCGCGGGCGCGCCGGATCCTTCTCCAGCTTGTGGCGCAGGGTACCCATGTAGATGCGCAGATAGTGGGCGCGCTCCACGTAGTTCGGGCCCCAGACTTCCTTGAGCAGTAACTGGTGCGTGAGTACCTTGCCCGCATGCTTGACCAGCACGGAGAGCAGGCGGTATTCGATCGGGGTGAGGTGGATTTCCGCAGCACCTAGCGTGACTTTGCGATGCAGCATATCCACCGTCAGCTCATCTACCGTGAAGACTCCTTCCGCATCCCCATGCGCCCCTGAAAAATGACGCAACGCCACGCGTATCCTTGCCAGCAACTCGCCGACGCCGAAAGGCTTGACCAGGTAATCGTCCGCCCCCGCATCCAGGGCGGAAATCTTGTCGCTTTCCTGCGAACGCGCGGACAGGATGATGACCGGAACGGAAGACCATGCACGTATTCCCCTGACGACTTCCACTCCGTCCATATCGGGCAGGCCGAGATCGAGGATGACCAGGTCAGGTTTGCGCGTTGCGGCTTCGGCCAGACCCTGCTTGCCGGTTTCCGCCTCGACCACCTGATAGCCTTCCGATGCCAGCGTGGTGCGCAGGAAGCGGCGTATCTGCGCTTCGTCTTCGACAACGATGATGGTGGCGGAATTGCTCATGATTGAATGGCTTCTTCATGTTCGATCGAAGGCGGCTCGGACAACGGCAATGCAAAGTGAAATGCGGCACCACCGGAAGGCTGATTATTCGCCCACATCCGTCCGCCGTGCGCTTCCACGATGGCGCGACAGATCGTCAGACCCAGTCCCGCGCCGCCCTGATTTCCTTCGTTGACAACGCGGTGGAATTTTTCAAAGATGCGTTCTTCTTCCCCTGCAGGAATACCGGGACCGCAATCGGAAACGGTCACCAGCAATTGAGTCTGGTCGGTTGCGGCAGATATCTCGATCGCCGTGCCGGATGGCGTGTATTTCACGGCGTTCTCCAGCAGGTTGGCGAACACGCGTTCGATCATCAGGCTATCGATCTCGACCAAGGGCAAATCACTCGGCAGCCTGACGTTGACCGGGTAATTGGCCATGCGCGAATTCATTCCCGCCAGCGCGCCGCCGACCACTTCTTCCAAAGGTTGCCATTGCCGGTTCAGCACGACAGCGCCGGCCTCCAGCCGCGCCATGTCCAGCAGGTTGTTGGCCAGCCCGGCCATGCGTATGGCCTCTTCATAAATGGACTGGCCGAGTTCATGGCGTGCATGAGCGTCGAGCTTGTCGCTATCCCGCAGCAGGCTGCTGGAGGCGCCGACGATCGCCGCCAGCGGGGTGCGCAAATCATGCGAGATCGCCGACAGCAAAGTATTGCGCAACTGTTCCGTTTCCATTTTCAGCTGGGCGCGTTGCGTTTCCGCCGCCAGCTTGACCCGCTCCAGCGCCAGCGCGATCTGGCTGACAAAAGTCTCCAGCAGCCGCTGTTGCTCGGGCAGGGCTATCCGCGCCGGGTTCAGCGGCAACAAGGCCAGTACGCCGATCATTCCGGACGACGCCTGCAGCGGCAGGTAAACCATATCGCCCCCCGGCAAGGTGTCGGTTCCCTGTCCCGCCATTTGCGCGTGGTCGTAGACCCATTGCGCCACGCTCAGGTCGCCGCCATGGCAGGACTGCGGTTCGCCCTCGCCCGTGGGATAAACGATGCGCCCCGTTTCATTGGGCAGCAACACGACTGCCTGTGCTTCAAATACCTCTGCCACATGCTTGACCGCGATGCGCAGGATATTTTCCTCGCCGCGCGTCGCGGCCAATTCGCGGCTCAAGGCGAACAACGACGCGATGCGGCGCTCGCGGTGACCGGCGATCCGGGCCTGGTGACGGGTGCTCACCGTCATGCCGCTGATCACCAATGCGACCAGCAACATGACAGCGAACGTGATCAGGTATTGGCTGTCCGAAACGGCAAAACTGAAGCGCGGCGGTACAAAAAAGAAATCGAAGGCCACCACCCCCAGGAACGAACTCAACACCGACGGCCCGCGTCCGTAACGCGCGGCCACCACCACCACGCCCAACAGGTAAACCATGATCAGGTTGGCCAGGTCGAAGTGTTCGAATATGACCCAGGATATGCCGGTGTTGATGGCCGTCGCGACAAAGGCCCACAAATAACCGGCGCGCCACTTGAACATCGGCTGCTGCTCCTCGGAAGCAAGCCCGAGATACAAGCGGCTGCGCGAAAAATAAGGACTCTCCCGCGACTGCGACAGGATATTGGACTCCTTTCCCACCACGTGAATATCGATGTCCCTGGCCTGGCGGATGATGGTGTCGACCAGCGAGCCGAACAGCCAACGCTTCCATTCCGGCCTGGTCGGTTTTCCCAGCACGATACGCGTGGCATTGCGGGTGCGGGCGTAGGCAATCACTTCCTCGGCCAGTTTGTAACCGCTCAGCGTCGCGGTCTCCGCTCCCAGTTCTTCCGCCAGTTTGAGGGCACGCAATATGTCATCGCGCTGCTGCCTGGAAAGCCGCTGCAGCTTGGCCGTCTCGATATACACCACGACCCACTCCGCCCGCAGCAGTTGCGCCAGCCGATATGCCGCGCGTACCAGGTTTTCGGCCGTGCCGCCCGGTCCGATGCAAACCAGCAGGCGCTCTTTGACCTGCCACACGTTCTGGATGGCGTGATCGTCGCGGTAGTCGCGCATCTGCGCATCCACCCGGTCCGCCGTGCGCCGCAACGCGAGTTCGCGCAGTGCGATCAGGTTGCCCTTGCGGAAGAAATTCTTCGCGGCACGTTCCGCCTGCTGCGGCAGATAGACCTTGCCTTCTTTCAGACGCTGCAGCAATTCGTCCGGCGGCAGGTCGATCAGCTCGATTTCGGTCGCTTCCTCCAGCACCGCGTCCGGGACTGTCTCCCATACCGGGATGCCGGTGATTTGCGAAATGACGTCGTTCAGGCTTTCGATATGCTGAACATTGATCGCGGTATAGACGTCGATGCCCGCATCCAGCAATTCCTCCACATCCTGCCAACGCTTTGCATGGCGCGAATCCGGTGCATTTGTGTGCGCCAGTTCGTCCACCAGAATCAGCGCGGGGTGGCGTTTGAGTGCAGCATCCAGATCGAACTCGCGTAACGTCGTATTCTGGTATTCCACCGTGCGCAGCGGCAGAACCTCCAATCCTTCCAGCAACTGCTCCGTCTCAGCACGCTTGTGCGTTTCCACATAGCCCGCGACCACGTCCAGGCCTTCGGCACGGCGCTCGCGTGCCGCCAGCAACATGCCGAAGGTCTTGCCGACACCGGCCGAGGCACCGAAGAATATCTTCAGGCGGCCGCGGCGACGCTTCGCTTCTGCGCGCTGTACTTTTTCCAGGAGTGCGTCGGGATCGGGGCGTTGATCGGCCATGATGCTCTCGAAGAAATTACAACCAGCCGGACCGCTTGAAGCGGTAGTACAGATATCCGCAGGTGCCGACGATCACGGCCAGCGCCAGCGGATAGCCGTATTCCAGGGACAGCTCGGGCATGTTGCGGAAATTCATGCCCCATATTCCGGCGAACGCAGTGGCGACGGCGAAGATACCGGCCCAGGCTGCCAAGCGCTTGTTGATCTCGTTCTGCTCGATGGATACCGTGGACTGGGACACCAGGATTGCGGTCGTGATGGTGTCGCGTATGGCATCTATCGTGCCGTTGATACGCGCCAGGTGGTCATATACGTCGCGAAAATAATCCTGGGTGGTGGCACAAACCGGCGGCACGCGCCCGCCGTGCAGCTTCCCGGTTGCCTCCATCAACGGCAACACCGCATGTTTTAGCACCCCGACCTTGCGCTTGAGTTCATACAACTGCTCGATATTGGCGAGGGCAGCGTTCTTGTCGAACAGGCGTTCCTCGACGGCTTCCAGCTGCGACTCGAGCTGATCGATTACCGGAAAATAGCGATCCACCACCGCATCCATCAAGGCATAAAGTACGAAGCTGGAACCCAGCCGCAATAATTCCGGCTCGCGCACACAGCGCTCGCGCACGCCGAGAAAACCCTGTCTGGTGCGGTTGCGGATGGAAAGGATGAAGTTGTGCCCGACGAAGATGCTGATCTCGCCGACCGTCAATTCGGTCTGGTCGGTTTCGACGATGTGCATCACCACGAACAGCTCGTCGCCATATTCCTCGATCTTGGGACGCTGGTGGCCGTGGCTGGCATCCTCGACCGCCAGATCGTGCAGCCCGAACTCCTCCTGCATCTTTTCGAGTTCGGCATCGGTCGTGTCGCGCAGCGCCACCCACACGAAGCAATCCTTCCGCTCAAGGTAATCGCTGATCTCTTCGACAGCAAGGTCGGCGAGTTTCACGCCGTTTTGGTAGGCAACGCAGTTGATTAGCATGGCGGTTTACGGTTGGTCATACAGTCAAGAAATTGGGGGCTGATCAAGCTTCTGTCACTGGACGGACACTCGATATTCCAGAAAAAAGTTCAACACCACATGTGAAAATCGGGTGCCACATGGCAGCGCGAGGCGCACTCGCATTATTGAGCGCAGGCTCAAAGCGATCGTTTTATCCATTGGTTTCACAAATGCCGCTTGCCTGACGGGGAATTCCGCCTCATATCCCCGGCCGTTCCAACACGAGCCGGAACGCATCCATGCCGCGGTTAAAGAATGAGTAGGACGAGCCCCACAGATAGAGTCGAAATATCCTGTAAACCCGCTCTCCCCAGCGATTGACGATTTCATCACGTTGTTCATCCAGGTTCTTCGCCCACTCCCGGCAAGTCAGGTAATAACTGTGGCGGTCGTTATTGATACTTCTGACCTCCAGGTTCGTTTTGGCGACCTGGGTCAGGAAATCGTGCAGGCAAAAATAGCGGTGATTGCCGGGATACACATAACGTGAAATAAAGGTGGGTTTGGAGTACTTTTCCCGGAACGAACTCGCATCCAGATATATTTTGCCGCCGGGTTTCAACAAACGCTGGAACTGCTGCACGACGGCCGGATAATCCGGAAGATGCTCCATGACGCCGAGGATGACGATGGCATCATAGGGCTCCTCAGTTGTGTGCTCGTAAAAATCGCCATATCTGACTTCGCAAGGTAGGTGCAGTCGCCGGATCACGTCGTTAATAAACTCCTCCGACTTGCGCGCAATCGTGAGCGCCGTTACGTGTATCCCTTGCTTCCCGGCGTATTCGACAAACGTCCCCCATCCGCCACCGACATCCAGCACCCGATCGCCCGGCTTTAGTCCGCAGCTTTGCACGACAAACTCCAGTTTGCGCTGTTGCGCCGTTTCCAGCGACTCATCGTCATGCTCAAACACGGCTTGCGAGTAACACCGGCTGCTATCCATGAACTTGAGATAAAACTCGCTCTCATAATCGTAATGTTCCGCGATCGCGCGTCGATTCGTATGCACCTGCCCCGCAATCAAAGGCTCGATGCGCCTCCAAATGGAATGCAGCGGGCGTTTATCGCTCAAAATCTCGCGGCAGCTGATAACTGCCCAGATATCCCCCTCTATGTCCAGACTGCCATTGATATAGGCTTCGGTAAAACGCAGTTCGTCAAACCGCGCGATAGCCGATAAGGCACTCCGGTCTTTCAGGGAAATGGTAAATGCAGGATCGCCTTCTCCGAACCTGTAAATATTGTCGTTCGGCGACCTGACGTTGAAAGGGACAACGATTTTACCGGCCAGGTGATTGCGAATCCGCTGTGCCAGCCAGGTTTCGACTATATTTGTTTTAAGCAAGCTCATGTAAAGCTCCAAAAAGAACATAACCGTAATCAGGCAGACACCCGCGCCCGCATCATAAGGAATGATATATGCAGACGCAACGACTCCTTATGTTGGCACATCCCGGCAACAACCAGGCCCGCCTTTGGCCTAATTGCGATTTTCGATCAATTTTCCTGCCGCGGCTTCCTGTTTTCTTTTGCCCGCTTGCTGATGCGCCAGACGAACCAGAAGATCGCCGCGATGGTGACGAAGGTCACTGCCTCCATTACCCAGACTATCGTCTGGACATGCTCCCTTTCCGACATGGCAACTACCGCTTGCGCGTTGTTCGCCAGCGATGCCAGAACCGCCCCTGTGATCCGTTTCATTTCGCTCCCCTTAGGCAATGAATTATTAGTGTGCGCAGGCGTGTGCTTATGTTCTTTTCGATGTGCGGCAACCATCATATCCCAGCATAAATCATCTATCACGCCAAAAAGGGCAGGCACGAAACCGTGCCCGCCCTGCCCAAGTGACCGATGCCGCGAGGTCCAGCCCTAGTGCATCGCATCCAGCGCCATATCGAGTTCCAGCACATTCACCCTTGGCTCGCCCAGGATGCCGAACTGACGGCCTTCAGTGTGTTGGGCCACCAGCTTGCGCAAGGCGTCGAGATCGAGGTTGCGCACCCGTGCTACTCGGGCCAGCTGGTATTCGGCTGCCGCCGGGCTGATGTGCGGATCAAGTCCGCTGGCGGATGCGGTCACCAGATCGACCGGGATCGGTTGCATATTGCCGGGATCGGCATCGCGCAAGGCTTGTACCCTGGCTTTCACCGCATCCAGCAACGCCGGGTTGGTCGGCCCCAGATTCGAGCCCCCGGAGGCAGATGCGTTGTTCGGCATCGGACCGGTCGCCGAGGGGCGGCTCCAGAAATATTTCGGATCGGAAAACGACTGGCCGATGAGGCTGGAACCCACCGGCTTGCCGTCCTTCACGATCAGGCTGCCGTTGGCCTTGGCGGGCATGGTCAGCTGCGAGATGCCGGTCACCAGAAAGGGGTAGGCGATGCCGGTCAGCAGAGTGAGCAACAGGAAACTGATTAAAGCGGGGCGGAATTCTTTAAACATGATCAATCCTTTCTAAAATCCATCGGTAGGGTGGGCACGTCGTTTGTGCCCACGCTGTACTGCATTCATGTGGTAACCGCGTGGACAGTGCAAACGGGTAACGGCGCAGCCGTTGGGACCCGTCGGCCTACCCCTCGTGGGCACAAACGACGTGCCCACCCTACGAAACTTGCGCCGGAATGACGGCGTAATTGATTTCGCATGACTCATTAAACCCAATGCAGGGCGACCAGTAGCAGGTCGATCAGCTTGATGCCAACAAAGGGAACAACGAGGCCACCCAACCCATAGATCAGCAGGTTATTGCGCAGCAGCACATTCGCCCCGATGGCGCGGTATTTCACGCCTTTCAGCGCCAGCGGCACCAGCAGGATGATGATCAGCGCGTTGAAGATCACGGCGGACAGGATGGCGCTGGACGGCGTTGCCAGTCCCATCACATTGAGCTTGCCGAGCGCAGGATAGGTCGAGGCGAATGCCGCAGGGATGATGGCGAAATACTTGGACACGTCGTTGGCGATGCTGAAGGTGGTCAGCGAGCCGCGCGTCATCAGCATCTGCTTTCCGGTCTCCACGATCTCGATCAGCTTGGTCGGATTGGAATCCAAGTCCACCATATTGCCGGCCTCCTTTGCAGCTTGCGTGCCGGTATTCATCGCCACTGCAACATCGGCCTGCGCCAGCGCCGGAGCATCGTTGGTGCCGTCGCCGGTCATCGCCACCAGCCGGCCTTGGGCCTGATGTTCGCGGATCAGTTTCAGCTTGGCTTCCGGCGTGGCTTCGGCGAGAAAATCGTCCACGCCCGCTTCGGCAGCAATGGCGGCAGCCGTGAGCCGGTTGTCGCCGGTGATCATGATGGTCTTGATGCCCATGCGGCGCAATTCGGCAAAGCGCTCCTTGATGCCGCCCTTGACCACGTCCTTGAGCTCGATCACGCCCAGCACTTTGATTCCGTCCGCCACCACCAGCGGCGTGCTGCCGCGGCGCGAGACGGTGTCCACAATGGTATTCACCTCAGCAGGAAAGACTCCGCCGAGATTGATCACGTAATTGCGTATTGCGTCGGTCGCGCCTTTGCGTATCTGGCGATTATCCATGTTGACGCCGCTCATGCGGGTATGCGCACTGAAAGGAACAAAGGTCGCGCCCATCTCATGGATGTTGCGTTCGCGCAGGCCGAAATTCTCTTTGGCCAATACAACTATGCTGCGCCCTTCCGGCGTTTCGTCGGCCAGCGAAGCGAGTTGTGCCGCATCGGCCAACTCGGCCTCGGTCACGCCGCTGGTGTGCAGGAAGTTGCTGGCCTGACGGTTGCCCAGCGTGATCGTGCCGGTCTTGTCCAGCAGCAACACATCCACGTCGCCCGCCGCTTCGACGGCACGGCCACTCGTTGCGATCACGTTCTTCTGCAGCATGCGCCCCATGCCGGCAACACCGATGGCGGAGAGCAAACCGCCGATGGTGGTCGGGATCAGGCACACCAGCAACGCCACCAGCACGGTGATGCTGACCGGTTGTCCTGCTCCGGATGTCTCGACGCTGTAGATGGAGAACGGCAACAGGGTGACGATGACAAACAGGAAGATCAGCGTCATGGCTACCAGCAGGATGGTGAGCGCGATCTCGTTTGGCGTCTTCTGGCGCTTGGCGCTTTCCACCATCGCGATCATGCGGTCGAGGAAGGTC
>JGI20214J51088_10001632_pt1 | contig 15256 bp, 9 predicted proteins | sample WetSurMetagenome_FD_51088 | JGI IMG/M metagenome (IMG submission 51088) | reverse complement strand
ATCCCGATTTTATTTATTGCTTTGGCCAATACAGTCGCTGTTGCACAGCTATCTAAACTATTGAAATTCTTGTCTTCAATCAAGTACAGGTCGTCAGCTCCGAGTGCAATAACTTTTCTGAGTATGTTCCTGGACAAATTCCAACCTAAACTCAAGACTGTTATTTTAGCTTGCTGAGAGCTTTTTATTCGTAAAGCAGCTTCTAAAGCGTTTTCGTCAAAAGGACTGATTACAGGCGGCACACCGGTCTGGACTAAACGCATAGTGACCTCATCGATTTTATATGCGGATGGTGGCGCTTCAGGATCAAGTACCTGCTTTACGCAAACAATAATGTTTAGCATAGCTTTGGTATTCCTTTTTCAATAGTTTTAGTCTTATAGTTCCTTTTGATATTGTTGCCTCCCTGATTATTTGGCAATGTTCATTATTTTAGNTTCGGTTTTAACACTACCTTGATACATTTTTCTAACTTTTTATCGAATATCTCATATCCTCTGGCAGCTTCAGTCAGGGGCAAAACATGAGTAATTAACGGTTTTAATTTTAATTTACCATTTTGTATCAGAGTAACCAGCTCTTCTCGATAATTCTGATCTCCCAGGCCGATGTTCAGATTGAAAATATCGAAAAAACGCTCGCTCAGCTTAAACCGGAAAGAGTCAGGGACCGTACCGATAATGGACACCGTTCCACCCATTCTTGTGGACTTAAAGCAATCATTCAAAGTAGATTCGAAGCCCGCCGCTTCTATACCGATATCAACACCCCGGCCGCCGGTCAGCTCTTTGATCCTGGCGACAGNGTCCTCCTTTGAAGCATTAATGGTCAAGGCACCGAATTTCCGTGCCATTTCCAGCCGGTAATCAAGTACGTCGACAGCGATTACCCTGCCTGTGCCGAACAGAGGAGCACACGCAACCGCACAAAGGCCCACCGGTCCCGCCCCGAAAATGGCCACCGAATCGCCGAAATGCGGTCTCGCCCGCAACATGCCGGAGAAGCCCGTAGAAAGAATATCACCTGTAAAGATCACGTCTTCATCCGGCAGGTCTTTCGGGACCGGTGTCAACGTATTATCGGCAAATGGTATTCTGGCAAATTCCGCCTGAGTGCCCTGATTGATATCACTGCTGACCAGACCACCGGTCTCGCAGAGGGCTTGCTGTTTATGCTGACAAAAATAACATGATCCGCAATAATAAACAGGGCTGCCGACCACCCGGTCGCCCTTTTTTAATTTGCGGACTCCTTCTCCAACTTCCTCGACGATGCCGCAGTATTCATGTCCCATTACTGTACCCGGAGCCAGACTGCCTTCTTTGACGCGGTGAACTTCCGAACCGCAAATAGCCGCGGCAGTTACCTCAATCAAAACATCAGTCGGTAACCTCAATTTGGGTCGTTCGACATCCTCGACTTTAACAGTATTGCACTCCCTATAAACTACGGCTTTCATTTGAATCTCCTGAAATTATCATGGGGCAGGACACTCAAACTGCTTATTGCTAAATCAGCAGCTTATAAATGGCCTGCCCCCATTTCGATTTTGACTGATCCCCTATAATCGAGCAGATTAAAATAACTTCTTTCTGCTATCCCATCCCGAATTTCCAAGAATCCCGTGGATTTATTTCTTCAAAGTCTGGTCAATCCAGATCCTGGCAAACCACGGGGAGGTATCGCACTGACCTGAGTACCCCTGAAAGTACGATTGCCATAGCATGTTGGCTTGATTACCAAACATATGCACTTCCCAATGCTGTTCCAGTTCGTACATATATGCCTCTTTAGCCAGGCTCTTAGCCTCACTAAGATCAACGGCAGCGGTAATCTTTTCATACATCGCCTCGTAAGTGGGATCACTAACATGAGTAAAGTTGCGCCACTCGTAATGCGTGCGGTAGCGCAGGTCCTGCAGCGGATCCCAGGCTACACCGGTCGAAGGGAAGAAGGTCAACTGCTCATTTTTTCCGGACTGACAGTATGTCATAAAACTGGTATTGTCCATGACCTCTATCGTCATGTCCACACCGATATCTGTAAACATAGATTTTATTATTTGCGGGAGCTGCTGGTTGTCCTGACTTGACACGAGCAGGGTAGTTTTAAAACCATTGGGATAGCCTGCCTCTGTCATCAACTGCCTTGTCTTAGCTACATTGTAGCTGTATTCTTGCTGAAGATCAGCCGGCCACTCATTGAAGGGGACAACCCATTCCGTGTTGATAGGGTTCACCAAACCACAGGGTGTCCCATCGACAGTGCCGCCAAAGTAGCTCCGGGCTATTGACTTAAGGTCTACGGCCATCTGCAAAGCCTTCCTCACATTCATGTCAGTAAAGGGCTGTTTATCACATCTAAATTCCAGGCTATAGCCTTCCACCGGGAACGAAGAGCTTTGAATGTCGGGATTGGTCTTTTTCATGTTTGCCACATCCTGCCATGACGGGTATTCCCTCCGGTCACTAACGAAGTCGATTTTAGCGGTGCGCACTGACGCCAGCCGTGTGGCCATGTCCTTTATCACGATTAACTTCATTGTGTCGATATAGGGAAGCTGGTTCTGCGGGTAACGCTCGTCATGACCCCAGTAGTTGGGGTTTTTGCTGAAAGTCATCGTGGAGCCAGACATAAGATCCGACAGAATAAAAGGTCCTGTGCCTACTACTTTATTCCATTCATAAAGAGGACCGGATGGGGGAGGTCCGCCAGGTCCGCCACCCGGTGGAGGCCCGCCACCGGAACCGCCGTCAGGTTGTTCATTTTTAGGAGGCCCACCAAGAGCAACCCACTCCGGGGCTACGAAGCCTAGAAAGCCCCCCGGGCATTGAGAGGTAAGAACCTGGTAAATGGTGAAAGCAGTTGCCTTCTTTAGCTTAAATTGGACCGTATATTTATCTACAGCAACTACTTTACTAATATCGGGGAAGTTGTTACCTATAAACGGGTTTGGCACGGTAAAACCGTTGCCTGTGCCAAGAACCCTATCGAAGTTATATACCACGTCGTCAGCCGTAAATTCGCGGCCGTTTACCGGAGCTCTATCCTGCCAGTGCACCCCTTCCCTGAGATGTACAGTGATTGTGAGCGGGTCGGTCTGTTCCCAGCCTGTCGCCAGCATACCCTTATGGTATTCCGGTTCTACGAACTCGTTTTTATAGGGGTGTATACTGGGGTCTACAGACCAGTCATAAAAGAATAGTCCATCATACTCATTCGCCACCAGCCCTCTCGGGTCATGTGCATCAAAATTGATATCGAAATTACCAACTGCAATGTTTAGTGCACCGCCGTATTGCGGTACCCCAAGGCTGTCCCACCAATGCGCTGCCTTGGATGAAGATGTTGTAGTAAGAAGCTGAGTCGATGTTTGAACTGCAGGCTTGATCGATGTTTGAACCGTAGACTGAGTTGTTGTAGTAGCCGGAGGTTGAGCCGTTGTTGAAGTAGTTGAAGTTACGCATGAGGCTAATATCGAGGACAATACCAAAATGATAACAACCATTACTCCGATGACCGATTTTTTCATCACGTCTCCTTTTTTATTAATACACCTTTTGATTATCCGGATACATAATTGTAAATAGCAAAATAATCCTGTTGAATATAACTTAAGGAATAAAACAGATACATACTGGTAAAGACCGTAGAAGTGTACTCTTGATCCTGGATGAATCGATTATAACAATTTCAACGTACTATTCAAGAGTGTGTTGTTGTTTTTACGGATATCAATGTTGATTATTAAAAAACACACCCCTTCTATTAACATTAGATGAGTGAAAGCGTTGTATTGCATATAAAAAAAACTCATGTTATAATGAACTCCCAGTCGTTAACGTAATCTTGGCACAACAAATATACTCCTGGATTTTCTTGCACGAACATAGAGCGGGGTGGATTTCTTATGACCCACGTATGCACAACATTGGGTTGTTATTTAGGTTGCTTATTGGGCGACAAATTAACACAGAAACAGTTATCCAATAAACTGGGAGTTACCCCACAGTCAATCAATAATTGGATAAATAATAAGAGGCGTCCCGATAGGGAAACCCTGCTTAAATTATGTCTATTACTGAATGGGGTACCTGAAGAAGCTTTTATATTAGCCGATTATGATATTTCTCCACTGGAAAAATCNTGGTATTTGGAAATGCAGAGTTTGGCTACGCCCCGGCGTGAAGAATATGAACGTTTTAAGCGGTTCATCATATATTTAAGACAGTTAATGAAAGGAAATAATTTACAGGTCGCAATTGATTTTTGTCTTGATTTGCGCGAAATGTTAAGGATATACGTCCAAAAAGATATAAGCTTTTCACTATTATTGTTTGATGTTCTGGATAATTTGAGCCTTCTTTATTTCATTACATCTTCACGTAATGAAATAAAGGGGAAAGTTTTCCCAATCATTAAGGAAATGAAGAATATTCAGAAGCAAATAGATGATGGCCAATTTCAAGTCAGAGTATTGGGTCCTGAAGCTGGTCTATTGCACGAGATTGGATTATTAAATCACTCTGAACTAATTAAATCTTTGAAGTTACTTAATATTGCCAATAAAATGGCTCTTAATATTAATCAGCATGTTGATTTGCTGCGGGTTACCTGTGTCGATACATGTCTTATTGGAACCACAAACCAGTTTGATCAAGTTGCAGAACTTCTCGAATCAAAACTCACTGAATTTTTTAGCATAATAGATATTTGTGAAATATGGCTCAGTTATGAAAAACTCGCTATTTCAAATGCAACAATGTGGGATAGATTCAAAGAGAAGAAGTATTTCTTGAAGTCGAAGGAGATGTTCAATAAAGCCAAAGTAATTTACAATATCGCCCATCAAAAAGGAGATTTCTTCGCCAGTAAAGATATTAATATTGAACGCGGTGAACTAAGGCTAGCCTTCAGTAATATTATCGAATTAAGCGAGGAGGAAAAAATTAGTAAGGCTCAAGACATCCTGACTAAATGTGAAAAAATCGGAAATATCAACGCTATTTCCCAAATGAAAGAGTACATTTCATCTCGGGGTAAAATTATTCCTGAGATTACTGATTAAGAAATCCGAGATGATACTTATCTATCCCCCTAAATCGCTTTTATATTAATGGTTTTACCCTATCTATTATATTGATTTCTCATTGCCAAAATCCATGCCGCATTTTATTCACTCCTTATTATTATAGTTTCTATCAACAGAAACCTCTTTTGTCTCAGAATATATACGTTATCAAAGTCCATTCTTACACATAAGAATACGGCTGCCCTTTATTGAAAAGAGTTCTAGCGAAAACATTTATCTATTATGCCTCTATTAGAGCGAACATCTATTTTTGAAATATGCAAATTGCTTTTTTGATAAACAAGCATGTGAAAAAAAACAACATATAATTATTGTAGTTTACAGTCAGATTGATATAATTACTCATAATTATAGTTCTTATTTAGTTAAACTTGGGATAGTTATTTCATCCGGTTGATTATCAATAATCGTCCTGGGTTCGTGTAAAAATGCTTCAGTATAATTTCGTCCCAAGCGAACCATCTCTATTTAGTTATAGGCTCATACAGAAAGGCAGGTTATATAGTGAATATTATATATTGCTCCTTATTAACACGCAGGAGACATAGATGACAACAAAGGGACTGACAGAGGTAATCCATCCTCAAAATATCCATGATAGCGAATCGATTCTGGAAGAGTATGCTCATGACGGCAGTTTTGTCACGAAAATTCGCCCCAGGGCGATAGTTAAAGTTAATTCCGCCGAGGAAGTGCAGGCCTTAATCAAATGGGCCAATGAAACCTCGACAACACTGATACCGATGAGTTCCGGAGCGCCGCATTTCAAAGGGGACACGGTGCCCAGCATGGGAGGATCGATAATCGTCGACCTGAGCGAAATGAAAAATATCATCCGATTGGATGCTCGCAACAGGGTAGTCATGATAGAACCCGGCGTGACGTTTAAAGAACTCATCCCCGCATTGGACAAAGAGAAATTACGATTAAATCTACCTTTATTACCCAAACCCACCAAGTCCGTAATCGGCAGCATGCTGGATAGAGATCCGGTAATTATGCCGATATATCAGTGGGATGCCTTAGATCCCCTGACCTGTATCGAAGTGATCTTCGGTACCGGTGAATTATTCCGAACAGGTTCTGCCGCCGGACCCGGGACGCTGGAACAACAATGGAACGCTAAACAAGCACAGGTGAATCCGATGGGACCAGGGCAGACGGATTTTGCCCGGGTAGTACAGGGTTCCCAGGGCACTATGGGCATAGTAACCTGGGCCACGGTGCGTTGTGAGACAGCTCCCAGCATACAGCAGCCTTTTATCGCGAGTGATACTACCCCGGAAAAGCTGCTCGATCTTGCTTATCGTCTATTATGGCTCAAATATGTTGATAAGATGGTGATCCTCAATAACGTCAACCTGGCCGGCATTTTAGCCGGGAATCACGAAGAACATGCCCGCCTGCAAAAAAGCTTACCTCGCTGGATACTTTTCTTCAGTATTGCCGGCTTTGATTACTTCCCACAGGCGAAGGTCAACTTTCAGCAACAGGCTGTATTGGAAGCCGCTCAAAAGATCGGAATTAGTCCGGTAACGGATCTGTCCGGAATCTCCGCACAGGAATTATTAAATATTTTCAGCCAGCCTTCGGCAGAGCCTTATTGGAAGATCCGGCAAAAAGGCGGCTGTCAGGATATCTTCTGCTTAAGCACTTTGGACAGGATACATCAGTTGACACAGGTAATGCAGGATAAGGTTGAGGCAGATGGATATCCGTTCAGCGATATGGGGATTTACATCCAACCNATGGTTCAGGGAACTTCCTGCCATTTGGAATTCAATCTCTTTTATAATCCACAGAATAAGNGGGAGGCAGCCAAAGTTGAAGAACTGTATATCCGGGCAGGAGAAGCTCTGATGACTGCTGGTGGCTTCTTCAGCCGACCTTACGGGGCTTTAACCGATATGGTCTACCGGAGGGATGCCGAGAGTACCGCCCTGTTAAGGAAGATAAAAAATATATTTGATCCTAAGAATGTTATGAATACCGGCAAGCTGTGCTTCTAGGCAAAATAAAAGAAAGAGAGAACTGGTCGGAATATGGCTTTAAAAGATTACAAGAATGATATGCTGCGGTGTGCTCGATGCTCGGAATGCAAGTGGATACCTTTAGCAGTTATCGATAACTACCGTTATGCCCAGGTTTGTCCGAGTATCAGTAAGTATAATTTCCATGCCTATTCCGCTGGCGGACGGCTGGCTATGGGGCTGGCGGTGCTGGAAAAGCGGTTTGAATATACTCCCGGCTACCTGGATATTTTATATAGATGTAATATGTGCGGAGCTTGTGAAGTCTCCTGCAAGATGAACAAGGACCTGGAGAACATGCCTATAGCCCAGGAGCTCAGGATAATGGCCGTGGAAGACGGACAAATACTGCCGCAGCATATGCCAGTGCTAGATAGTCTGCGTAAAGAAGATAACACCATGCTGGGAAAGAAAACCGACCGCGGCAACTGGGCTAAAGGTCTGGATGTTAAAAATATTACCGAAGAAAAAGCAGAGGTCTATTTCCATGCCGGCTGCCGCTACGCTTACGATGAGGAACTATGGCCCCAGGTCAGAGCTGCGGTGAATATTCTNAAAAAGGCCGGGGTGGATGTAGGAATCGCCGGGAAAGACGAGAACTGCTGCGGCTGCCGTGTCTACGAGATCGGATACCAGGGTGAACTCACCAAGTATGCCGAGAGCAATCTGGACATGTTCAAGAGTGCAGGTGTAAAAACCGTGGTGACCGCCTGTGCGGACTGCTACCAGGGATTCAAGGTGCTTTACCCCAAGATCGGCAAGCAGTCCAATGTGGANGTGCTGCATATAACGGAATACATCGATCGATTAGTGAAGCAGGGCAAGCTCAAGATGACCAATAAGGTACCGATGAAGGTGACTTATCATGACCCTTGCCATCTGGGAAGACTGGGAGAACCATTTGTACCATGGAAAGGCCAGGAAAAAATCGTATTTAACCAGATGTACATATATGATCCGCCCAAACCGTGGCGGAAGGGCACGCACGGAGTATATGAGATACCCCGCAATGTAATCAAGTCTATTCCCGGCGTTGACCTGGTAGAGATGAGCAGGATCAAGGAATATGCATGGTGCTGCGGAGCCGGAGGCGGCGTTATCGATGCCTATCCGGAGATGGCACAAGAGACGGCACTAGAGAGGATTGAAGAAGCTAACAGCACCGGAGCGGAAACCCTGGTTACAGCCTGTCCCTGGTGTAAGCGGAATTTTCTGGATGCCATCAGAGCCAGCGGCGACAAGTTAAAAGTGATGGATATTCTGGAACTGGTAGAGCAATCGATTTAAGGAAAGAGTAAAGAAATGGAACTAGCGAGAGATGTTTACCGGTCTTTTGAGGATATAGTAGGCACGGACAATATTTCTGACGATCCCGTGATACTGGACGGGTATGCCTTCCAACCTTTTGGTGGGGCTTTAATGAAAAAAAGGTTTTTTCTGCGCCCTGCAGCAGTCATCTTGCCGGGTAGCGCCAAAGAAGTACAGTCAATCATCAAATTATGTAACCGTAATGGGGTAAGATACAAAGCTTTTTGCACCGGTTACGGCCATCATAACGCAGTAAGTGATGAAAACACCATGATCCTCGACTTGAGACGGATGAATAGGCTGATAGATATAGATGAAAAAAACATGGTGGCTGTCGTGGAGCCTTATGTATCCTTCATTCAGGTTTTAAGTGAAGCCATGAAAGTGGGACTGTGCTGCAACGTGCTGGGAGCGGGCTGCCAGGCGTCCATGCTAGCCAGTTACACTTCAATGCACGGCAACAACGTGCTGGCGATCAGCCAGAGCTACAGCGGCCGCAACCTGCTGGGAGTGGAATGGGTACTGCCGACAGGAGAAATTATACGGTTAGGGGCACCGGGATCGGGAGCCGGCTGGTTCAGCGGCGATGGACCCGGACCCAGCATCAGGGGCATTTTGAGAGGTGCCATGGGAGCCTGCGGGAGCCTGGGTGTGTTTACGAAATGCGCTGCTCATCTGCATCCCTGGCCAGGTCCCGCCAAACTGGAAGTTAAAGGTGTATCACCCTATTATGAAACGGTAATACCNCAGAACTTCGAATATCACATCTGTGAATTCCCCAGCTGGCAGCACTACGCCGACGCAATGAGAAAAGTGGGTGAGGCGGGTATTGCTTATGGACTGCAAAAAACGGGGGGNCCCGGAGCGGTGGGCGACTGTGTAACCGGTAATAATAATGAATATTACGAACGAAAGATCAAAGGCGAACTGGCAATTCCTCGGAAATCTTTCTGCATTATAATGGCGAGCTATAACCAGGCTGAACATGACTGGCAGGTAAAGACCCTGGACCGGATCCTGGAAGAGACCGGAGGCAAGATAGCAGCTGTGGGTGAAGACCCATCTTTTAAGAATATCGATTTTTTGAATATGATCAAGTCCTGCTTCATACCCAGACTGGCCTTCCGGCCCAGCGGCAGCTTTATGGTGGACGGTATAGTCGGAATGGAAAGTACCGACCATATGGCATTGGGGCTGACGGTTGATGAACAGCATCACGATAAATGGACCAAAACCGGCTGTATTGTAGACGACGGCAATATCAACAACTGGTCGATAACTTATGAAGGTTCGCACTGGGGGCTTTTCGAATGCGGTCACCAATTTAATGTTTTGGATGAAAGCTCCATTGATACCTATAACAAAATGACGGAAGAGGGAATGGAACATTGCATGAAAGGTCCCTTCGCATTTAACTGGGCAGGCTCAGGACAGGGTATGTTTGATATATTAGGACCGGTTACTTGCAACTATCCCCGATGGATCAATGAAATTAAGAAGACCCTGGATCCAAATACGGCCTGTGATCCCAGTAATTATCCTCCGGGAAAAGACAGTAATGTGTAGTCCTAAAATATTTTACCTTCGGCTCATAACATTATGTCAAGTGTTCACTCCTGAACGTTGGCGTGTAAAGGAAAATAGAGTTTAAGGAGATCCCGTTTTATGACTAATAATATGCCAGCCGTAAAAGGAAGATTGCTGAAGGGCATTTTCTTTGACAGCCCGGCTCAAGGGATGGAGTATGAGACCCGCACAACCTCAGGAATAACCGACGCGAAGGGTGGTTTTAAGTACCATAAAGGCGAAATGGTTACTTTTTCTATAGGCGGGCTGGTACTGGGAACAGCAGAAGGGAAAGCGATGGTCACCCCTGCCGACCTGGTAATTGAATTCGGCGGGGATATGAGGAAATTAAAACTCAAGAAAGTCACCAACATCGCTAAATTCATTCAAAGCTTGGGCGGCGATGGATATCTGGATAATGGAATACACATTACTGAAGAAAACAGGAAAATAATTTATAAATACCGCAATGTAATCAATTTCGACCAAAAAGAAGAGGCCTTTGAAGCTGACCCAAATGTTAAATCCCTCTTTGCCGAGTTAAAGCTCAATCTGCGTACCAGCTCTCAAACCAGGAACCAACTGAGACGTTCTTTAATGGGCATAAAGAGATTGACAAACGTCAAAATTCCGATGCGGGACGGGATTATACTGGTAGCTGACATTTACCTGCCTGTTAAAGATGGTAAATATCCGGCCATTGTAGCACTGGGCGGCCATGGTAAGGTGCTGTTGGGTGCTATGGGTTTGAATTACAGTAAGAAGAAAGAGGACGTTCTGAATTTTGAGGATAGAGAAGATAAATATTTCGAAGGCAACCAGGACCGTTTACCGGCAGTAGAAAGTCATGGCACAGCTAATTCAGTTGACTGGGTACCTCACGGCTATGCTCTGGTGAGAATTGATGAGCGCGGTGTCGGCGACAGCACCGGCACATTTGAACAGTTTAGCTTGCAAGAGGCAANGGATTTTTATGATTCCATCGAATGGGCGGCTCAACAACCCTGGTGCGATGGNAAAGTCGGTACCTGGGGCTTTTCCTACTGGGCAATGTCACAGTGGGGAATGGCCCAGCTACAGCCGCCGAGTTTAAAAGCAATTATGCCGGTCTTCGGTTCGATAGATTCATACCGCGATTATACTTATAACGGCGGGCTCTTTAACCACACCGTCCATGTTTGCGAGTTGGGAGGACGCGAAAGCGAGTGGAGATACGTAGATTGGCCGGCTATAACTCATGCTAATCCGTTTGACGATCCCCAAATTTATGGACCGGAAGGTTCAGCCGTTATCAGTCCGGATATGAACAAAGTTACGATGCCGCTCTGGAGTGTCATGCCCCTGGAATATTTCAGCATTAATATCCGGGGCAGTAGTGAGGGCTATATACTGGCTGCTTCAAAAAATAAGAAACTGACTATCGCCGGAGATTCCTGGAGTGCCTACCCTTATTGTCCTGAATTTTTTAAAGAATCCAGGGACTTCTTCGATTACTGGTTAAAAGGCATTGACAACGGTGTAATGGACAAACCCCCGGTTAAAGTGATGATACGTACGGGTGGAGGCGGCTATTTTTGGCAGGTAGAAAATGAATGGCCCATAGCTCGCACTCAATACACCAGGTATTTTCTTAATGCCTCTCCTTCCTCGTGGAAAGGAGACGGTCTGAGAAATGATTTCTTGAAAATATCTCCCGGCATTCCCCAAAAAGAAGCAGCAAAAACCTATTCCGCTGAGGTAAATCTTAATGTTGATCCAGGTTGGTCGCACGGCATTTCTTTTATCACCGAACCGACGACTGAAGACGTTATCCTGGCCGGCTATGTCAAACTGGGACTGTGGGTGGCCAGTTCTTCTTCAGACATGGATATCGTGGCTGATATTCGCATCATGGATGACGACGGTTCCGAGGTACCTTATTCCATGACGTTCGGCTACGCCGGTATTCATCATCCCGTTACTATCGGTTGGCTCAAAGTATCCCACCGCAAGACCGATCCGACTAAATCCACCGTTTACCGGCCGTGGCATACTCATTTGAAATCCGATTATCAACCTCTGAAGCCCGGTGAGATAGTACCGGTGGAAGTTGAAATTTGGCCAACTACGTTATTGATTCAAAAAGGCCGTAGGCTCAGATTGGATATTCAACCAACCGATGGCTGGGACCATCCCTGTCTTCATGATTATGATGAAACATATCATAAGGGAGCTACTAACACCATCTATACCGGCCCGGACTATCCATCTTACATCCAACTCCCGGAAGTTCCCTTTAAAAAATAATCATATTTGAATTTGTTGTTATTCAACTGTTACACATGACAGGTGAAATAGGCCTGAGGTTTTCGGAGAATAGAGCAGGTGCGTTTTTGAGATTATAAACAAAACGCATCATAAAGCTGTGTCTATAAAAGAGGACAATATGATTAATGAAGAGCTTGTAAAAATAGTCGGAGCTGACAACGTTTTAACGGACAATGCAATACTTAAAGAGTATTCCGGAGATTACAGTATCGCTAAACCGGTAATGCCTACCCACGTTGTTAAGCCACATAATGCCGATGACGTTCAGAGAATAATTAAATTAGCTAACGAAACCAAATTACCGGTAGTGCCCTGCAGCTCAGGGGTCCATTTTGACGGCAATACCATCCCGGCGGCAGGCGGTATGATACTGGATCTAAGCCGGATGAATAAGATTTTATCTGTTCAGGAACGGAACAGGATGGTCCGAGTTGAGCCCGGGGTGACGTGGGGGCAACTACAAACTGAATTACAAAAGCATGACTTGATGGCCTTAAGCCCTTTGCTGCCTCATCCGGCAAAGTCGGTGCTTTCCAGTCACCTGGAGAGAGAGCCTATGCTCATACCCAAATTTGAGTACGCCGATACTCTGGTCACTATGGAAGTAGTGCTGCCCGAAGGGGACCGGTTCAACACCGGTTCGGCGGCTGTACGAAACTTTCCGGATTCCATGTCGGACGGTGTATTCCCGGGAGGCCCGGGCAATACGAGTTGGAACTGGATTTTACAGGGGGCGCAGGGGACTCTGGGGGTTGTAACGTGGGCTCAGGTGAAAATTGAATATAGACCTGAGGTAAACAAGACCTTTTTCATCCCTTTCAGTAATATTTCGGAAGCATCCGAGTTCGCACGAAGAATACAGCGACGTATGATAGGTGAAGAGTGCTTAATATTGAACGACTTCAACCTGGCAGCTATTCTCGCAAAACAATGGCCTGAAGATTTCAATTCCTTAAGACAGGGGCTGGCACCCTGGACATTGGTGCTGGTACTGGGAGGCGGTAAGCGATTTCCTGAGGAAAAGATAGAATACGAAGAGGATGGTCTGCGGGCTGCTGCGGCTGAATTATCTATAACCGAACTGCCAACATCATTACCCGGGTATCCCGACGCAGAGAAAATTATGCCGAATTTATTACGTACCCCATGGCCCGCGGAGAGGACCTATTGGAAGTTCGCTTATAAAGGCTCCTGCCAGAATCTTTTCTTCCATACTAAGCTGACCAAAGTTGATACGTTTGTTCAAGCCATCAACAAGATAGCGGAAAAGCATGATTACCCATTAAGTGATACAGGTTTTTATGTACAGCCGCTGGACTACGGTCGTGCCTGCCATTTCGAATGCAACTTCTACTTTAACCCGCAGCATACCGCAGAGGTGCAAAAGATACGGAGTTTATTTACCGAAGCTGCTGCAACAGTGTTCGGCATGGGGGCCTTTTTTGCGCGGCCTTACGGCCTGATTGCGGACATGGTCTACGATAAAGCAGCCAGTTACACGATGGCTTATAAAAAAGTTAAACAGTGGCTGGACCCGAACAGGATAATGTCACCGGATAGATTGTCTATTTAATCTATTTAACTAAGGTACTGATTAGAGAGGGAAAACCAATGCTAAATATCGATGAGATGCGACGTCAGACGGCTGCCTGCTGCTCCTGCGGGTCCTGCAGGTATATTGACCCAAACTGGTTATCGAGTGTGCGTTTTTCGGCGATATGTCCTATATCGCAAAAATATAGTTTCAATCTTTATTCCCCTCACCGGTTAATGCACTGTGCGATAGAGCAACTGGATGGTAAACTGGAATTCAGCCCGAAGTTCGTGGATGCTCTGTTTAAATGCACGCTTTGCGGCGGCTGTGATATCAAGTGTAAAAGAAATCTGGATGTCGAAGTCCTGCAGGTCATCGAGACCGCCAGAGCCCAATGTATTGAGGCCGGGAAAGGCCCTATGCCGGAGCATAAAGCGATGGCGGAGGCCATCAGCAGGACCAAAAACAAATATGGGGCTCCTCATGAGAACCGTTCCAAATGGGTAAAAAATATCAAGCCGGCCCCCAAAGCGGACATCCTGTATTTTGCAGGTTGTACTTCATCTTATCGACAACCGGAACTGGCACGGAATGTGGCGGAGTTGCTGCACCGCACCGGCACGCCGTTTATGCTTTTGGACGATGAGTGGTGCTGCGGTCATCCTCTCTTCGATACCGGTCAAACTGAATTAGCCCGGACGATGATGGAACACAATCTAAAGGCTATCGCAGATTCCGGAGCCAAAATAATCATTACCGGCGACGCCGATTGTTATAAGACCCTCAAGGTAGATTATCCGAAACTCCTCGGACGGTCTACTGAAGATATGCCCTATACAGTCCTCCATATTGTGGAATATATCGACGCTCTGGTGAAGGAGAGCAAATTAAAATTCACCCGGACTGTTCCCATGACCGTCACTTACCATGACCCCTGTAATCTGGGCCGGCTGGGTGAGCCCTGGTATCACTGGGAACCTGAATACCTGCCGCCTAACATCGCGGTAAACAAGATATGGAGACGAGGGGAAAAAGGTGTCTACCAGCCCCCGCGGGATATCTTAAAGTCCATCCCGGGTATAAACCTCGTAGAAATGGAGAGAGCCAGAGATAACGCATGGTGCTGCGGTTCCGGCGGCGGAGTAGAGACGGCCTTCCCCGATTTCGCTTCATGGATAGCCGGGGAGAGGATAGCAGAAGCCAAAACAACCGGTGCTNAAGCGATAGTCACGTGCTGCCCCGGCTGCAAAGAGGCACTGAACAGGCAGGCTAAGACTAACGGGACAGGGATGACTGTCTATGATATTACCGAGATAATACTGCGGGCCATATAACCCAACAAACCTTAGGGAGAATATTATGAGCATACCTGAAGAAGCCTATAGAGAGTTGCAGTCCATCGTCGGGCCGGAATGGGTC
>JGI20214J51088_10001631_pt1 | contig 15260 bp, 18 predicted proteins | sample WetSurMetagenome_FD_51088 | JGI IMG/M metagenome (IMG submission 51088) | reverse complement strand
ACTTTTAAAAACGACATGTAAATCATTCCACTGTATTTTGAGCGATATCAAAGAGGGCGGTAACGGTCTTCCAATTCCGGGTTGTGGCGGTGATGTGTAAGTTCCTTTCGAAAAAATCATTAGACAACTTGGTCCTGCCATAACCGTTGGGGCAATAAAGGTAAATCTCGCGGTCAATAATAACAAACCGGTCCGGCTCCACCTGGAACTGTTTAACCTGTGCTAAAACTGATTCAGCCGGTGTTCCGGACAGGAAGGTTACATAGAGGATGCCGGTATCCAGGTCAGGCTCTTGNAGAAACGGATTATGTGCAATCACCCGCTCCAGATCTGCAGCAGTCCTCACCATGATATAGATATCCTGATGAAATTCGCTTTTAAGTTTTGTCTCGATTGTTTTAATCAGGTTGGCGATATCACTACCTGAATAGCGGCAGATAACATTGCCGCTCTGAACGTAGGTCCTGACGTTTTTGAAGCCAATAGATTCGAATATGGATACCAGACCGGTCATTTTTATCCTGGCGGTCCTGCCCACATTGATACCACGTAACATGGCTATATATGTGAATAGCTGCATAGATCTATTTTAGTGTGGTTTACCGGTGAAAAACCAGTATTGTGTGATAGATGGAGCACAGGAATACCGGTGGTTACAACTACGTTGTATTTGGCCCCGATTCTTTTAATAATGTAAATAGTCCCATTATTTTCCCGGTAATCAGGATTGATACAAAGATGAGAATTCTACTAATAGCAATGCCCGATACTGTCAGTGCTCTCGATGCCGTTATGCGGCTGCCAAACCTGGGACTTTGCTCCATCGCCGGAAACCTGAAAGGACACACGGTTAAGGTAGTCGATCTGGTGTTCCACAATCGCGATATCAGGCGTTATCTTCAACGCATTCTCAGCGATTTTCAACCCGAAATCGTGGGGCTCAGTGCGATGAGCTACCAGTATGCCAGCGCCTGCCGGGCGGCACAGGTCTGCCGTGAAGTACAATCGGAGGTAAAAGTGGTCCTTGGAGGATACCATGCCACTCTCATGGATGATGAGATCGGAACAGGTACGAATAGCGAACTATTCGATTTTATCGTCCGCGGAGAGGGAGAGAAGACATTTCAGCATCTTGTAGATGAAGTGGGGTCGAGCGGAAGTAATTTTAGCGGTGTAGCCGGCCTGTCTTATAAAAAAGAAGGCCGGTTTATTCATAATCCTGACGCTTCTCTCCTGGAATTGGATACCCTGGAATTGCCGGATAGAGATTGCCGCCTGCTGGATCGTTCTCAATTTCTGGGACAAACACTCGATTGTGTTGAAACATCACGGGGATGCACTGCGGGTTGCCATTTCTGCAGCATAAATATGATGTACGGCCAGACGGTGCGGGTATTTTCCCTCGATCGTGTCATAAAAGATTTGCAGCACCTCCGGGAACGCGGGAAACAGGGAGTATTCTTTGTAGATGATAACATTACACTAAATGTTCCGCGTCTAAAAAACCTCTGTGAATTTATTGTACAGGAAAAGCTGAATACACTTACCTACAGTATACAGGCAAGCGTTCAAGGTGTAGCTTCGGACCCCGGGCTGGCGAAATACCTGAAAGCAGCCGGTTTCAAATGGGTATTCCTGGGTATCGAGAGCGGTATCCAGAGAAACCTGGAGTTTATGGGCAAAAAAAGAGTCCTGGAAAATACACAGCGTGCCGTAGCGCTGTTGAAAGACCAGGGGATTGGTGTTTTCGGAGGTTTTATCGTCGGGCACCCGGAGGATACCCGACAGGACATTAGTGCCACCTTCCGGTTTGCCCTGCATACCGGAGTGGACCACCCGATCATTCAATGTCTGACCCCCTATCCCAAAACTAAAACCCGCGAAGAACTGCACGCCCAGTCATTGATAACTAATAAGGAAGATTTTAGTCTTTATAACGGATTTACCTGTAATGTCCGTACACGGCATTTGGATAACAGGCAGCTCAACCGGGCGATATTCCTGAACGGCCTATTCCTTTATTTTAACCCGCGATATCTCATAAGTAGCCGTTTCTGGAATTTCCGGTTGTCACTTATTCCGGCTCTAATAGCTAATAATCTTCGCTATCTTACCGGCGCTCTGCGGGGCAGGATATTCGCTTCCAGGCATAGATGGTAGAATTGATCTGGTAGTTTGAACAAAATGGCTGGGGGCAACAAACTACCGGTTAACAGTTAAAAAAACCAGGAGAGATAGAATGAAAAAATTGGTCCGCTGCAAAGCGTGCGGTTATATCATGGAGGAGGGGAAATTAGGGGATAGGTGTCCGGCCTGCGGCGCACCAAAAGCCGCGTTTGTGGAGTATACCGATCCCATGAATAGAACGAGGCGTAGACTGCTTAAGTGGGAACTGCATCCGATAGCCGTACATTTTCCTGTAAGCTTTGCCGTCGCTGTACTTGTGTTTTCAATCATTATTGCTTTCATATCCGGAGACGTAAAGGAAATGCTGGTGAACACAACTGAGATCATGGTATTGTTTATTCCGGTCCTGGTTATCGTTACCGGTGTTGCGGGTTATATAGATGGTAAGGTTCGTTTTCGAAANATCAGAAACTCGAGAATACTGAAGAAGAAGATACTTTATTCCAGTTTTCTATTCGTTATTGCAGCAGTTCTAGCGGTGACTGTTTGGACTGAGGGATTTGACAGTATCGTCTCCGTTTCTTTGATCGCGGTGCTGGCTGCCGTAGCGGTAGTATTGATTTCAATTCTGGCATTATTGGGAACCAGTATTACAGAGTCCGCTTTTCCGGGTGATTAATGAAGAAGAATAACGTCTTTTATGCCACTTCTTTTCGATCCCAGGGGAACCGGGGAGTCCTGTTTAAAAAGATAAGCATGATGAAATACGCTGTAAGAGCCGCTATGAAACTATCCGCCATTTGCCCCAGGCTTAACCGGTCCTGAAACGACGAGTGAACATATACATATCCTCCCAACGCAGCTACGGCAGTTAACACCAGACCCAGGACAGCGAAAATACGCACATAGAGGTTTGATTTTGAAAGAAAAGCAAAAGCAACGATCAGAATCGAAACAACCCCTATACCGTACCCCATTTTCATATGATATGAGGTCAGTCCCGCCACAAATCTGACAAATGCGATTCCGGAGTTGCTTCCCGGCCAGACAAAGTAGAATACGCTCCAATTCCCGCTCCATCCCTGTACCGCGCATAATACAATAAACAGGATGGCAGAAATCCATAATCCCCTGAGATAGACTTTTTGCAGCATCATTTAACAACTCCTATTGTTTTATTAATGGTGTTAAATATACAGGGTTTATCAGTTTTTACAATACTATACCGGTCTAATAATTGGTATCCGTAATAACACTTAATATAGGCACACAACATACCTGAGATTTAAGATATAAGATTTGGAGAATTTGTATTCTTTGTGCATTTTGTACAATAATGAAAACATAGAAATAAGTACAGGAGGAACCATATGCCTGATACTAAGGTGACAGCAGCGGAAATTGACAAGGAACTTAAGTCTAAAGGGATACGCTTTGTTTACCTCCAATTCGCCGACATACTCGGTGTGGTGAAGAGCGTAACCGTGCCCGTGGAGGAATTCGCCGACTGTATCAAATACGGGAAATGGTTCGATGGTTCCTCGGTCGAAGGTTTCGTGCGGGTAATTGAGAGCGACATGTATTTGAAGCCGGATTTGTCCACACTGGCACTGCTTCCCTGGGAACAGGACGGGCAGCCGGCGGCTCGTGCAGTCTGTTCAATACTGACTCCGGAGGGAGAACTTTTCGCAGGAGACCCTCGAACAACACTTATAAGAGCCACGGATGAAGCCAAGGCTCTGGGTTATACTTTTTATGTGGCCCCGGAGCTGGAATTTTATTTGCTGCGTTCCGACGATGAAAACCAGATGACGCCGATATCCGAGGACTGTGGTGGCTACTTCGACCTTTCTACNGGCATATCGGCATCTATCAGAAAGGAAATGGTAAATACTCTCAGGGATATGAACATCCNCGTAGAGACCAGTCATCATGAACTGGGCGCCGGTCAACATGAAATAGATTTCGATCGTGATGAAGCACTGCGTAATGCCGATAATTTAATCACTGCTCGATATACTCTAAAGGCTCTNGCACAAAAACACGGGCTAGCAGTAACTTTTATGCCCAAGCCATTCGAAGGGGCGGAGGGCAGCGGGATGCATATTCCGTTCAGTCTGTTTAATGTGGGCACGGGCAAAAATGTGTTTACCGATCCGAAAAATGAATACGGAATTTCTGAGACTGCCAGGTATTTCCTCGCCGGTCTTTTGTATCATGCTCGCGGCATGTGCGCTGTCCTGAATCCGCTGATTAATTCTTATAAAAGATTAGTAAGAGGTTTTGAGGCTCCGGTATATGTCAGCTGGGCTAGGGTCAACCGGTCAGCGTTAATCAGGGTGCCCCGTGTCAATCCAAATAAGCTGCATACTACCCGTATTGAAATCAGAAATCCCGACCCTTCCTGCAACCCTTATCTGGCTTACACGGTACTGCTTACCTGCGGGCTGCACGGTATAAAAGAGAAATTGGTTTTACCTCATCCGGTAGAAGAAAATATATTTGTTTTCGACGAGATAGAACTCGAAAGGAGACAGATAGTACGCTTGCCTGAGACGCTTGGAGAGGCCCTGGACGAATTCCAGAAGGATACGGTTATTAAAGAAGCACTTGGCGAGATGCTATTTTCGAAACTGCTGGATGCTAAACGCAGAGAATGGTATGACTATTGCCGTCATGTGACTCCCTGGGAAAAGGAACATTATTTAGGAGTGTGGTAAATGCCTACCGTAGAGCAGATCCGGCGGCAGGTGTTGCCCCAAGATACCTCACTGGTTACCGGAGAGAGGGGGGAGTTTAATGAAGTAAGCTGGGTAGTAACGCTCCGTCCCACTCCTCCCGGTTTTGACCGTTTGAGAGGTAACGAAATAGCCTTAGTCGATGTCATAACGGCTAAACGACTCGGGGTTACAATGTCATCTCTGGTTAGGTCTCTATCGGAACAGGGAGTCAGTAGTATCGGCGTTCAAGGGGATTTGCCGGAAGAAGTCATCGATTTTGCTCAAAAACAAAACCTGGTCATCTTTAAAATCCCGCAGACAAGCGATCTAATAGCACTGGAAGCCCGTATTGTATCCTTAATCCGGGAAGAACGGGACCGTCTCTACCAGCAAGAGCAGGAACTGACTTCGGCATTAATGGGTCTGGCCCTGGCGGGGCGGGGAGTGAACGCGATTCTTAACAAACTTACTGAACTTTCCGGCAGGAAGGTGATTTTACTCGGGCCGGGTTTTGAGCCATATCTACCTGGTGGTCAGGATTTCCCTGACATTAAAAAGAGACTATTGAAGGCTTTTTCGGTACCGCCGGTCTCTATTAAGGGGCTACATTTAGCAGAGGAGACCGCCGGTTTTGTGAGCCCGATATTAGGAAAACAAAGGACGGAAGGCTATCTTCTTGTTGTGGCTCCTGCTCTTGAATTGGAGGAAGTCGACCGTCTGGCAGCCAGAGTTGGAGCACTGGCCCTGGCTGTCGAGATGTCACGGCGTCAGGCGGTTGAAGATACCGAGGACAAGTTTCAGGCAGAGATGCTTGAATTCCTGCTCACCGGCGACCTGTCGTCAACTGCGGCGGCTGAGCGAGCGGAAAAACTGGGTCTGGACCTCGCAAGGCGATACTCGGTGATGAAAATCGAAACTGCAGGTCCGGCGAAAACTGAGCTTAGTATCAAAGCAGTCAAGGCAGCATTAGGAAAAAAAACACTTTGCTTCCGGCGCGGCGGCTCACTAATAATTATATTTGAAGTAATTAATCATGCGTTAAACGATATGCGGTACCTGAAACAGGAAACGGGACAAAAACTTTCCAGACAACTCGGGGTAGTTATCTCAATGGGGATGGGACGTTCCTATATTGCGGCTGAAGGGTTAAAGAATTCATTCCAGGAATCCGAGCAAGCATTTATGATAGGCAAACGGCTGTTTGGAGAAGGCAGCTTGAGTTTTTTCGGAGATTTGGGCGTTTACCGTCTGTTGCTTTCGATTGGAATTGATGAGCTAAAAAGCTTCTACCGGGAATCAGTTGGAGATCTTGAAGAGTACGACCGCGAACATGGCGGAGAGCTGTCTCATACTCTTGGAGAAATATTAAAATATCCTACTCTGGCCGAAACGGCCAAGGCCTTGCACGTTCACCGTAACACCCTGCTTTACCGCATCCAGCGCATTCAAGAAATCACAAACATGAATCTGGATGACGGTGAAACCCGCCTCACTTTTCATCTGGCATTAAAAGCGCAAGATGTTATCCGCCGCAGCTAATTTGTATATTCTGCACAAAATATATACCTCTAGATTCTGATATTCTAACCGTAGAATACTCCTGTGTTCTCCTCTAAACTTAGAGTATAAAAGTTAAATATAATATTAATCACAGGAGGAATAATATGTCAGTACCAGCAATCGCAGCAATTGGGAGTTTTGTGGTTTTATTCACAATGTGGGTCGTTCTTCCCAGCCGTCTTAAGAAACGACACGAAAACAAAGAGGAAGATTAGATTCATCGGTTACATGGATAAAATCACATTTTCTTTTCGCTGTTATCAATAGTTTTCAAATGTGCTATCTATCCGGGAGAAAGGACCGCTCTTTCCTCCCGGATTCGGTAAATTTTCATTAAAGGAGTAATTGTATGGGTATCTTTGCACCTATTATTAACCCGATTTCACGGTGGATTACTTCCGGTTCATCTTCCAGGGACCTGTGGATAAGGCGCAGCCTGGTCATTCTGGTCATGTTAGTCCTGTTATGTTCTTCTTTTCTTGTGGTACCGGTACTGGCCGATGCTACCGGTGCGGATACACTACTGGCAAATCCCAATATGCCGGTCAACATGGCCTGGACGCTGATAACTGGTTTCATGGTCTGGTTTATGCAACTTGGCTTTGCATTCCTCGGTGCCGGCCTTATCCGCTCTAAAAATAATGTTAACTACTGGACTAAAAGCTTCATGGACTTCTGTATATCTTCAATAGGTTTCTGGGCTTTTGGTTTTGCTCTAATGTTCGGAGGCTCCAATTTCTTCCCGGGTCTCGACCAGGGTAACTCTTTTATTGGTTATTCGGGTTTTTTCCTGGCGGGTACTGCTTATGATGTTTCAACGATGATGATGTGGTTTTTCCAGATGTGTTTTATGGCGACTGCCTGTACCATCGTTGCCGGTGCAGTAGCTGAGAGAATGAAAATCACCGCTTATCTGGCTTATGCATTTATCATAGGTGCTATTATTTATCCAATCTACGGCAAATGGATCTGGGGCGGCGGCTGGCTCAGTACTCTGCAAATCATGGGAACGACGGGTGCCAGAGACTTCGCCGGTTCCGGGGTAGTCCACATGCTGGGCGGACTGGCAGCATTTATCGGAGCAGCGATGGTAGGTCCGCGTATCGGCAAATTTAACAAAGACGGTACTCCGAATTCAATAAAAGGTCACAATATACCCTTCGTTGTCATCGGTACCTTTATATTATTCTTTGGTTGGTTCGGTTTCAACCCCGGTAGCACCCTGGCAGCTACTGATTTAAGAATTTCTGTTGTCGCTGTTAATACATTTCTGGCCGGTGTTACGGGAGCTGTGGTGGCTTTATACTGGACATTCGCCAAGACCGGCAAAATGGATATCACAATGGGCTGTAACGGATGTCTGGTCGGATTGGTTGCGATTACCGCTCCATGTGCCTATGTTGCCCCCTGGGCAGCGGTGGTTATCGGAGCGACGGCGGTACCTGTCATGATGTTTACCAGCTATCTGGTGGAACGCGTGTTCAAGGTCGACGATGCAGTCGGTGCCGTACCGGTACATTTCGGCGGTGGTATTTACGGATTGTTCACCGTTGGTATTTTCGCCGACGGCACATACGGCGGAGTTCAGGGTCTCATAACCGGTCATGCCGGGCAGCTATTGTTACAATTGGTTGATATCGGAGCATTAATCGTCTGGGTAGCTCCTACAATGCTTCTTACATTCTGGATTATCAAGAAGACAATCGGTTTGCGAGCCAGTAAAAAAGAGGAACTTGCCGGTCTGGATATACCGGAGCACGGTATGGAGGCATATCCCGCAGACGAAAAAACAGCTGAAGCATCTGGATCCCCGGGATAGTCTTAAAACACGATGGTGAACAATAAATACTATTAATTTGGGATATGCATCAACCAAGTATTTAAAATAAATTAAAATAACAGAAAACGCAGATAGGAAAACCCCCCGGCTCTTTGTGGGGTGGTCAGCTGTAATTTACACTGATCACCCCACATAAAATTATTCTAACGGTGGTTTCACAAAACACGATTCATTCTCACCTGTAGCCTACTATTTTCTCCGAAGAAAGTAAAATATGGAAACATTAAGTCAGATTCTGGCTGTTGTCATCTTCTGTCTGATGTTTGCCGCAATTATCTGGGGTAAAATTCACCGTTATATCCCGGCTTTAATCGGTGGTTGACTGGTTATCATCGTTGTGTTTCTCATTGTAATGCGTAGTCCGGAAGCAGCTATGACTACACTCAATGTAAAACAGTTGTTCATGGGCAGCTTCTGGCTGTCCGGACACGAGCCGCTGGAATCAACCGGCGTAAACTGGCAGACTATTATTTTCATTACCGGCATGTGATCATGGTGGAAGGTCTGACCGCATCAGGGTTTTTCCGCTGGATTTGTCTATCAGTGGCCAAGCCGGTCAATTACCGTGTAGTTTCAATATTTATTGCCTTTATCATTCTTTTCGGTATTCTGTCTGTGTTTATCGATAGTATTACTGTACTACTGTTCATAGCTTCGGTAATAATCGAGTTAGCCAGATTATTAAAATTCGATCCGGTACCCCTAATAATAGCTGTGATATTCGCGGCTAACACCGGTGGTGCAGCGACGATGAGCGGTGACCCGCCGAATATAATTATCGGCACCACCTTCGGGCTTACCTTTAGTGATTTCATAACGCACAAGGGACTGATCGCTCTAGCAGGGCTTGTGCTCACCCTGATATTTTTCTTATTTGTTTACCTCAGCATACTGCTACCTGAGAAAAACCAGAAAGAATTGTACACGGCTGAGAAATATTCGGAACCCCGGGAAGCTATTTCCAATTTACCTTCGGAGCTTCCGCTAATGTGGTAGGCACAGCGATTGCCGAACGAGAAGGTAATCCGATCAGCTGGGGACGGTTCTGTAAGACTGCCGCTCCGGCGATGATACTTGTCATCGGTCTATGCTGGCTGCTGCTGTATATCATGTATTTTTAATTGCTTTTAGCATATGGAGGACGGTAACATCTTCGAGACGATTCTGGTTCCGCTGGACGGCTCAAAATTAGCCGAGCAAGCTATCCCCTACATAACCGAACTGGCCATGAATCTGGGTTCGGAAATTGTTCTCATGGGAGTCAGCGAATTTGAGAATAAGGAAGATGAAGATGCTTTCCGCTTGGCTATATACAACCAGCTTAAACAGTTAAAAAAGATGCTTTCTCCTGTTGGTACGTCGGTAACGGCGATAGTTATGACAGGTAAACCTGCACAGCGGACACTCGATTACGCCGAGAAGAACAGGATAAGTTTGATCGTCCTTGCCAGCCACGGACGTGCCGGACTGGTACCATGGTCTTTGGGCAGTACCGTCGATAAATTTATTCATTTAAAATCCACAATTCCACTGCTGCTGGTTAGAACTACCATAAAAGCTGATGGTAGTGATAAACTCTTCAATCGTATATTACTGCCTCTCGATGGCTCGGCTCGCGGTGAAGCAGCGGTCCCGTATGTTGTTGAATTGTCAAGGAAATTTGATATGGACGTAACCCTGTTTCGTATAGTTGAAACCGACAAAAGTGTACGTAGTCTGGGAGGTCTTAACAACGTGCGGTTTCTTGAACAGGACATTGCCCGGGAAATAGTCGATGCCGGAAGATACTTAGTATCCGTAGGTGGTAAGTATGTCGGGACGAAAGCTAACTTAAACCACGAAGTCCGCACAGGTGAACCAGCTCGGGAAATTATTAAAATAGCGGAAGCACAACAACGTTGTCTCATCGCCATGGCTGGTCACTGACACACCGGGACCGATACCTGGACTTTCGGGGAGCGTCACCAACGAAATTGTTAGATCGACAGAGAAGTCTCTGTTACTGGTACGAGAATGATATCAACCGTGATAGGCACTTTTATCAGCTCGATTCCAATTATTTAATGCATGTAATATGAAATTAACATGGCCGTAATTCTTTGGAAATGTGCAGGGGATAGACTGATGTCTGTAATACGATATCTAGAATGTAACATCCAGGTTAAAACAAATGCAAATAAGAACTGAGAACAAAAACAATTTCTTTACGGAAAATACACTAAAACATCGTCTTAAAAATTATTTAATTTCTCAGGGATGGAATTTCGATATCATCAACAAAGCAAATCACGGATTATACATTGTTGCCAACCGATCTGATGAAAAATGGGTCATAATAATCAGCGGTCATAAATCAAATAATTTTATTGAATATTTTGTTTCCGCTATCGGTTCCGCTGTACATATAATGGATAACCCCGTTCAAAAATACAGTATCGTACTGCCCGACACAACACCGTTTCAGAATTTATGGAAAAGACTATCTGCTGTTGCTAAAAGACGCACCAGAATGTCCGCTTTGTTCATAAGCTGTGACGGAGACGTAGTTGAGACAATCTGAGACTTATCGGTCAACGATCAACATGACAATAACCTGAATATCCCCCCGGATGTTATGGCGTCTGCCTCTCTGCAATTCACCATACTCTAACCATTCGAAATATTTAATCCTCCGGAACGAACGGGTAGATGCAAGCCTGGTCATTACCTGTTACGCGGTCTGATGATGTTATTTAAAGCCACGCCGACGAATGCAATAATAACTCCGATAACGACACCGGTTACTTTGCCGAAGGTGAACCATGCGACAACGGCAATAATAACTCCGATAGCGATGAGGGCCAGGCTGAGCCACAAAATAAAGGGTTGTTTTTGAGGCACAGGGGGCAATATTCGCCGGGTAAATTCTGTTGCCTGATGCTCCCACTCCCGGGATACAATTTCTACAGAGGTTGTATTATCTTCCTTGCGAGCTACAATTTCCACATTACCGTTATCTTTCACGAACAGGATACTCTCCGGGTTTTGTTCCTCAATCTTCATATTGAGGCCGTTGGGGCCAAAATAACGAACCGCGATATCGATCACTTTCTGGGGACTCTCAGAGGTTTTTACTACGAGGCTAATCATATGCCCTCCTTGTTCGAATATTATTCGCTTTTAGTTATCCTATTCACATCATAATACTTGCATGGAAGCAAATGAAAACAGGGTGCCCGGATTTAATAAGATTCAATAATGGTGGGAATAGTGTGACGTTAATAGGTACTAGGAGCCGATTTTGCCGGTTAGGGCGGTACCGATCATGGCAGCCAGATTCCAAACTGAGTGCAGGAACAGCGTGCTCCACAGCGAGCCGGTTCGAGCTCTGACGATGCCGAAAATAAGCCCTAAAACAAAGATAGTAATTATACCGTAGAGACTGTATTGCGTGTGGAGGGCTGCCCACAGCATGGAAGTGATGAGGATCGCTCCTGTAGTTCCCAGACGAGAACGGTCCAAACCCACAAAAAGGAAGCCACGGAAGAAAGTCTCTTCGAAAACCGGAGCGAAAATGACAACAGCTAACCAGAGAAGAGGAGGCCAAACACTGGTGGCATATGCCTGGGTGGAAAACTCGGCGTCCTGTGGTACCTGAATGAACTGGTCCAGAAGAAGGGAAAGCAGGAAAAGTGCTGCAAAGACGCCGAAAAGAACCAGTATAGTTCTGGAAGAGATGCGGCGTAACCCAAGATATTCCGATGGGGATATACCTTTGCGGAATTTAATAAATAAAATTATGAACCCAGTGCCCGCGATGCCGGATAGGATGACAGCCAGCGAGATCAATAAACCGTCGCTGGTCAATCTCTGCACCAATTGTGAATAATCAATACTGGGGCTGGTAGCATATTCAAAGACTACAAAAGCGATAGTGACGAACATTGTAGCGGCAAAGTACACCGCAAATATAGCGAGACTAAATCCGATTGTTGGTCCAAGTCCCCATACAGTAGTTTTTGGTTCCTGTTTTGGCGGTTCTAATTCAGGCATCATATCAATTATTATATATCAGAAACAGGTGGCAAGTAACAAATAAAAATACAACAAATTCTATAAATACTACTAATACGCAAATTCGAAGCACATTCCGATTCAGGCTTACGCCTTCATACGGAATGCAAGCAAACTCCGAAATTCGAAATAAATTAAAAATATGTAATAAGTAAAAACACAAACATTATAATGCAGAAATATCTTATCAGTGACAGTCTATTTCGGCGGAGCTACAGGAGGTGTTTGGGCAGTCGATGTCGCGTCACCGCTGAATGGCGGGTATTTGTCCGTCAACAGATAGGAATAGCCGTTGACGCGTGTGCTCCAGCGGAAATACCATACCATGAAATCGAATAGCGATTTGGGATAACGCCCAATAAACAGTATAGCCCACCAGGATAAAAACAGGACAATAGCAGCCGCGATGGAAATGAAGTTGAGTACAAAGGCCTGCGGGATGATAGCAAAAGCTCTGAAGAATGTCGTTAGACGGGAAAGTTTCTCAGGGAACGACACAATAAGCTCGATAGGGTACCGCATTTGCCTGATAACTCCTCAATATTAATTTCTAAGTTCCAAGAACGAAATACGAAATAAATGCAAAACTCTGAGATCAATGATATATGAAAAATGCAAAATCCTATATACTCGAAACTGGAAATTTGTAACCGGTAACTATTTTTATTCCAGGCGGGATAAGATGTCATGAACTTTTCTAATTGACGCGGAAAACTCTTCCAGTTCCGAATCGGTGAGAGATGACATTGATATCTCGATAGCACGGCGGAGATCATCTTTCCTCCGGTTAAGCAAATCTATGCCCGTGGATGTCAGTTTGACGTTTATCATGCGTCTGTCACCCGAATCGATTCTCCTCTCAACGATCTGCAAAGCTGACAGTCTGTCGATAAGCTTGGTCATTTGAGCTTTAGCAATCTGCAGCCTCCTGCCGATCTCAACGCAATGCAGCGGGCCTTCTTCAGCCAGCAGTTTCAAGACTTCATGGTGAAGCGGCGTAATCTCTTTATAATTTTCTTGAGCGCTAATTCGGATCAAACGGCTCCTGATCACGCGATGCGTGTGTCCCGGAATCGATGCCAGGTCCTGTGTAACGTTTTGTAATAACTCAGCCCTGTTTAGAGGACAGTCCTCTGAAGACCGTGTTCCACCGGTGTTAGGTTCAACGGCAGGGACAGCAGCTACGTCACTTTTCATTGTATCCTTTGCCCATAAATATTTTTGATTTATTATGTATACCATATCGTGAAGATAAATGCAATAAATGGGATTTATAGATTTGTGATATAATGCGGTAATGATTATAGATTTTCATACGCATATATTACCGCCGAATATAAAAAAGAACCGCACTAAATACGCCGACAGCGATCCGTGTTTTGCTATATTATATTCAAAAAAAGATGCCAGAATGGCAACGGCTGAAGAATTAATTGCATCCATGGACCGTGATGGAGTGGATATCTCAGTGGTCCTTAACATAGGTTGGACTACTCATGAGCTATGTGTCGAAACCAATGACTATATTCTGGAGTCCATCGCCAGGTATCCCGGCCGCTTAGTTGGTTTTTGTGCGGTCCAACCACAAGCTTACGAAGCTGCTTTACGCGAGATCGAACGGTGTGCCAGAGCCGGTGCCAAAGGCATCGGAGAACTCAGACCGGACGTCCAGTTTTTCGAACTGGGCGATCAGGAAGTAATGCTGCCTTTCGTCCAAACACTTCAGGAAAATAATTTGGCACTGTTGCTGCACTCGTCGGAACCGGTGGGACATGAGTATTCGGGTAAGGGAACGGTAACTCCGGAAACACTCTATCCGTTTATTAACCAATTTCCGAACTTGAATCTCGTGTGTGCACATTGGGGTGGAGGGTTGCCTTTTTACTCGCTGATGCCTGAAGTGAAGCTGGCTATGGATAATGTGTATTTCGATACGGCCGCTTCACCTTTCCTGTATAGTCCACAGATATACCAGCAGGTTTCCGATCTGGTAGGTGCCGACAGGATCCTTTTTGGCACGGACTATCCGCTGCTATCGCAACGCAGATTAATAAATGAAGTGATGTCCCTCAATATTCCAGAAGAAAACCGGAATCTGATCTTTTCCGGGAATGCCAGGCGTTTACTGGGTTTAAAGGGTACCTGAAATATGATTACAGAGATAATTCGTTCTTTTATAGCTATCGAACTCCCCGAAGCGTTGAAAGGCGATCTCACACAGCTGATAAGCTCTCTAAAAACAAACCGGCAGGACTGGATCAAATGGGTCAATCCGGATAGTACTCATTTAACGTTGAAATTCTTGGGAGATATAGCTACCGATAAAATTGAGGAAATTCTTATGGCCATGAAGGAATCGGTACAGGGGATACCTCCATTTAGCCTGCAAATAAATGGAATGGGTGTATTCCCCGACCTGAAGAAGATACAGGTTATCTGGGTGGGGCTGACCGGCGATCTGGAGGCTATAAAGACTTTACAGCAAAACATTGAGAGCAACTTGGAAATTCTGGGTTATCCTACTGAGGGGCGCGAGTTTACGCCGCACTTGACGCTGGGCCGTGTCCGTTACGCTATTCCGGCAGCGGAACAGCTGAAATTTACCAAGCTAATTAGCAAGACAGGGTTCGAAAGTAATCACAGGATAGAGGTCAACGCAGTTAACTTAATGAAAAGCCAGCTGACTCCGCGTGGCGCGATATATACAAAAATCGGGACGGTAGAACTAATAGCCGGGAATTAGAATACTGGGTGAACTCAAACTCAAATCTCTAAAATCAAAACTAACGTAGATTAAAAATAGAATAAGATTTAAGAATACGAGAGTTGCTCTGTAAATATTGATATTCCCATATCGTCTAAAAGACTTGATAATTAACTATTTCTTATTGTATACTATCAGCAATTCGTTTTTTTCTAAGTCTGGGAGGTGGAAATCGTGGAAGAAATCAATTTTCCTA
>JGI20214J51088_10001630_pt1 | contig 15264 bp, 10 predicted proteins | sample WetSurMetagenome_FD_51088 | JGI IMG/M metagenome (IMG submission 51088) | reverse complement strand
GATGATGTTTTTAGAGAAACTTATGCTTTTCATCATTTCGACCGGGTAAATCCCAGGATACTACGTGCTTTCATCAACGGTACTGCCGGTACCATTAAATGGCTGGAAGATCATGGAGTTGCCTACGCATACCGGAATGGGCACGTGATGAAGAATGCGAATACGCCCTTCGGAGGTTTTGGCCGAGCGATGAAAACGCTGGCGGAAAAATTTAAAGACCAGGGCGGACAAATTATATTGAATGCCGGTGTTCAACAGATTCTGCGTGCCCCCGATGGTAAAATAAACGGTATTGTAGCGAAAAATAAATCCGGAGATGAAATCAAGATAAAGACGGGGAGTGTCATGCTGGCAACCGGTGGTTTTACCGGGAATAAGGGACTGTTACATGACTATTTCCCTTACTATTACGACGATAATTACTGGACAGACGCAGTGGCAAATATGGGAGACGGCATCAAGCTGGCGGGCGATGCGGGGGCTTACCTTGAGGATTACTGCACTATAATAAGGGAAAATGGTTATTGCTTTGATAAGAGCGGGAAAATGCCGAACCGTATTCACATGTCGCAGGGAGCTGTGTGGGTAAATAAAACAGGTCTTCGTTATATCGATGAAACTACCGGCCACAATAATGCCTCAACCAATGCATTACTAGCGCAGCCGGAGAAGATAGGTTTTGCTCTTTTTGATGATAAATTGATCCAGGCTATAATAGACACGCCCAACCCCATGGCTACCTCCAGAGAAAAAGAGCAGACTCTAAGAGAAATTTTAGCCGATGAAGCCAAAGAGGGGGAATGGTGCTGTATTTCAAATTCATGGACGGATATTGCAAATTGGATCGGAGCCGATCCAGTCGTCTTTAAAACAACTATAGACGAGTACAATGGTTATTGCGATAAAGGTCGCGATGATCTCTTCGCGAAAGACAAGCAAGCTCTGAAAGCTCTACGACAACAGCCTTACTATGCTGTCAAGTTCCGACCGCTAATGGTTGATACAGCCGGTCCGGTAAGGGTGAACGAGAATATGCAAGTTCTGGACAAACAGGGAAAGCCTATACCGGGATTCTTCGCGGGAGGCGTAATTACCAGTGGCTGGCAGGGCTATGATTATCATCTGTTCGGAAGTGCACTTTGTTATACGCTTACATCAGGTCGAATAGCGGGCGAAAGCATTGCAAAATATTTGAAGGGGAAATAAAATTTAATTACCGGAANACCATTCAGATTACAACTTAAAACCCGATTATTTAGTCATGAGGAGAAACAATGCAGGAGATACTAACTGATATTGCGGTTATCGGTGGCGGCACGGCTGGTTTAGCTGCGGCCTTGATTGCACTTGAAAAAGGGACTAAAAATGTTGTTGTTCTGGAAAAAAAGATCAATTATGGTGGGAATTCTTCGATGGCGGGAGGATTCCTTTTTGCTGCCGAAAGCCGTTTGCAAAAAGAAACCGGAAACATAACATTTAAGGATGTAATCTATAAAGAAACTCTGGAATATCATCATTTCGCGCGGATAAATCCCCGGCTCATCTGGGCTTTAATAGACCGCTCCGGAGAAACCATCGATTGGCTGGAAAATCAAGGTCTGCAATTTACATTAGGGCGAAACAATTCACATGTGCTTAAAGGTAAGTTCAACGTAGCTATNATGCAGTATAGTCTAGTTATGGATGTACTTGCCGAAAAAATAAAATATATGGGAGGTAAAATTCTGCTGCGTACCGCAGGCAGAAAGATTTTGCGCGGAACAGACGGAGCTATCTCAGGTATCCTGGCTAGTACCAGAAACGGAGAGGATATCAATATCAGAGGCAAAGTTGTAATTTTGTCCACGGGAGGTTTTACGGGCAATAAGGAATTATTAAAGAAATATTTCGATTACGATGATTTTTCTACGGAAGCTCTGCCTCTTAAAGGCGACGGAATTAAGATGGCTGAAGAAGCCGGAGCTTACCTTGAAGATTATGCTACGATTTGCCAGCATGGTTCCCATGCACGTTATATCGGTCTGGATACCATTAAAAACAGGCCAAACCACCAACCGGTAACCGGGCCGACAACGATATGGGTCAATACTCGCGGCGAAAGATTCGTAGATGAAGGTAACCCGCCCCGCTTTGCTCATCTATTATTCAGACAGCCGGGGAAGGTAGCTTTTTCTATTTTTGATGATAAGTTATTACAAACGGTGCCACAGGAAGGAATTATGGGTGGTGCACCTGACCCGGGAGCAGTAGATATGGTAGCTCTCAGAAAAGAAGTCCGTGAAACTGCCGGAGCAAAAAACCCAGATATCTATATGTCGGATACCGTGGAAGGCATCGCCAGTTATATAGGAGCTGACCCCGCAGTTCTGCAGGCCACTCTGGATGAATATAATTCTTTCTGTGACCATGGGAAAGACGAGTCTCTCAATAAAAATACCGGGTTCTTAAAGCCTCTACGAACACCCCCGTACTACGCAGGTAGAATACAAGCTGGAATCGTTGAAGCTATTGGACCGGTAAGGATCAATGAAAGGACGGAGGTTCTGGATAAACAGGGAAAGCCCATTCCGGGTTTTTACGCTGCGGGGGCTATTACCAGTGGCTGGTGTGGACATGATTACCATATCTTTGGCAGTAATCTGGGTTTCGGTACTACCGCTGGACGTATCGCCGGGGAAAACGCGGCTAAATATATTGCTAAAAATTAAGTGATCGAGTAAATAGATCAAAGGAGAAGTGACTTAGGTAATTATAGATAGATAAATACAAATCTTGTCCCGGATAATACAGTAGGGTTTTTAAATAATATAAAATGTAGGAGGAGGAAAATGAAAAGGCTGCTATTTGGATTACTTGTTCTAGTTCTCGCTGTAATGTCATTGCTCACTGCATGTCAAGCGACGTCTACTACAAGCTTAACTACTTCATCAACCACACAATCTACAATAACCACTTCAACAGCGTTAACCAGTACAACAGCGACACAGGCCAATTGGTGGGATAAATACGGAACACCTAAGTATGGTGGTACGATCTCATTCGCCGGTGGGTTTATGGGATTAAATCTCGATAACTACCAGATGGTTGGTGCTGAGCTCGACATGTGGTATGAATCCTTATTTGAGCCCAGCTGGACATTGGACCGCCAGATATGGTCGATGACCGGCATGTTTTATCCTGACCAGTACTGGTCAGGCAATCTGGCTGATAGTTGGACAATAGACAGTCCATCTCAAATTACCGTTAAGCTGCGTCAGGGAGTACGCTGGCAGAATAAGGCACCAGTTAACGGCCGTGAGTTCATTGCCAGTGACGTCCAGGCTCATTATGACCGTATCATGGGCACCGGCGGCGGGTATACGGCGCCATCTCCAATGTTTGGCGGAGCCATCGCTACATGGGACAGAGTTACCGCCACGGACAAATATACGGTTGTCTTTAAGTTCAAGGTTCCGTCAGCTCAAAATTTTCAGTCTATCGCCGACAGGTGGGCGCTTAATGAGATTGAAGCTCCGGAATGGGTAGCTTTGGGCGGTCCTCCGGTTAATCCGGAGCCTCCGGCTGGTGGTGGTGGCGGCGGTGGTGGTCCGCCCGCACTCCCGCCCCTACCGAGCGGGCCAACTGGTGATTGGAAGCAGGTAGTGGGCACTGGTCCCTGGATACTGGCTGATTTTGTTGCTGGCAGCAATCTTACTTTCAATAAGAACCCAGACTACTGGGGTCATGATCCGCGTTACCCGCAAAACCAGGTGCCTTACGCCGATACTATTAAATTATTGATTATCCCTGATTCTGCTACTAGGTTAGCCGCCATAAGGTCCGGACAGATCGATACGATGAACAGCGGAGTCGGCGGATTGCAATGGCAGGACTATTCTCAGTTAACGAAATCAAATCCCGACACGCAATCAGTCCAGATCACCCAGGGAGCCCAGGGCATCGGACTTAGAGTAGACAAAGCTCCTTTTACCGATATCCGGGTCAGAAAAGCCCTGGATATGGCTATCGACCGGGAGTCTCTGGCTAAAAACTTCTACAATGGAGCTTCTACCGGCAAACCCGTCGGCATGATTACGTCGGGATATCCGGGCTATGCCTACGTGTATGCTGACTGGCCGCAATCTCTGAAGGATGAATACGCGTTTAATCCCACCGCAGCGAAACAACTGCTGGCTGATGCCGGTTATCCCGATGGTTTCGATACCAACGTAGTTACAACGAGTGATACTGTCATGCTTCAATTGATGCAGGTCTTTAAAGCTTACTTTGCCGATATCGGCGTCAATATGGAAATCAAGCCGATGGAGTCTGCGGCCGAGCAAGCATTCACAAGAGACGGCAAGCATGACCAGATGAGCAGCCAGGGTCTAGGACAGACCTTCCCGCCTACCAGAATAATGGATATTTATTATTCCAAGGGTGGTACCGATGCTATTTATTACGGTTTGAATAATGCCCCTGATACTACCTATGACACGCTCCACGATCAATTTATCGCCGCTACCGACCCGGCAAAGGCACAGCAGATATTCCAACAGATGGATAAAGAAGTTATCCAACAGCACTTTACGATTGCCGCACCTGAGTCGTATTCTTTCGTGGTCTGGCAACCATGGTTGAAGGGCTTTAGCGGAGAAGTAACACAGTGGGGGCAGGGCATTACCTGGTCGCGTCTGTGGACAACAAAATAATAAAACATAATTGACTGATCATGAATAATTGAATAAGTACCCGGCCCTGTTTGTATTAGCAGGGCCGGGTTATTGTTTGGTTATATGCATTAGTAATGTAACGCAGTTTAGTTAAATTGAAAAATAAACGGAGGTTAGTCGATGAAAGAGCTTAGCTTTGAGGAAAAAGTCCAGCGTTCCCTTGATTACCAACAAGTCCAGAATGTTGCCAGCTTACATGAATATTACCATGCTGCTCTGATGCACAAAGAAGAGTATGAAAATATTTGGTCCAGAAAACGTGATGATATTTCATGGACGAACAATAACCAGAAAATGCCAAACAGGAAGTCCTTCCATAAGTTTTATGTGGAAGATGTAGTTAAAATGAAGACAACGTCGCTTGAAGCTTTACATAAGCAGAGACCGGATATTGAAATAAGGCCGGAAAATTATGGAGCCGGTATTTTATGGTGTCACACCCTGACGACACCGGTCATTCAAATCGCTGGCGACGGCCAGACAGCTAAAGGTATCTGGATGTCCTGGGGGCATGTTACCGGTCCTAATCCTGACGGATGGATGTGTACATGGGCATATGAAAAATACGGGATGGACTTTGTTAAAGAAGACGGTGAGTGGAAAATCTGGCACCTGCATACTTTTGTGGATTTTTACAGTCCTGTCGATGGATCATGGACCAATCCCGATACGAATATCGCTGCTAATAGAGAAAAATCCGAGGCTTTTCAACCGAAAGAGGACTGGTTTGAAAGTGGTGATTACTATACGGGTTACAGTCCTTCGACAGTGCCTAAGATGGAACCAAAACCGCCGGTTCCGTATTATACATTCAACGAAACGTTCAGCTACTAACAAAATTGTATTTACCAACTTCTATTCAAAATACCAAACAGTATGATGTGAGCAGCCAATGACTGGTTGCTCACGTTGTATTGTGTTGGTATATGGTGTATTCGAGGGAACTGTATAATCATCCTTGTTACATTTTTACGAGATAAAAATTTAGTTGACTTTCTTTATATGTAGTCAAGAAAGATATATTTAATGAGAGTATTAGCAGGCAAGGACTCGAGAGCGATCCGTGATTGGACTCAGGGAGATATTCCCAAAAACCTTCTTTCACTTGCGTGGCCTACTATGATAAGCGGCACACTAAATATGATAGGTCCGTTTATAGACCTTATTTGGGTTGGTAAATTGGGTACCGCATCGGTAGCCGGGGTGGGCATAGCAGGCATGGCAGTTATGGTGGCTAACGGGGCAATAAGCGGTCTATTTACCGGTAATCGTGTAATCATTGGCCGATCCTACGGTGCCGGCGATAAAGACACCGCGATTCATGCAGCCCGGCAGTCTTTTGTTATTGGTATAGCCTATGCCGTTCTCATGGCGATAATCGGTTTGTTTCTGGCATTTCCCATTTTAAGATTATTCGGCGTTCAAGCTGATGTGGTTCACGAAGGTGCTGTATATCTGCGGATAATGTTTGTCGGCATGATAACATTAAACCTGCTGACATTTAACGAAGGTGTTATGCAGTCGTCCGGTGATACTCTGATGCCCATGCGGATCGCATTGACTTACCGCCTGATGCACATGGTATTGTGCCCGCTGCTCATTTTCGGAGTTGGCATATTACCTAAACTGGGTGTAACCGGAGCGGCACTAAGCGATGTAATCACTCAGGGCATAGGTGGGTCCTTCGGGCTCTGGATACTGTTGACCGGAAAGAGCCGTTTAAAACTCAATTTCAACAAATGGAAAATAGAAGCTGCCATGTTGTGGCGTATGATCAAAATAGGTCTGCCAAACAGCTTCATGGCGATGCAGCAGGTGCTGGGAACGTTATTTTTAGTAGGATTTATCGCTCCCTATGGTACCGTGGCTGTGGCGGCACATACAATATTCACCAGAATCGACGGCGTGGCAATGTTTTTGTCCCTGAACCTGGGTTTGAGTGCAGGCATATTAGGAGCTCAAAATATGGGAGCGAACAAACCGGACAGAGCGGTAAAAAGCGGCTGGACGGCAGCCGGCTTTTCCGTAATAGCTATGACAGCCGGTTCGATAATCGTCCTTTTTCTGGCTGAACCTATCGTACGAATTTTTAATACCGATCCTGAAGTCGTACGGTTGACTGCAGCATTTCTCAGAATAGCCTGTGCCAGTTATATCGCCGTAGGTCTGAACTCTGTATTCCGCTTCTTCATAGTTGGAGTTGGAGATACATGGCCAGCTTTCATAATGGAGGTGGTTTTCATGTGGGGATTCCTGATCCCCATGGCATGGGCCAACAACCACTTTACCAACTTCGGCGTGTGGGGTATTCGATGGGTGCTAGCGATCAGACTGCTGTTAGGTGGTATAATTTTCACCATTTATTTCTGGTCAGGAAGATGGAAACACAGAAAAGTTTAGCTGTTTTTTCCCGAACTAGCATCGGCGATATTCCTTTTAATAACTGTTTCACAGACATGCAATGAATATTATTCCGCTGGAGGTATAAACCAGAATCGCTCAATCTCGCATATTTTTGCAATACTTCAGGTATGCTAATATAATGTTACTATTGTATTAATTGCAAGCTCCGAATAATGACTATTGATTGACACGGCCGAATACCTGTTAAGCAATAAAATGAGCTTATTATTAAATTATGGAGAAATGAATGGTTGATACCAGATATGCTAAATTGCTCGAGCCCGGACAGATAGGTAAGGTTAAGACAAGAAACCGTATTTACAAGTCCGGTGCAGGGATGATGATGTGGCACGAAGAAGAAACGCATATGAATCCGATCACCCTTGCGTTTTATGAAGCCGTAGCAAGGGGTGGAGCAGCTGTTGTTACAGTTGAATCCCCCGACTTACAATATCCGATCGCGGCACGTTATCGTAACCGCTATCGAATAGATGATGATAAATTCATTCCGGGAATGAGCGAACTCACAGCAGTAATACATAAACATAATGCCCTCGCATTTATGCAGATGGAACATGAAGGTCCCTGGCAGTCTCCTTTATTTGATAATGCTCCGGCTACCTTCGAAGGGCCACCCATCGGTGCTTCCGCAGTAAACGTAAATTCGAAAGGCGATTTTCACCGCGATTTGATTCGCCCCCTTTCCATACCCGAAATTAAGAATATTACGGAAATCATTATCGAAGACGGTGTAAGGGCAAAGAAAGCCGGTTTTGACGGTATCGATATTAACGCCGGTAGCAGTCATCTTTTTCATAATTTCCTTTCGCCATTCTGGAACAGACGTGACGATGAATACGGGGGTAGTGTTGAGAAGCGAGCTAAACTCCTAACGGATATTATTAAAGGTCTAAAACAAAGATGCGGCACTGACTACCCTATTGTAGTTTGTATAAATGGTTTTGAAATCGGTAGAACAATAGGTTATAACGATAGCAAGTGTCTGACTGTAGCAGACTCCCGGGCCGGTGCCAGGCTGATAGTTGAAGCGGGTGCCGATGCTTTGATGATAAGGAACCACTGGCTAGGGTACCATGTGGGTGGATTTTTACCCGATTACCTGTTCTTTCCTGAGGCTCCAATTCCGTTGAAAGAAATGCCTCAAGAGTACTATTGGAAACAAAAGGGAGCCGGAGCAAATATGCTCCTTGCGGAAGGTCTGAAAAAGACGGTTTCGGTACCCATAATTGTAATCGGATATATTGGTCCTGAATTAGGAGAACAAATCCTGGAAGAAGGAAAAGCTGATTTCATCGGAATGCACCGCAGCCTGATGTGCGATCCTGAATTACCTAATAAACTTGCTGAAGGAAGACGCAGTGAAATCGCTCCGTGTACACATTGCGGTACGTGCCTGGACCAGAGTAAAGAGTTTTTGCGACATTGTCGTGTTAACGCAGCTATCGGTACTCAGTATTTCAACATTGAAAAAGCATCCAGGAAGAAAAAGGTAGTAGTAATCGGGGGTGGACCGGCAGGACTTGAGGCCGCCAGGGTATCGGCTTTGCGTGGGCATGATGTTACTTTATTTGAAAAAACTAAAAATCTTGGCGGACTGGTGCCGCTGGCATCTTTAATCAAAGGTCAGGAACCCGAGAATCTGCCTGACCTTATTGATTATCTTAAAGGTCAGGTCGCAAAACTGGGCGTTCAGGTAAGACTTGGGCAAGAAGTTGATGCTGCGACGATAGTAAAGTTGAAACCGGATGTTGTTTTTATAGCCACAGGGGGAATCCTTACTACTGCTAATATTAAAGGCATAGAAAACAGCAACGTCATGACTACTCCTGCCCTGCATAAAAAAGTCAAACCATTCCTCAATTTATTCGGTCCAAGAATGCTAGCCCGTTTAACAAAATTCTATCTTCCCATAGGTAAAAAAGTTATTGTAATTGGTGCCGGTCTTCACGGTACCGAGACTGCAGAATTCCTGATTAAACGCGGTCGTACGGTCACAATTGTCGAGCCGACCGAAGTTATTGGAGAAGGAGTTCTCGATTTCCGTCTCGGTCTATTAATGGACTGGTTCACAAGAAAGAATATTAATATCATTACCGGCGCCAAAGATATGGAAATTACATCTGAGGGATTGGCTTTCACAACTAAGGATGGTAAAAAACAGATACTCAAAGCTGACACGATAGTACCTACCTCTCCACTAAAGGGAAATGATAAACTCACCAAGAGTCTGATAGGGAAAGTACCGGAAGTCTATGCAATAGGTGACGGTAAGGAACCGCGTATGATAGTCGATGCCATCAGGGAAGGTTATCATACGGCGAGAACAATTTAAATTAAAGAGGAGATTTCATATATGCATACCCAACTGGAAGAAAAGAATCTAAAAGCGGTACTGGATTTTTATGAAATAGTTATCAACGCTCAACAGTATGACAGAGTTCTTGAATTCGTTGATAAAAAGTACATTCAGCACAAACCTGAAGTTGCTGACGGCCCGGATGGGCTGCTGGACTTTGTCCGCGGAATCTATGCACAATCGCCTAAACATAAAGCTCAAATTGTTCGCTCCTTTGTCGATGGAGACTACGTAATTCTCCATGTCCATATNATTAATGGTGCTGAGGCTAAACACATCGCAGTTATGGACATTTTCCGTGTCGAAGACGGGATTCTCAAGGAACATTGGGATGTTGCATCTCCGGTTCCTGCGACAGCGAAGAATAAAAACGGCATATTCTAATAAAACATGGCAACCATGTGGCAGTGCATTTCTAATAATTCGGTGACTGGTCTAAGTAGTATCGCTCAGTCTGCATTAGCCGAAATTTGAGTAACACCGCATTGAAGAAAACCCAAAAAGTAAATAATTTACCGGAATAATTTTCAATCGGGAATCGGTCAACGATGCTTCGGTTAACCTGAGCGTGTTCTTATAAGGAAATGTGCTGGAGATATTAATGTTTCGTTTTGCGTTGTGCTAAAACAGAGATCTCTTTTTGTGTAGAGTCAATTAACCATGTGCTCAAAGGTACAATTATGTCACAGAAGACCTTTAGCAAAGTAGGGTCAATCGAAGATTCAAGCTCTTTTTCAGTTTTTTCTATATCCATTAACATCCTGTTTACATAATTTATCCCTTTGTCTGTTAATATTATTTGTACATTTCGCCGGTCATTTTCGTCCTGGTACCGGCGTATTAGTCCTTCCTTTTCAAGTAAATTAACGAGTTTTGTTATACTCTCTTTTGGTCGTAGAATAATGCGTCCTAATTTACTTGGAGTGTTAGAACCACCATTTAATACCAACATAGTGATTGCGTAAAGCTTTAACCAACTGACGCTACCTTTTAGTTTTATGTCGACAAATCGATCTATTACGTCAGCTAATACCGCCATACGAAGTATATAATATTTATCCAGAGATTCCTGTAATTGTTTGATTTGCTGGTTACGATCATTCATTTGTCAATCACTTATTTGTTAAATAGGATAAATCAATTTTCGATTGAATTTATTCTATCATAATAATACTAAACCGAACATAACTAACAAAAACCATTTCCTTGCAAGTATTAACTCTTTTGCCTGATTTTAAACTAGCTTAAAATCAGGTATTACGCTGACAAATTAATAGTTAGATAGTATAACCTTTTATTAACTGTTCATAATTATAATATTATTAGAATATTAGTTCAATATAGCCTTCACTATTATTTACCTCATGTGCAATTACTTATAAATATTTCAATTACAAGTATTAATATAATTTGTATTATGGATATTGACTTTATCCTGAGTTATCTATAAAATAGATTAACCAAGATAACCATTATTTCCATGAGCGGAATCGTACTAATTCTTTATTTGGTAAATTAGCATACCCGGAATGGATCTGTTATACATGCAGAATGTTTTGTTTGTGAATTTAAAATAACCAGCAGTAAGTATTAGTAGCCATCAAAATAAATATATTATTAGGAGGTTAGAGCTTAGATGTCAGAACAGAAAAAAGGAAAGGCTTTGATTGTGTATGCGTCGATTACTGGAAATACGGAACAGGTTGCTATGAGATTCAAACAGGTATTTGAAAAATATGGCTGGGACTGTGACACTTTTAAATGCACAAAGAAGACAGACAAGAAAAACCTGCCCTATCATCTGGAAGACGGCTATGACCTATTTCTGGTAGGCGGACCGATATGGTCCGGCATACCGCCTCTCTATCTCTATGACGACAAGCAAGGGGTAGTACAACCTATACTGGCTCCCAGGAACGCACCGGAAGGTCCTGTCGCTGGAGTCCCCGGTGTCGGTATACCTGGAGAAGAAAAACCTGGTTGGAAAGACACGCTGGGAATAGCTTTTGTCACCTATGCCGGTTCAGGAAAAGGTGTACTTGAGGCACTGCCGTCACTTTATCTTTTGGAACACGAGGGGATGGAACGCTGGGGAATTAAATGCATTGGGAAATTTGCCTGCCCCGGGAAATTGTGGGCGGAAGAGATTTTCAAAGACATCTCCGCCAGGCATGATGAACTGAAGTTAGGTGATACCATCGGTGACGGGATGTCGACATTCGCCCGCTACCGCGAAAACCCGAATGCCCCCGAGTTTGCCACTTTATCCAAAGAGGACCGCAAAATATTCGACAAAGCGGTGGAAGACACGAAGACAGGAATGAAAAAATCAAAAAGACCCGGCCGCCGCGAGTGGCACCATGATCTGGAAAATAGACCCACTGAAAGAGACCTGATGAAGGCGGAGATATTTCTGTCGGAAATTATAGAGGATGTTTACGGGACTTCTCCCGATGATATCAAAATGTTTCCTTATGGTCAAAATGTCTGCATCTCTTAACCGATTTATATAGTCAAAATAAGGAAAAGTAGAGATAACACTAAAGAATATTTTTCAATTATATTTAGTCCGAGAGCAGAAAATAACATAGTATCGACTGATAAATATGATAGGTCTCTCGGTTAAAAATATGTTAATCCTCTTTTCGGAAATTAGTTCAAGTGAAGTATAGATTAAAAAGGGGGGAAAATGAAGAAAAATGTGCTCTTTGTTTTGGTCGTTTGCCTGTTAATCAGCTCGTTCTTATTAGTCTCTTGTTCTAAAACTACAACAGCTACAAATCAAACCCCTACTACAAGCCAATCCCCTAACACAACGAGTCAAGCTCCCTTCACAACTAATCCAGCTTCTAATACAACCAATTCAACAACTATAGCAACCACCTCCACTACTCAAGCTCACTGGTGGGATAAATTCGGAATCCCTCAATATGGTGGCACTGCCTCCCTTGCAGTTAATAACGTTGCCAATGAATTCGATCCTTATAACTTCATGAGTGCCAACTCCTGGTCCTATGAACAGATGTTCATACCGGACCTGACACTTGACCGTAATGTCTGGAACTACAAAGTAGAAGGCGAGTCCCCCAAAGAAAACGGCCTTCTTGCCGAGAGTTGGGAATTCACTGACGCGAAAACAATTGTTATTCATCTGCGCCAGAATGTTAAATGGCAGAATAAAGCTCCGGTAAACGGCAGGGAGTTCAATGCAGACGATGTGGTCTATCATTATGACCGACAACTCGGTACCGGCAACGGTTTCACCAAGCCAAGCCCGTTTGCCATTGGAACACTGGATTCTATTGCTAGCGTGACCGCCAGGGACAAATACACCGTAGTGATCAATTTTAGAGAAGCAACACCGGTAAACAACTGGTGGACGATGATCAACCCGGCACCCCCGAACCAGATGGAACCGCGTGAGATAGTGACGGAAAAGAACCATGTTGAATGGCAAAACGCCTGCGGTACCGGGCCTTTTATGGTAACTGATTATGCGGAAGCTGCTTCTATAACTTTTGGCCGCAATACGAGCTATTATCTGGATGATGAACGATATCAGGGAAACCGCCTGCCCTATATCGACGTAATGAAACTGGTTGCGATACCGGACAAGAACACACAGCTGGCAGCATTACGCACCGCTAAAGTGGATATGGTAATTGAATTCGACTGGCAAAACGCCGAGAGTCTAAAGAAAACCAATCCTGAGATCGTTTTGGAAACTGGTCCTGATGTGGGTCTAGAAATAGACCCGAGACTGGATAAAAAACCGTTTACCGATATCAATGTCAGAAAAGCACTGCAGATGGCTATTGATATTCCATCCATAGCTAAAAATCACTATGGTGGCTATGTAAGCAGCGATCCGCCGGGATTTTTAGCCGAGGACTACGGGGACTGGAACTATTCCTATAAAGATTGGCCTCAGGACCTTAAAAATGAGTATACTTACAATCTGGCAGCAGCCAGAAAACTATTGGTCGATGCAGGCTATCCCAATGGGTTCGAAACCAACATCTATGTCCGTTCTGACTTCGATATACCTCTATATGAGATAATCAAGGCTGAGTTCGAGGAAATCGGGATAAACATGCAAATTAATCCAATGGATGCACCCCAGTTCTTCCCCTTCACCGGGGCCGGTAAACATGACCAGATGATGTCAAATAACTTCACCAACCAGATATTCCCTGTCCAGCCCAGTTTCTCAAATCGTCTTTCGAATGGCCCATGGAATAAAATCTATGCACCTCCTGATCANGCCGCNGTCTACGATAAACTATATGCTGACATGTTAGCCGCACCGGACGAGGCCAAGGCAAAGAAACTGGGACTTCAGATGCAGGAATATATCTACCGCCAGCATTGGGCAATAATAACAACGGGCAGAGTCCTCTTTACTGCCTATCAACCGCGCCTTAAAGGTTACAGCGGTGAATACATTCGCGATTTTCCGGCACCATGGTTCTGGCCTCGTTTCTGGCTGGCAGCAGGTACTAAATAACTTAAAAATATGAAGAATTATTTAGCACTGTTTAAAACGGAATAGACAGCCTNCTTGATAAAATAATACGGTAATCAATATTAATCATAGGGAACTTAACATCCGACAATCACTTCCGGTAGCCGACTATCGGAAGTGATTGTTTATCAGATATTCCAGGGTAAAGAAGATTTGTGTATTGTTTTAGGTAAAAATAAGATTTAGGAGAAAAAACAAATGGCGGAACCAAGAAAAAGAAAAGCCTTAATCGTCTATGCATCAATAACCGGCAACACCGAGCAGATTACGAAGAGGTTTAAACAGGTATTTGATAAATACGGCTGGTTATGTGATATCTTCAAGTGCTCCAAGAAAACGGATCATACCAATCTTCCCTATCATTTCGAGGACGGATATGANCTATTTTTGGTTGGCGGACCGATATGGTCCGGAGTACCGCCTCTATATCTATATGACGACAGGCAAGGGGTAGTGCAGCCGATACTCGCTTCAAGACAATCAAATTACAATCCAAAATCAGGGCGTCCCCCGGCGGCAGGGATACCCAGAACCAATAAACCCGGTTGGAGAGATACCAGAGGCATAGCTTTTGTAACTTACGCCGGTTCGGGAGAGGGCACGCTGGAGGCCATGCCTGCACTTAACGTTCTGGAACACGAAGGCATGGAACGTTGGGGCATCAAATGCATCGGAAAATTTGCCTGCCCCGGGAAAATGTGGGCCGAATCCATATTTACTGGTCTCTCTGCAAAAATGGGTGAAATTAAAGAACTGGGCGATACAATCGGAGACGGCATGATGGCTGCGTTCGCACGATATAGAGAAAACCCTGATGCTGCCGAGTTCGCCAATCTGTCTAGGGAGGACCGTAAGATATTCGATAAAGCGGTCGAAGACTCAAATAAACAGCAAGGGCTGAAAAAAGATGAGGCTTCCGTTCGCAGGGAATGGCATCACGATTTGCCGCATAGGCCCAATGAAAGGGACCTGCTCAAAGCTGAAATTTTCCTCTCAGAAATCATCGAGGATTTTTATGGTGTTTCTCCCGATGATATCGAGATGTATCCGTTCGGTCAAAATATCTGCATATCTTAGCTCAGGAAAGCTATTTCATATTTAAAAAGGGGCAAATGTAAAAAAATAAAATCCGATATCGTCATCGTCGGAGGCGGTGCGGCCGTACTCGCGGCGGCAGTCGAGGCAGCCGAAAACGGGGACAGTGTTACCATCATGAAAAAAGCCGCTCACACCTGAAGTCTTGTCAG
>JGI20214J51088_10001628_pt1 | contig 15275 bp, 15 predicted proteins | sample WetSurMetagenome_FD_51088 | JGI IMG/M metagenome (IMG submission 51088) | reverse complement strand
TGGCCACGCGGCGGTTTGGTGCCATCGTGCTCAAGCGCTCTCGACGGCCAGGCCGAGGCTCGACAGCTTGGCCTGGTGCTTCGCGGCTGCGGCGGCGGACGCGACCTGGGCGGGCCGGCTGAAGACGCCGGGACGCACCGGCACGGCGCCAATCGACAGCGTGGTGCAGGGGAAGAAGCGCATCACGCCGTGCCTGTCCTCGGCCTCGATGCCACCCCGGGCGAGCGCCTCGTCATCGAAGAGCGAGCGCGCTCCGTCGTTGAAGGTCGCGACGATGCGCTCGCAACGCTCGAGCCAGTCGTCGCTCTGGAACAGCACCACGAAGTCGTCGCCGCCGACGTGGCCGACGAAGTCGCGGCGCGGGTCACAGTGCGACACCAGCGTGCGCGCGACGAGGCGGATCATTTCGTCGCCGCGCCAGTAGCCGTAGTGGTCGTTGTAGGGCTTGAAGTCGTTCAGGTCGCCGTAACACGCTACGAACGCGCCGCCGCTCGCGAGCAGGCGCTCGATGTGCTCGGTGATCGGTATGTTGCCGGGCAGGAAGGTCAGCGGATTGGCATGCCGCGCCGCCTCGATCCGCGCCTCGGTGACGACTCTGACGAGCTGTTCGCCAAACCCAAGCCCCAGGTAGCGCCCGCCTTCGGTGACGATGAAGCCGTCGGTGAGGTAGCGCTGGTCCGACGACGTGAGAACCGCCGTCAGCGCGTCGAGCCCGGTGTGCTTGTCAAGGACCAGCGGCGTCGTGTTGGCGAAGATGATGCAGGGCTTGCGACCGTAGAGCTCTTTCGCGTAGGGCTTCGCGTAGCGGTCGACGAAGGCCTGCCGGTTCAGCAGCCCGACCGGGCGGCCGTTCTCGACGAGCGCGACCGCGCGCANCTCGGCCGCGTCGGCGAAGGCCCTGGCGACCTCGTCGACCGAGACCTCGGGACCGATAGGCACGACGCGGTTGGCCAAGCGCTCGACCGTGAAGCCGGCGCCCGCGGCCCGGGTCATCTCGGGCAGCACGGCGATCTCGGCGCTCGCGATCACGGCGCCGGCGGGCGCGAGCACGGTCGCGGCCGGAACGGGGTCCGGGCGGCCCAGGAAGTAGCCCTGCCCGAGTTCGATCCCGAGGTCGCGCACGATGCGCAACTCGGCCTCGGTCTCGATACCCTCGGCGACCAGCGTCGTGCCGAAGGTCTCGGCAAAGCGTACCAGGCCCTTGAGGGTCTGAACCTTCACCGCCTCGTTGTGCACGTCGTGGACGAAGTACTTGTCGATCTTGACGATCTCGGGCAGCAGCTCGGCCCACAGGCGCAGGCTGGATCGCCCGTCGCCGAAGTCGTCGAGCGCGAAACGAAGCCCCTGCGCGCGCAGTCCGGACGCGGCCTGGATCAGCCGCGGCAGGTCGACGACATGTTCGTGCTCGGTGATCTCGATCACCAGCGCTGACGGCGCTACAGAAAAGGCCCCCAGTGCCTGGACAACGCCGCTCAGCGTCAGGCTCTCGACCAGCTTGACCACCGAGTCCGCGCTGAGGTTGACGAACAGGCGCCGATCCTGCCCATGGCGGGTCCAGCTGCGCAGGCCTTCGTTGAGGCAGGCCTGTTCCAGCTGCAGCGTAAGCCCTTCGGTGCGTGCAGCGCGGAAGAGCGCATCGGGCAGACGCAGCGACGAATCCGCCGGCCCCCGGATCAGGCTCTCGTGACCCATCACCTCGCCGTCGCGCAGTCGCACGATGGGCTGGTAGTGAGCGTGCAGGGCCCGTCGGGCCAGCACCTGCGCGACGGTCTGGACCTTGAGCGCCTCGTCGAGACTCTTTCGCATGGCCGCCATGGCCGGTGTGGACAAAGGTGCGTTCACGGACAAATTCTTTCCTCGTTAGACCGCTCGCGGCGCCGGCCGCGCGGATGTCCGCGCNCATCGCACCGACGCGGCACGAGCTGCGTTCGGCGCCGCGCGAGCGAGCCTCGTTCGCTTCGGTGACAGAACCGTGTCAGCGTCGAAGGCGCTGCCCTACGGTGCGCAATATGTCCGCCTTCGGCGCGCCAGGTCCGGCCTCGGGGCTCGGGTGGCGGCGCTGCGCAGCGGTGGCGCCAAACATTCATATGAACGTCACGACGCTGCAATATCGAGCGTCGAAGATGCTCGTATGAACACCGTCGGTGCCGATGGACACGAGCTCGCCGCGATCGACGCGCACGCTGCCGGCGCGCGCGTGCAGCGCATCCTCGACTGCGTGCGCCGCCATGGCTTCCAGTCCATCGAGAGCCTCGCGCTGCAGTTCGGCGTGACCACCCAGACGATCCGCCGCGACGTGAACCTGCTGTCTGAGCGCGGGCTGTGCCGCCGGCGACACGGCGGCATCGACATGCCGCCGGTGATCGAGAACATGGCCTATGCGCAGCGGCAGGTGCTGAACCACGACGCGAAGCGGCGCATCGCGCGCTGTGTCGCCGAGTGCGTGCCCGACGACGCGTCGCTGTTCCTCGGCATAGGCACAACGCCCGAGCAATGCGCCCACGCGCTCGTGTACCGACGGCGCCTGCGCGTGATGACGAACAACCTCCACGCTGCGCTCGCACTCAGCCGCAATCCGAGCTTTGAGCTGACGATCGCCGGTGGGCGACTGCGCAACCTGGACGGCGACGTGATCGCCGGCGAGGCGCACGACTTCTTCCGCAGTTTCGCGGTCGACATCGGGATCTACGGCGTCGGCGGCGTCGGGGACGACGGCGGCCTGCTCGACTTCAACCACGACGAGGGGCGCATGCGCGGCGAGCTCGCGCGCCACTGCCGGCAGCGCTTCCTCGTGTTCGACCGCTCCAAGTTCGGCCGCGGCGCGACGGTCCGGTCCGGGCACATCACCGAGGCCAGCGTCGTCTTCACCGACAGCGCCGTCGCGCCGGCCATCGAGGAAATGCTCGCGCGCGCCGGCGTGCGGCTGGTCGTCGCCGACGTCAACGACACAGCTCATTCATCCACTTCCCAACCCTGAAGGAAACCGTCATGTCCTTGCTGGCATTCAAACGCCTCGCGCTCCTCGCCGCGCTCGGCTGGTCCGCGCTCGGCGTCGCCCAGGCCCAGCCTCAGGCCGTCTGCTACAACTGCCCGCCCGAATGGGCTGACTGGGGCTCGCAGCTGAAGGAAATCGGCTCGCGCCTGGGCATCCTGGTGCCGCCGGACAACAAGAACTCGGGCCAGGCGATCGCCGCGCTCATCGCCGAGAAGGCGCATCCGGTTGCCGACGTGACCTACCTGGGCGGCATCGCGGCCGACCCGGCCAAGGACGCCGGCGTGCTGACGCCGTACAAGCCGAAGAACTGGGACAAGATCCCGGCCGACCTGAAGGACCCCGCGGGCTACTGGTTCACGATCCACTCCGGCACGCTCGGCCTGTTCGTCAACACCGCCGCACTGGGCAAGGTCCCTGTGCCGCAGAGCTGGGCGGATCTGCTCAAGCCCGAGTACAAGGGCCTGGTCGGCTATCTCGACCCGACCTCTGCGGCGGTCGGCCAGCTCGGCGTGATGGCGGTCAACCTGGCGCTGGGCGGCACCTACGACAACCTCGATCCGGGCATCAAGTACTTCAAGGCGCTGGCAAAGAACCAGCCGATCGTGCCGAAGCAGACCTCCTATGCGCGGGTGATCTCGGGCGAGATCCCGATCCTGCTCGATTACGACTTCAACGCCTATCGCGGCGAGTACACCGACAAGGCGCCAGTGCGCTTCGTGATCCCGAAGGAGGGCACCCTGGTCTTCCCGTACGTGATGGGGCTGGTCAAGAACGGCCCGAACCCGGAGAACGGCAAGAAGGTTCTCGATTTCGTACTCAGCGACCAGAGCCAGGCGATGTGGGGCAACGCCTTCCTGCGCCCGGTGTTCGCCGACCGCCTCTCGAAGGAGGCAAAGGCGAAGTTCCTGCCTGACAGCGAATACGCGCGCGCCAAGGCCGTCGACCTGAAGAAACTGGCTGCGGCGCAGGCGAAGATCGTCGCACGCTACCAGGCCGAAGTGCAGTAGCCCGCAGTAGCGAAAGGGCTCACCGTGCGCCGCGAAGAACGTCTGCCCATGCTGATGCTGCTGCCCGCTGCAGCCTTCTTCGCGGCCTTTTTCATCCTGCCCATGGGGCGCCTGTTCGCGATCGGCGGCGCCGGTAGCACCGGCTGGCGCGCCTATGCGGCCATCGCGACCGATGCGCGCTACCTTCGTGCGCTGCTGGCGACCCTCGGAGTGGCCACGGCCACGACCGTTGCCACCTTGATCGTCAGCGGCGTCTGCGGCGTGTTTCTGCAGCGGCAGCGCTTCCCGGGCCGCGCGGCGCTGGTGGCAATGCTCACACTGCCGCTGGCCTTCCCAGGGGTCGTCGTCGGCTTCATGGTCATCATGCTGGCCGGCCGCCAGGGGCTGATCGGCCGCATCACCGAGGCATTGACGGGTGACCGGATGGTCTTCGCCTACTCGCTCGCAGGCCTGTTCATGGGCTACGTCTACTTTTCGATCCCGCGCACCATCCTGACGATCATGGCTGCGGCCGAGAAGCTCGACCCGCGCCTGGAGGAGGCCGCGCGCTCGCTCGGCGCGTCGGCCTGGCAGGTCGTGCGCGACGTGATCCTGCCCGGCCTGCGGCCGGCCTTCATCTCGGCCGGCGCCATCTGTTTCGCGACNGCGGTCGGCGCCTTCGGCACCGCGTTCACGTTGGCCGCGCGCATCGAGGTGCTGCCGATGGTGATCTACACCGAGTTCACGCTGTCGGCCAACATCGCGATGGCGGCGGCGCTTAGCTTCGTGCTTGGCGCGGTGACCTGGCTCGTCCTCGCGCTGGCGCGCAGCGCGGCGGGGTCGACCGTCGCGGCCGCAGGTTGAGGTGGCTCGTGATGCCGCGCAACACTCTGCTTTTCCGGCTGCAACTCGCGTTCACGGTCGCGGTCTGCGCATTTCTCGTCGCGCCGGTGGTGCTGTCGATGCTGGCCGGCGTCACCGTCAATTACTTCGACGGCATCAACAGTGGCCTGACGCTGCGCTGGATCATCGAGGTCTGGTCGGGCTATCGCGACACGCTGTTCCTTTCGATCGGCATCGCGCTCGCCTGCGTGGGCCTGTGCCTGCTGCTCGGGGTGCCCGCGGCCTATGCACTGGCGCGCGGCCGCAGCCGCTGGACGAGGCTCGTGGAGGAACTGCTCGTGATGCCGGTGGCCGTGCCGGGGCTGGCCACCGCGCTGGGTCTGATCACGACATACGGCGCTCTGGGCGACTTTCGCACGTCGTGGACCTTCATCCTCGTCGGCCACGTGCTGTTCACGCTGCCCTTCATGGTGCGATCGGTGGCCGCCGTGCTCGCGGCCATCGATCTGAAGACGCTCGAAGAGGGCGCCGCGTCGCTCGGCGCCGGGTTCGTGCGCCGTTTCTTCGACATCGTGCTGCCGAACTGCCGCAGCGGCATCCTGGCCGGCGCACTGATGGTCGTGACGCTGTCGATGGGCGAGTTCAACATGACCTGGCTGCTGCATACGCCGTTCACGAAGACGCTGCCGGTCGGGCTGGCCGATGCCTACGCGTCGCTGCGGCTCGAGATCGGTAGCGCGTACACACTGATCTTCTTCGCCGTGATCGTCCCCTTGCTGCTGGCGATGCAGGCCCTGGCCCGGCCGCGCAAGAGCCGGCTGGCGATCGACCTCAACCGACCCGCTACCGACTCGCCATGACGCAAGCTCCCGCCTCGCTCTCCATCACGCTGCAGGCCTGCGCCAAGACGTTCGACGACGGCACCAGGGTGCTCGAGCCACTCGACCTGAGCATCGCTGCTGGCGAGACGCTGGTGCTGCTCGGCCCGTCGGGCTGCGGCAAGACCACCACGCTGCGCATCGTCGCCGGCCTCGAGCGGCCCGATGCCGGTGGCCGCGTGCTGTTCGACGGCGACGACGTTACCGCACTGGACATCGCGCAGCGCAACGTCGGCATGGTGTTCCAGTCCTACGCGCTGTTTCCGAACATGAGTGTCGCNGAGAACGTCGGCTACGGTCTCAGGGTGCGCCGCACGCCGGCGGCCGAGCGCACGGCGCGCGTGCGTGAGATGCTCGCGATGATGCGCATCGAGGCGCTCGCCGATCGCAAGGTCGACCAGCTCTCGGGTGGACAGCGCCAGCGCGTCGCACTTGCGCGCGCGCTGGCCGTTCGGCCACGCGCGCTGTTGCTCGACGAACCGCTGACCGCGCTAGACGCCAAGCTGCGCGAGGCCTTGCGCACCGAGATCAGCGCGCTGCTGCGGCGTTTGCACATCACGTCGGTCTACGTCACCCACGATCAGGCCGAGGCGATGGCGCTCGGTGACCGCATCGTCGTGATGTCGCACGGTCGCGTCGAGCAGATCGGCAGCCCGCGCGAGATCTACCAGCGGCCCGCGTCGCGCTTCGTCGCCGACTTCATCGGCGCGATGAACCGCCTGCCCGGGCGGATGCTGGCGGGCGCGTTCCATTGCAGCGGCGGGAGCATCGCCTGGCCGCAGGGTCCCGAGCGGGCGCAGGAGATCCTGTTCCGCCCCGAACACGTGCGCATTGCCGAATCCGAGGCGGTCGCCGATCTGCGTGGCACCGTGAGCGCGACGTTCTTCCTGGGCGACCGCAGCCGCGTGCTCGTCGACATCGGCGACGACCGGACGGTGACACTCGAAGGCGCAATGCGGCGGCCGCTGCGGCCAGGTGAGCGCCTGGGCCTGCGCATCGATGCGCAGGATCTTCTGACCTTCTAGCGTTCACAGAAGGATTCCTGATGCTGATCGCGCAGATCACCGACACCCACATCAAACTGCCGGGCGCGCTCGCCTACGGCAAAGTCGACACGGCCGCGATGCTCGCGCGCTGCGTGGCCGAGCTCGGGCGGCTCGCCCCGCAGCCCGACCTGATCGTGATCACCGGCGACCTGGTCGACCTCGGGCGCGCCGAGGAGTACGCGCACCTGCGCTCGCTGCTGAAACCGCTGGGCTCGCCGCTGGTCGTCGTCCCGGGCAACCACGACGACCGCTCGGCGCTGCGCGCGGCCTTCGCCGACCATGCCTATCTACCGGCCCGGGGCTTCCTCCAGTTCGCAATCGATGCGCCGTACCCGGTGCGCATCGTCGGCCTCGACACCCTGGTGCCGATGCAGGGCGGGGGCGAGCTGTGCGCCGAGCGGCTCGCGTGGCTGGACGAGACGCTGGCGCGCCAGCCGCAGCGGCCCACCGTCGTGCTGATGCACCACCCGCCGTTCGTCACCGGCATTGGCCACATGGACAAGCTAGGCCTCGCCGGGCGTGACGAGTTCTCCCGCGTCGTCGGCCGCCACCCGCAGGTCGAATTGGTGCTGTGCGGTCACCTGCATCGCAGCATCCAGGCGCGGGTGGGTGGTCGCGCCGCGATGACCTGCCCGAGTACGGCGCACCAGGTCGCGCTCGACCTGCGCGACGACGCGCCGAGCCGCTTCAACATGGAGCCTCCGGGCTACCTGCTGCACCGGTGGACGGGATCGGGCTTCGTCAGCCACCAGGCCTGCATCGGCGACTACGCGGGCCCGTTCCCGTTCTTCGCCGACGACGGCAGCCTGATCGACTGAGCGCGCCGCCGCTGCGGCGCGCGCCTACAAGCGCAGCGTCGCGAGCCTGAAGTCCGGGTCTTCCGGGTAGGCTGCGACGGCGAAGCCCAGGTGCGTCATCAGGCGCAGCATGTTGGTGTTGTTCACGAGGATCATGCCGACGATCTCGACCAGGCCCTTGCTGCGCGCGATCTCGATGATCGAAAGCATCAGTCGCGAGCCCAGGCCCTGGCCCTTGAAGTCATCGGCCACCGCGAGGCTGAATTCGGCGCTGCTCTGGTCGGGGTTGGTGATGTAGCGCGAGACGCCGATCAGGCGTTCGGCTTCGCCGACGCTGCCGTCGGCGGCGGTGTGGCGTTCCTTGATTACCGCCACCAGCGCCATCTCGCGGTCGTAGTCGATCAGCGTATAACGCGCGAGCATGCGCGCCGGCATCTCGGGCATCGCGCTTGCGAAACGGAAGTAGCGGCTCTCGGCCGACATGCTGCGCACGAAGGTCTGCAGCATCTCGGCATCGTCGGGCCGGATCGGGCGGATCGTGTACAGCCCTCCGCCCTTGAGCGGCCAGTCGCGCTGCTGGCTCGCCGGGTAGGGCAGGATCGCCAAATGCGCGTAATGGCTCGCGCCGCCCGAGGTGGCCGGCGTCTGGTCGACGACGATGCGCGCATCGACCGCGATCGCGCCGTCGGCGTCAACGAGGATCGGGTTGATATCCATCTCGCGAAGCTGCGGCAGCTCGCATACCATCTCCGAGACGCGCAGCAGGATGCGCTCGAGCGCGGCTACGTCGGCCCTGGGCGCACCACGCCATTCGCCCAGCGCCTCGGCCACGCGCGAGCGCTCGATCAGCCGGCGCGCGAGGAACTGGTTTAGCGGTGGCAGCTCGAGCGCGCGGTCGGCGAGCAGCTCGACCATCGTGCCGCCGGCGCCGAAGGTGATCACCGGGCCGAATGGCTCGTCGGTGCTCAGGCCGACGAAGACCTCGCGCGCCGGCCCCGACCGCACGCCGTCGTGCGTGCGATCGGCGTGGCCTGTGCGGGCGCGTCCGGCCATCGGTTGCACCGTGACGCCTTCGATGCGCGCCCCCGGTTGGGCGCGCGCCACCGCGTCCATCATCTCGAGGTAGCGGTCGCGCACCTGCGCCGCAGTGTGGACNTCCAGCACCACGCCTTGCACGTCGCTCTTGTGCGCGATATCGGGCGACGCGATCTTCAGTGCCACCGGGTAGCCGAGCTGGCTCGCGATCAGCATCGCCTCGTTCGCGCTGCGCGCGAGCATCGTGCGCGTGACGGGGATGTGGAACGCCGCGAGCAGCGCCTTGCTCTCCATCTCGGTGAGCACGCGGCGGCGCTCGGCGAGCACGCCTTCGATGAGCAGGCGCGCGCCTTCGGCGTCCGGCGGCGCCAGCTCCGACAGCGGCGGTGGCGTCTGCGCCAGCAGCTGCTGGTTCTGGTAATGGCTGGCGATGCTGTGGAAGGCGTCGACCGCAGCTTCCGGGGTGCGGAAGTTCGGCATCCTGAGCGCATTCAGGTGCTCGCGCGCGGGCTTGACGCCGGCGTCGCCGATCCAGCAGCCGAGCACCGGCTTGGCCGCGGGCGAGAAGCCGGTGCCGACCGCGCGCGCCACCGCCTCGGGGTCGCCGCCGGCCTTTGGCGAATGGATCAGCAGCACGCCATCGGCGCCGCGGTCGTTGAGCGCGGCGTCGAGCGCGGCGCGGTAGCGCGGGCCGTCGGCGTCTTCACCGAGGTCGTGCACCGCCGAGACCTCGAGTCCGATCTCGCCCGCCCAGTCGGCAGCGAGCACGCCCGGGCCGCCGCCGTTGGTGACGATCGCAAGCCGCTGGCCCACCGGCCGGAAGCGTGAGGCTAGGCACTTGGCGGCCGAGAACAACTGCGTGAACGCGCGCACGCGCACCACGCCGGCACGGCGCAGCACGGTGTCGAACACGTCGTCGGCGCCTACGATCGCGGCCGAATGCGTGAGCGCGGCGCGCGTGCCGGCCGGCTTGCGCCCGGCCTTCAGCACCACCACCGGCTTGGCGTAGGCGGCGGCGCGCAACGCGCTGACGAAGCGGCGCGCGCTGCGTATTCCCTCCATGTAGACCAAGATGCTCTGCGTCTGCGCGTCGCTGGCCAGGAAGTCCAGCACTTGGGGCAGCTCGACCGCGGTGTTCGGCCCGAGCGAGACCACGGTCGAGAAGCCCACGCCGTTGCCGCGCGCCCAGTCGAGAATGCCCGCCGTGAGCGCGCCCGACTGCGACACCAGCGCGAGCGCGCCGGGCGCGGCGAGCGGCCCGAGCGCGCTCGCGTTCAACCCTAGCGCCGGGCGCTGGAAGCCCAGGCTGTTCGGTCCCAGAAGCAGCGTGCCGTGGTGGCGTGCGATCGAATGCAGTTCTTCGCACAGCGCCGGCGTCAGCCCGCAGGTCAGCACCGCCGCGCTGCGGCAGCGGATGCGGCCGACGATCTCAAGCGCCGCGGCGATTTGCTCGGCCGGCAGTGCGATGAGCGCGAGGTCGGCGCGCGAATGGGCCAGGTCGGCCAGCGTGCCGCTCATGCCGATGTCGAGCCAGGTGAGCGTGCCGGTGTAGCCGCCGTCGACCAGCGCGCGCTGCAGCGTGCGCGCCAGCGGCGAGGGCGCGTCGGCCGCTTCCGGCGGGCCGGCGAAGACGACGATTGAGCTCGGCGCGAACAGCGGGCTCAGGATGTGGCGGTCCATTGCGGGGCTCGATTCAGGTGATGGCCGGCGCCGCGGGTGCGGCCGGCTCGGCCGGGTTGGGGTACAGCCCGCGCTGGCGCGCCATCAACCGCACAAGGCCGAGGAGCGCGTCGACGTTGGGCGTGGCCAGCCCGAGGTGGCGACCGATCTCGTGCACCGCGCCGACGAGGGCGTCGATCTCGAGCGGCCGGCCGGCTTCGACGTCCTGCAGCATCGAGGTCTTGAACGCGCCGAGCTTGCGCGTGATCGCGTGGCGCGCCTCGGGCTGCTGGTCGATCGGGATGCCGAACGCCGCGCCGACGGCCTGGGCCTCGAGCATCACGGCGCTGCAAAAGGCGCGCAGCAGCGGGTCGTCGAGGATGCGGTCGCAAGGGGCGAGCGTGAGCGCCGAGATTGGGTTCATCGTCATGTTGCCCCAGAGCTTGAACCAGATGTCGCGCTGGATGCGCTCGGACACCGTGACCGCGAAGCCGGCGCGCGCGAGCAACGCCTCCAGCCGCGCGACGCGATCGCTGCGCCCGCCCGCGGGCTCGCCGATGATGAGCCCGTTGCCGCCCGCGTGGTGCACACGGCCCGGCGCAGGCGCGGTGGCGCTGGCGTGCACCACGCAGCCGATCACCTGGCGGGTGGGGACGAACTCGCGTACCGCGTCACCCGGGTCCACCGAGGCCAGGCGCAGCCCGGCGCAGGCGCCCGGCAGGCCGTCGAAGAACCACCAGGGCACGCCGTTCATCGCCACCAGCACTGTGGTGTGCGTCGCGCTGAGCGCACGCACCGCCGGTGCCACGGTGGCCAGCGCCGGGCCCTTGACGGCGACGACGACGAGGTCCTGCACGCCCAGCGCAGCGGGGTCGTCGCTGGCGGCGACCTCGATCGGTGCCTCGGCGCCGATCTGCAGCCCGCGCCCGCGCAGCGCCTGCAACGTGTCGCCGCGCGCCAGCACCGACACCTGCGCCTCGCTGGCCGGCACCCGCTGCGCCAGCCAGCCCGCGACCAGCCCGCCGATCGCCCCCGCGCCCACCACCGTGATCTTCATGCGCTTCCCCGTATGCAACGGGTGGATTGTTCACGCAAAGGCGGCGGGGTGGGTGCGGGGCCCGGTGCGTGCGGGCTAGACGGTGGCGGCCCTAGCGGTGCGGCCGGCCGCGGACCGGGAGGCAGCGCGGCTGCGGGTTGACGCGGATGGGCGCTCGCGGCGGGCGTCGACCAGAATGAAGGTGGATGGCGATTGGGCGAAGTCGTCATTTCCGTGCAGAGGTGCTTGTGAATGACTGATCCGCCCGCAGTGGCGATTCTGCGCTGGCGCAAGCTGTCGCAGTCTGACAGCAAGTTGCATGGCGCGAGCGGTGCCGCGTTCTGGACGGGCCTCCCGTTGGGCCAACGGCCTTGCCTGTTCGTATTGCCCTTCTGGCATTCTCGGACTCGGCCGCTTCACGGCGGCATTGCCACAGAGAACAGACCGCACACTTGGAGGCGCCAATGCCTCGCCCGCTCAGCTCCTTCTTAGGCCGTCACGAGGCGCACCGTCGATGCCGCACCCAACCCTGACGATCCGCCGCCTGGCGCCGGCTTTGCGCGCTGACTTCCTGAGGTTCTTCGAGGGTTCGGCCTTCGCGGACAACCCGACGTGGAGGTCCTGCTACTGCCAGTTCCTTTACGTCGATCACTCGAAAGTCACCTGGAGTGCTCGCACATCGGACGAGAACCGCGCGTCCGCCTGCGAGCGCATCGCCTGCGGCCGCATGCAAGGGCTGCTCGCCTACCTCGATGGTGAGGTGGTCGGCTGGTGCAATGCCGCGCCGCGCACGCTGCTGGACTCGTTCGCTGACGATCCCGAGCCCGATGCCGACCGCCTGGGTCAGATCACTTGCTTTGTCGTGGCACGCAGCCATCGGCGCACCGGCGTCGCACGCGCGCTGCTCGAGGCCGCGTGCGACGTGCTGCGCGAACAGGGTCTCGCCTGGGCGCAGGCCAACCCGTCGCGCAACGCGTCGACCGACGCAGAGAATCATTTCGGCCCCTTGTCACTTTATCTGTCGGCAGGCTTCACGCTCGTTCGCGAGCGAGACGACGGGCTGTCGGTCATGCGGCGCGGGCTCCTCTAGTTGACGGCGAAGTCGGTGACGCCTATTGCTTCACTCGAGCGGGACCGCACCGGCGTGGCACTTGGGCCGGGAGCCGTCGTGGTTCATCATCCGTCGCGCGGCCCGAGCGCCACGCCGGTGCGGGCCCATCAGATCGACGGTCGATTTGCGCATAAGTGAGCGTCGCATGCAAAGTCCTCTCTATTCCGCGCTCTTGAACCAGTTGCAGGAAATGCCGGTCTTTCTGCGTCGTGTCCTCGCCGGGGTGTCTCGAGAGGTGCTGTTGCGCATGCCGGAGAACGACAACTCCAATCTGATGGAACACCTGTGGCACACGCGAGACTGCGATACCGATCTCTACGGTCTGAGAATCAGGCGCATCTTGTCCGAGGATCGCCCCTGCCTGGAGCCGGTAGAGGTGGGCGCATGGCCCCAGGCTCGCGGCTACGAGTCGCGGGATGGTGACCAAGCCATTGCGGAGTTCGAACGAGAAAGGGCGAGGCTCTTGTCCGAGCTTGGGCCGCTGACGAGTGTGCAATTGGCAAAGGTTGGCTCCCGTGCCGATGGATCCGAATCGTCCGTTCTTGCGGTCATCGGGCAGCTCGTGGTGCACGATCAGGATCACCGCTGGAGAGTGGCAGCCGTTCTGCGAAGCTTCGCCGGCCCTCATGGGCCAGTGGCCTGACNCTGTCGAGGCGGCGATGCCTTGCAACGAGGCGCAAGCCGCCCCTTTCGTCGAGCGCCAGGGGCTTCAAGGGGATCTGGAGGGCGAGTCGATGCCTAGCTTTGCCATTCTGGGCGCCAAGGGCCGCAGGGCAAGCGCCGACGCACCCGTGGTCGAACAGTCGATGCGAAAAGAGCCGCGAAGCAACACCGAGGTCAGAACGAGAGGAGAACTTCCATGAGCGATCCGCAACCCTCCTTCGACGCCGTGAAGTACAAGAACGCGCAGCGCGAGCAATGGAACAAGGACGGCGCTGCGTGGCTGCGATGGACGCCCACGCTGGACCGCTGGTACGGCGCGGCGACGCGCCAGATGCTCGACCTGGCGAGCATCCAGCCGGGCCAGCGCGTGCTGGACATTGCCGCCGGCGCGGGTGAGCCGGCACTCAGTGCCGCTGAGCGGGTGGGCGCTGGCGGCTACGTGCTGGCGACCGACATCTCGGAAGGCATCGTCGCGCTGGCGCTGCAGGCTGCGCGCGAGCGTGGCCTGCAGCAGGTCGAGGCGCACGCAATGGACGGCGAGAAGCTGGACCTGCCCGACGCCGCCTTCGATGCGGTGCTGTGCCGGTTGGGCTTGATGTACATGCCGCACCCGGTGGCCGCGCTGCGCGAGTGGCGGCGCGCGTTGAGGCCGGGTGGCCGGGTCGCCGTGGCCGTGTTCTCGACACCCGAACGCAATGCATGGGGGGCGCTGCCCGCGTCCATCATCCGCCGGCGCGCGCAGTTGCCGCCTCCCGTCGCGGGGCAACCCGGGCCGTTCAGCCTGGGCGGCCCCGGGGTGCTCGAAGCCCTGTTCCGTGACGCCGGCTTCACCGACCCCGAGGTCCGCGCCGTGCCGGTGCCGCACGGCGCAGCCCGCGCGATCGACTACGTGCAGGTTGCCCGTGAAGCCTTTGGCGGCTTCAACGCGATGATGGCCCACCTCCCCACGCCGGAGCGCGAGTCCGTGTGGAACGAAGTCGAATTCTCGATGCGCATCTTCGAATCGCCCGACGGGTTCGAGGTGCCGGGGGAATGTCTTGTCGGTGCCGCCACGAAATGAGCGCGCGCGGACTGCAGGTCATCGGTGGCCGTCTGCACGTTCCGGCAGGGCTTCGCCTGCCTGTGCGGGCGGCTGAACCGGGCCGCCAGGGACGGTTCATTCGCTAGGCGCTGCGATCCCGACCATGGCTCCAGCACCCACGCACCTGTCGATCGTCGCGCTCGCCGGCAGTGCCACGCTCATCGGCTGGCGCCTTTATGGCCGCGTGCGCCGGCTGAGGGGGGCGCCAGCGCTTCAGCCGCTTTCGCGCCTGGCTGTCCGTAGTCGCATTCGCCATCGTCGTCCTTGCCTTGCTGGCCGGCTCGCTCGGCCACCCCGGGCGAGCCCTGGCCGGGCTCGCCAGCGTCGGCCTGGGCGTGGCCTTGACCGAATATGGCCTGCGTGCGACGCGGTTCGAGGTCACACCGGGGGCGCTGTTCTACGCGCCGAGCGCGCACAGCGGCGTCGTGTTGTCGTTGGTGCTTGCAGCGCGAATCGGGATCCGGCTCTTGCGGGTCTGCGCCGCAACGGCCGCATTCAGCGAGCCGCCGGTCGCGCTGGTGCACAGCCCGCTCACGCTATTCGTGGCGGGCGCGCTCGCGGGCTACTACGCCCGGTAAGCGACGGGCCTGCTTTGCTGGAGCCACGCTGCCAATGGCGTGGCGCAATGAGCGGCGAGGCTCTGCGCCGGGTCTGGCCACTCGGCGTCGAGCCTCGCAGCGTCCTCGAAACCCGGGCAGTCCATCCTGCCCTCAGGAGCCCGATCTCATGACCCGACCCGCACGAACGCTCTTGTACTTCGGCATCTACCTCGCGTGCGTCGGCCTTGCGCTGATGCTCGTGCCCAATGTCGTGCTGGGGCTATTCGCGATGCCGGTCACTTCGGAAGTCTGGATACGCATCGTTGGGATGCTGGCGTTGTACTTGGCCGTCTACGACCTCGCGGCGGCGCGTGGCAACTGGGCCGCGTTCATCGCGCTGTCGATACCGCTGCGGCTGGCTGCGGTAGTCTTCTTCGGGCTGTTCGTGCTCCTCGCGTCCGCCCCGCCCATGCTCGTGCTCCTCGCGCTGCCCGACTTCGCCTTCGCGCTGTGGACCTGGAACGCCATCCGGCGCGCGCCCGGGCCCGCGAGCCGATGAGGCCTGCTTCGAAGCCGCCGAGGCGCCAGGCGCTTGCGCGCCGGCCT
>JGI20214J51088_10001627_pt1 | contig 15283 bp, 14 predicted proteins | sample WetSurMetagenome_FD_51088 | JGI IMG/M metagenome (IMG submission 51088) | reverse complement strand
TGTTTCTTGAAGAAAAGATCTTAATGAACCAGGTAAGGAGATAAGATGTGATTAGTAACAGTACCAGTAAGAGTAATAATGATTTCATAAAAAAAGAATGTACCAGCTATTTCTTCTGTACAATATCATTGATAAGATTTCTGTGTCACTGTTTTTGAGTGAATGAAAGAACCATTTTCTTTATGCCTTCACTTGTGGAAATTGGTGGTTTGAAATCCAGAATTTTCAATGTACTGCTATTGTCCATTTCAAATGATCCGTAGAGGCGATCAAAGATACTTGGCCACACTATCATTCCAACCTTCACTATAAACTCAGGAATTTTAAATAAAATAATTCTTTTACCCATATTTTCAGCAATCATTTTAACAAGTTCCGATGTAGAGATTGCCTTTTCATCCATCGCAATAAAAATACCGGATGCTCTGCGTTCAATTATCCTGTCGATGAAACTCACAAGGTTTTCCGCGCCTGTAAAATTTCGCCTGTTATTTACTTGCCGAAAAGGCAAAATATTTGTCCGGTGAACAAGTTTCATTATACTAAGCATATTTGCCCTCACATACTCTCCATAAACCAGGGGAGTCCTTATAATTGAGATTGTAAAGCTATTGTCTTCCAGTTTTTTCAAAGCCAGTTCGGCTTCATATTTGCTCTTTCCATAGGCATCCTCAGGTAAACATAATGACTGCTCGTTCCATGGTTCTGATCCGGAAATAAACTTACCATATACTTTCACTGTACTCAGGAATATAAATTGTTTTACACCGGCTTTTTTTGCAAGTTCAGCAACTTTAAGGCACAGGTCGCGGTTTATTATGAAGTATTGACTTTCAGGAATCGTTTTTTTCTGGTGAACAATAGCTACAAGATGAATAACCACATCAAAATTATTAAAGTCAATACTTTCCGGTACATGCTTTATAAGAGAAATTTCGCTTACATTCTTATATGATGAATATCCCAGAAAATTTCTTCCGACAAAACTATTCTCTCCTGTTATTAAAATTTTCATATTTAATTAGTTTTGTGAACTGTTATATCAATTTTTTTTTGGATTGAGTGAATAAAAAAAGGTAAGAGAATAAAAAATCCCATTATGGGAGGATCAAAAGGACTTCCTGCACTAAAAAAGGAGAAGAAGAAGGTTATCAAAAAAAATGTACAAAAAAGATAATATTCCTTACGATACATTATATAATACCTAAATACATTATATATCAATACTAAGTATAAAATTAGTCCTGCTATTCCTGAATATAAAAGTATAGACAGAAATGGATTATGGGGATAATCTGAAAGAGTCTTGTCTTTTAAGAAATAAAAGCCATACCAATTCAGAAAATTAAATCCTCCACCAAATAGTTTTTGTTTCAAATTAAATTCATTTTTGAATAACTGAAGGGCAAACTCCCAGCGCAATACTCGTGCTGCATAAAAAGAATTGGAAATTGTGTCTATGGAAATCCTGGATCTGTAATGGGTATAAGTAGTATCTTCAGAAAACTTCGCAGCCAGCCATTTTCTCAACGGATCAGCATCATTATTTTGGGGAAGGCATAAGGGGAGCATTGACGAGTATTTGAAAGCATCAATTGTACCTAATCTCCTAAGTTTCGAAAATGACAAGCTATCTGATTTCTCAGCAATTTCCACTTTTGGAAATGCATAAATAACATAACCTTTTAGTGAAGAGAAATCTATAACATCAAATTTTGAAAAGTAGAGGTATACAGGTGCATTACCATCGTTGCAGTTCACCTTTATATGAAGGATTTGCCATGTTCCTTTTAAATTCAGATTATACTCGGCCTCTCTTTTTCCATAAGTGGCACCCTCACAGGTTAAAAGTGCCATCGTACCGTCAAAATCTTCTGACACATAGCAAAATACAGAAGCGTCGAGAGTTTTGTTCTTTGTAACCGTTTCGTTTGATATTGTAGAATATGAATATGCATTTCCCGACCTGGAACTGGAATTGCAGGTTTTATCCATCAGGTATCCTTTAGACCCTTCAGGAACAATTTCAATATTTTTCCCGGTGAGTGGATATATAGTCTTGTGCTTCCTTGTTCCCCAGCCACTATCAGGATCATATGGATTGAGTTTCGGTGTCCAAATTTTTTTAAAAATCTCTGGGAAAGTACTGTTTCGTTTGAAAACTGATGCATATTTCAGAAATACAAAAGTAGTTTCCTTTCGTACTTTATCAGGATTCCTGGAACCTGTAAATTCGAGAAAGTCATTTTTAAATGTATAAGTTGTTAGGTTTACAAAACTCCAGAAAAGTACTCCGGTCAAAACCAAAAAAACTAAATAATAAAGTGTAGCCGATGCAATTCGCTTAAAGATGGATCTCTTGTTAAACAGGGAAAAAAACTGATTAAGAAACAAAAGTCCTACGATAATACTCAATGTGATAATACCTCTCCGGGAACCCGATAAAAAAATATCAACTGAATAGAGAATTAATATAGCGTCTATAAAAAATATTTTTAGGAATGTACTGGTTTTCAATAATAAGTAGATCAGACTGATCATTCCGAAAAAGACGATCAAAAGGGAGAAATTATTATCAGTCGACAATGGTTCAGTAGCCGTAACATTGGAAATCATCGCAGTTGTTACTTCATTGTCAGCAGGAAAAATATTTAATAATGTTGCTATCCCATTCAGGGAAATGATAACAGCAAAGAACGCTATCAGATTTAAAAAGGTACCTATAAAAAGATCCAGATCATCCTTTTTTGAAACATAAAGTGTAAGAAGAAAGTAAAATGAAAGTAAAATGATTGAATTAAAAACATCTTTGAAAATTATTAAATAGAGTTTGTCAGATAGAATGAAAGAAATAATCAATATTATCGCAAGAATCAGAAGAAGTGAAAATGTACGAGAAAATTCAAAAAATTTCTGAATTAGACGTCCGTAAAAAGTAATTATTGAATAAGAGATGAAACATATGTAGATCGGGATAAAAGGAAATTTGAAGAAAGGAATAGCCGTTCTGGATAAATACAATAGAATTAACAGGCAAAGGATGAAAATTTCAATTTTTATCCGTCCCCTTTCTTTAAATATATATCTCATCAGGATTGTAAAAGACGGTTCGCGTTGTTCAACGTAAAAGAAGATTCAGATCGAAATGATTTTTGCTTTTTCCCAATCAATCTTTTTAGATGCTTCATCCAAACTCATAACCGGGAATTCAGTAATCCATTTTAAAAACTTGGGGTAAGCACTTTTAAGTCCAATGTAAGATTTGAATTTTCTAGTCAATGGCAAGTGAGCAAGCCTTGGCTGTTCAAAGTCGAAATCACGAGGATGGAAATAACTCATGACATAATCAGATTTACTTGTCCAGTACCTGATAAATGCATATGGCATAATTCTGAAATAGCCCCCACCTGAGAAAACAAAATGTGTTTTAAAAAATGAAACCGTGTTTATTGGAAACTCTTTAAGTCTATATCCTTTTATGTCAATTACCGATGGCAGGCATTCGCCAAACGACGGATAACCACCATAATCATGAGCTGCAGGAAAAACCGAACAATCAGTTTCAATCCCCGACTCAGCAAGTACTTCAAATGCCCATTTATTGTGTTCGCCAATCGAAAAACCCGGGGCTCTGTATGCGGTTACTTTTTTGCCAATAATATCTTCAAGAATTTTTAAGCAATGATCTGTATCTTTCCGGAACGATATAATATCCATATTGTAGACAAGATCATGCATATATGAATGGCAGCCAATTTCGTGTCCTTCAGAATAAATTTTTCTCACTACTTCAGGATATTTTTCAGCAATCCATCCTAAGATGAAGAAGGTACCTTTTATTTTTCGTTCATCTAATGTCTCAAGAGTCAAATCAGTGGCAGCATGAATGCGTGTCTCATATCCAGCCCATGTCGACGAATCAGAAATAAAGTCGCAATGAAACCACTCCTCAATATCGAATGTAAGGATATTCATAAATTAAAGGTCGTCAGAATCGATCCACATAAGATGCCAATTTTCTTCATTATATAATTCTTTATCAGTGAACCTGAAAGTGAGATTTTTGATAATAAGCTGGAATGTAAATGGGCTTTTAAGAAAACCATTTTCATTCAATTTGTTTTTTTTTGCAGAACTTTTACTCATCATGCATAACAAACACTCAACATTTTCTTTACTGGCCTCATTTTTAAGGACATTATTGATAAATCCATGACAGTCTTCATAACCGGGTAGTATCATGTAATCGATGATTCCATACGAAAGAACGCCTTCTTTTACAATCTTTCTAAACGTTACCAGGCCGACTAACTTGTCTTCAGATGTAATGATCAGAAATTTATAAAACCTGTTCGGAGCACTAAATCTCCAACGCATAAAATCAATATCCTTGACTAAACTGTTTCTGACAGTTTTTCCCCACTCCTCCGAAAAGTTTTTATATCCTTTAACTTTATCGATTTCTTCAAAAATCGAACTCCCATATTTTCCTGTGATACTGGTGCTTCTAAAATAATTATACATCTTTAGAAATGGATTTGCTACAAAAGATAAAAAGCCTATCTTTTTCGATTTAAGTAACGAATCAGTCTTTAAGAATTTTATATACAATGGCATTGGGAATGCTATCTTCCAGCCTACTTTAAGATGCCCGGGAATAACCTCTTTTCGGATAGGATAACCAATAGTAAAAGGGACATGATTTGCCAGATCCATGGTTGAGAAGAGTCCGATTTTTGTAAATATCCCTTTTCCCCTTTGTTTTGTGCTGGTCATAACATCGCATACCATCCCTACATTTGACTCTACATCACCTATTTTGTATCTGTATGGTATTGCCGCATAATATCCTACCATCTCTCCTCCAAGATTTGCAGAGTACTCCCACGAATGAACATCATTCGGAAATGCATGGAATTTCCATAAATAATGATCAGTACTTTGAATCATGTCTCCGTTTGTTTCGGGGAAACAATCTTTAAATAATTCTCTTTGCTGAGAGAGATTCTTTTGATACTCAAACTTGTCGAATGTTAAATCCATGTCAAATTAATGCTCCGTTTAAATCTATGTTAGCTCCATTTATATAGTCTGTTTCAATCAGGTACTTTACCGTTTTCAGGATATTCTCCGGTTCGCAGAATTTTTCGGAGGGAATTCTCTTTTTCATTATTTGCTGATACTCCGGTGGCACATCGTTTATCCCCATTCCTATGCTTGCATAGCCAAGGTTGATATTATTTATTGTAATACCTTTTGACCCGTTCTCTACTGCAAGCGACTTAGCGAGTCCCCACAAAGCTGACTTGGATGCTGCGTAAGCACTCACTCCAGGTGTAGGAAGCTGAGCAACTACAGAAGAAAAATTAATTATCCTTCCATAGCCCTGTTCCCTCATTAAAGGCAGCAAGGCATGGATTACATTAAATGTCCCAATCAGATTGACGTCGATAACATTTTTCCACTTTTNAATATCGGATTTGTGGGCGAAAACACCATAACTTATACTGGCACAATTAATCAAAACAATATTTTTCAAGCTTGATTGTATAGAATTTATCCACCTTTCAATTGAACTAAGGTCTGTAATATCTACCTGAAAAAAAATATTTTCCAGCCCCGAGACTGGAATTGTAGAATTATAAGTTCCTGACACAATTTCTCCCTCGTCCTGAAAGGATTTAAGAAGGAAATTACCTATACTTCTGGATGCTCCTGTAATCAATATCATATTATGCCCATTTAATTATCGATGCACCATAAGTCCAACCACTTCCAACTGCTGCAAATAGAACGATCGATCCTTTTTTTAATTTTCCGGCTTTATTGACTTCGTCCAGCAATAATGGAATGGTTGCCCCTGATGTATTAGCATATTTATCCATATTTGTCATAACTCTTTCAAATGGAAGTCCAATTATTTCCGCTGTTTTCTGCAAAATAGCAATTGAAGGCTGATGGGGAATCATCAGATCTATATCTTTAATGGTCAAACCGGTATCAGCAAGGACCTGGTTGATCGCTTTAGGCAGGACTTTAATTCCAGCTTCGTAGACGGCCTTTCCATTCATCTGAAAATAGTGTAGTTTTTCATTGACAGTTGCTTCTGTTGCAGGCCTTTCTGATCCACCTGCAGGAATAGTAAAATTAAATTTTCCCCTGCCATCGGTATAAAGCCTGAAAGCGAGAAAACCTTCGATAGCATTTGCATGAGATATAACTGCTGCACCGGCACCGTCTCCGAAAAACACAGCATCTCTCCTGGTCCAGTCTGTTATCCTCGAAAATGTATCAGCCCCTATTACAAGAACATGATCATATACACCTGCAGCAATAAACTGTGAAGCAACTGACATTCCAAAAAGAAAGCCGCTGCAGACTGCAGCTATATCGAAAGCCACGGCATTATAAGCCTGCAGCTTATCCTGAACTATTGCAGCTGTAGAAGGAGCCATTCTGTCAGGAGTAGCCGTTGCAACAATTATCAGATCTATGTCGTCTTTCTTTAAACCGGCATTCTCAATGGCACGTAACCCTGCTATCGAGGCCAGGTCGCTGGTGGATTGATTATCAGCTGCAATATGTCTCTCTTTTATCCCAAGATTATCCTCGATCCATTTTGAACTGGTTGGCAGAATTGAAGCCAGATATTCATTAGTATAAATTTTTTCAGGTGCGTAGGATCCTGTTCCAATTATTTTAACATTTCGAACTAATTGTTTCATAATCAACAAATCTTTATTAATGCGTTATAGTAATCTTGTGCAATTCTTTCCCAGTTGTAAAAATCTTTAATTCTTTTTATCGCCAGTTTTTTGTATCCCGAAATATCGTTATCACTTAGATTCTCAACTTCTATGATAGCATCCGAACATTCTTCCGGAGTGATAAAATATTTCATTTTGTTGTCTGTAACCTCTCTGTTAAAAACATTGTCGTGAGCAATAATAATATTACCTGACCCAAGAGCCTCCAGGAGAGATGGATTTGTTCCACCGACAGAGTGACCATGGAGATAAGCTTTGCATCCGAACCGGAGGGATTCAAGCTTTCGTTTATCGTACACTCCTCCAAGGAACCTGACTTTATCCGATTTATACTGTAATAAACCGTTTACATATTTGGTCTCAAGCAAATTACCCACAACGATCAATGGTTGTTGGATATTGGATTTGAAATAACCTCTGATTATAGATTCAACATTATTTTCAGGCTCCAGGCGGCTGACAACCAGGTAGTATCCATCTGGCTTCAGGTTATATTCATCCAGCAGAGACAGATCGGGTTTGTCGTTTATATCAGCACCATACTCAATCTGGATTATCCTTTTGTCTTTTATAATGTAATTCTTAAGAAGAAACTCCCTGATGCTTTTTGAATCAGCGATAACATAATCTGATAAATAGACCGAAGTCCAGATACAAAATCGTACGAATAGTCTTTTAGGCAGAGTCCATTTAGTACGGAGATATTCGATCCCATCCATATTAGTCAGATAGGCAACTTTTTGATGAAACACTTTTGAGTAAATGAACAATGCCCCGGCAGCACCGCAAATCAACACAACATCATTGCTCTTTTCAGCTTTTCTAACCGAATCGCGGTAATATTTTAATGGATTGGATGTTTTTGTACAGGCCAGATATTTTAAAGTCACCCCATTATAAGTATCACTTCCATTTTCTACCTTATCACAATATACTTCCACCTGCATGCCCATTTTAACAAGCCGAACAGACAACTCCTGGGCGAATGTTTCGTATCCTCCGTATTTTGCTGGTATACCTCTTGAACCAATTATTGCAACTTTCATCAAATATAATTCATTACTTAACAACTAAAAAGCAGGTAATCAATCACTAATAATTAATAACCTGTTCAATTCTCTCGATCAGTCTGGAATACGAAAAGGAAGCTGCTTTCTTTCTTGCATTTTCTGAAAACCGAAGATATTCTTGTTTATCTGAACACAACTGGATTATTCTTGAGATCAGCATTTCTTTATTCCGGACATCAACCTTATATCCTTCTACACCATTATCAACTAATTCGGAAATTCCTCCTATCTCAGGTACAATGACCGGAATTCCATACGTCATGGCCTCAAGGACTGTTAACCCAAATGTCTCGATCCATAAGGTTGGTATGGAAAGGTTAAGTAACAGACAGGCTTTCTCATAATAAGGATGAACATCTGATTTGGAAGATAAGATTTCCAGATTCGATGGTAAAGCTACTCCTTTGAAAAAAGAGGCAATTTCGTCATCTGTGCCATTTACGACCAGAGTAAACCTGAATTGGGGAAGACATTTAGCGATATCAACAAATATAAGAACTCCTTTGAAAATTCTCAACGAGCATATCATCAATATATTATCCGATTTAGCTTTTCGAAGAAATTGCTCGGCACGAAAAGTAAATTCTGGAGAAAGAGCATTATATACGAGTTCTTTCTTATTATTACTGATAGCTGAATTATCATATAAATACTTTGAGACGAAAATTGATTTATTTGCGAATTTTGTCTGAATAAAAATCGCAAAAGATGAAATAATATTCTGTTTGACAGGCTTTTCGTGTACATGGTAAATCACCTTTTTCCTTGTTAATGCGGCTCCAATTGCTGCTCCGAACGGGTAGATTGTGTTTATATAAACAATCACATCTTTTTTGAAGCAATACCGGCAGACAGAAAAAAAAGACATGATCTGGGCATATAGAAAGCAGAATATTGTTGTGATTTTATTAGTTGAAAAGTTGTAGTAAATACTACGAGATCGGATACCTTCAATGTTTGAGAGGAAACCAGATCTGTTTAATGAAGTATACAGATCAATCTGATATCCACGGGCTGCCAGCCCTTTTATCATAAGAGCCAGCATATTAGGACTTCCGCTATAATCGTTAAGCAAGTGAAAAAAAATAATCTTTTTTTTTGACTGAGCCATTTATTTCAGAATCTCTTTTTAATAAATTTAGCCGGAACACCAGCATAAATCCCATCACGGGAATATAAACCTTTTGTTACCACGGAGCCAGCACCGATTATGCATCCGTCTTCAATTATTGCTCCATCCAGAATAGTTGCTTTCGATCCTATCCAGCAATTGTTTCCAATCTTTATACCGATCCTGTTCACACCTTGAAGTTTTATAGGGATATCCTTATTCCCAAAGTGATGGTTCTCTGAATGAAGACTGACAAAATTTCCAAAGATAGTATCATTACCTATCTCAATCCCTCCGGCACATCCAAAGAAACCGTGAGTACCCAATCCTGCTCCATTTCCAACGTGCAGACCAATGCCAATATTCAAAAGAGTACCGGAACATTCAATTGTAGTATTCTTTCCTATGCTTACTTGATTTCCGACCATAATACCGTCTTTGGAATTTGCATCAATGAAACAATTTCGTCCGATAGAAACACCATCTCCTAAAATTATTTTGCTTTTTGCTTTTATTACAGTTCCTCTGTCTCTAAAGAAGAATTTGCCATGTTTGCAAAAAGTTAGACAGCCACGGATAAGCATAAATATTCTGCTAGATACCAGGCCCATCAGATAAGACAGTGGAATATTTTTATCGAGCTGAAATGGTTGTCCCTTTATTTTACTTAAAACATAATCAATCAGCTTTCGCATCGTCTTTTTTTTTCGATTTAAAGAATTTCACAACGCCTTTAGTCAAATATCCCGCCATTGAAGCCAGAAACCATACAAGATGACTTATCTTCCAGCCAAAACGTCTGTTTTTAACTTTAAGTTCTTCCAATAAAACCATAGGAAGGTCTCGGCTGATACCACCAAGTCTCATATTTGAAAGAACCTCATTAATAATAAATATTTCGAAAGGATATTCCCTCACACGCAAAAAGAAGTCATAATCCATTGCACTTTTAAAATCGGTTGAATAGATTCCGGCCTTTTCATAAACCGACTTATCGACAAATGTCGAAGGATGCGCCACTCTCATGGTTTGTGATAGTCTTTCAGGTCTGCTCTTATGCAATTTTATTAATTTTTCACCCTTATTATCAAAGAGATTCATATGTCCGCTATATACTGCAGGATATGGCTTCAGGTTATCCACAATGATTTGCACAGTGCCAGTCTCATACCAGTCATCGGCGTTGATAATTCCAATAATCTCACCTGTACAACAGGAAATTCCTTTATTAAATGCATCGGCAATTCCGTTATCAGGTTCGCTAATCCAAAAATCAATCCTGTCCGAGTATCTCTCAATGATGTTTAATGTATTATCTGAGCTACCTCCATCAATAATAATATATTCAATATTAGTATATGTCTGATCAAGAACACTATTTATAGTCTTTTCAATGGAACTTTCCCCGTTGTATACAACAGTTATAATACTAACAAGAGGAAATCTCTTATGTGGGTACTTTTTTACACCTGTTATTCTGAGTCCTCCTTGCTTCATTGATTGTCCTTCAGCGCTTCCCTTATTAAGTGCCACCTTTTCTGCCAAGTATGCTTTGTAATACACTCCTGATAATTTCTCTCGATTAATGGAATATAATCATTAAAATTTTTAAGAATATTCAGAATCTGATCAACCGGATTATTGAAATCAATTTGAATAACAGGATCGTAATCAAATATATAGCGCATTTCTTCAGGCTTAACACCAACAATAAGGCACTTTGAAACCATAGACTGGAGATACCTGTTTGTCATTGTCGAGATTCCTCCACTGATAGCATTATTGGTAATATTCATTGGCAGACAAATTGATATTTTTGTTCTTGCCAGTCCGAAAATAAAATCGTTCCTGTCTTTAAAAACGATTTGTCCCTTTATTTTTTCGAAGAGATAGTTAATCCCATTTTGTTTAAAACTATCACAGACCATATTATGCCACAGTTCATGCCTTCTGCCAAACTGCAAAACATCAATATCTTTAAGTTTATAGTCAAAATATTTATATTCACCGGGATTACATGCCTCAGGGCACCAGAAGACATCTGCATTTTCGATCGACGCCTTTAATCTTGCTGCAGATTCCCGGGATGTAACAAAAAGAGCTGAAATATTGTAAGCCTTAATAATTTGTTTTATCAGATGATAGTATTTTGGCCAGGCATCGAAGAGAAACAAAATATTATTTTTCGAAAAGAAAGAATATGGAAGACTTCTGTTCGCTTCCGAAACACCCATTGAGATATAAAAAACCGGAGATGAAACTTTTGGTATTATTAGATTAAAAAAGTACACTACCCCTGGTCTGAATATCTTCTTCAGATACCTGTTATTGAATTCTGGCAAAGTGTCTAAATTTTCAAGTTCCAGAATTGATTCTTCAAATTCATTTACCAGGTCGAAGGAAACGTGTCGAACAGTGTGATTACGTAGTCTTATTATTCTAATTTCACCCATTACTACAATAAATAGTATCTAAATATTTAAGTGGTTTATAATATTTGAAATATCGTATGATCTGCAATTTCATTCTAATATTTAAAGTAAAATCAATTCTGAAATTACAACAATTTATCTGCCAATGGTAATTTTTTTTCAGTATTAGACTTTTGGCTAAGCATTTGAATGAATGCTCCAATAGTTATCAGTATTATAGCCATTTCAACAGTAAACATGCTGCAAATAACATAATTTGTCAGAATCATTGAAAAGACAGAACCAATTATCATAAGACTCATGAACCGTTTCTCATCAATAATTTTTCCCAGATTCTTGAATCCGAAATTAAAAACCTGAAAGAAGAATAAGAAAAGAGCTAACAGGCCCATAGCACCTTCTTTCACAAGAATAAAGAAATATCCGTTATGGATCCATGGAATAATAGTTCGATACGATCCAGCCAGATATACTGAAGCTTTTAAATCAACAGGTTTTCCTAATCCGTTACCAAAGATCAGATTTATCGGATTTCCACTGAGATATGTCATAAAAGCCCTGTAAGCTTCATAGCCACGATAGTGAACATTAATATCAGAATATGATTTATAATTACTGAATTTGATTTCTGAAAAAGTTTTAAAGATCTTAAATAGCAGGCTTCTGGTTGTTGTTATTTCACCAGTAAGTTTGACAGGGAAAATAATTAAAATCACTATGCCAACAACCAACAAAAGAAAGAGGAAAGCCTGATGTCTAATGATAACCTTAATATTAAAGATTATAATAAATATAAGGAGTACGATCCAGTATGTTCTGGACGCAAATAGATAGACCGCAACCAGATTGATAATAATAAAAATAATTTTCTCGAAGCTGGTTCTAAATACCTTTATCCCATATTTTTCAGAATACAACGATATAACCAGACCCAAAATACTAGCTGGTGAGCCACTGCCAACCACAAAACGGGCTTTTTCATAAGGTGACAGGAATGCGCTGAATCCGACTTTAAAAATGACAATGGATATATATATTATTGAAAGTAATGTTCCAATGCACAAAATAAAAATTATACTCTTTTTCAGACTCAGATATTTTGAAATCTGATAACCAATTACAATCATGATCATTGGAATAGAAAGATAGAATAAACCCTGAATATTGCTGTAAAAAGAGTAACTATAAGATAATATAATAGTCCATATCAAAGGAATTGTGAGAGTATTAAGAATGCTAACAGGTTTGAATACAAGCTTTTGTCGGGAGATTAATAAAAATGCCAATAAAAGCAGATATAAACACCAAATGATCTTTTGATTTAAGAAAAGTCCCAAAAAAAATATAATGCAAAGAAGAATAAAAAATATAATGTATTTCATTCTCTGACCAGAATGTGAATAAGAAACAATGGGTTCAGGATCGGTCATCTTTAAAGTCCTGGTTATGATCCTTAATCAATTCTAAAGAATATTCCATCCAACTGCATCAACCTTCCGGTTTTTTCATCATAAAATCCGTTTTCAACTGAGCACAGGTTAAATCCAAATGAGTTTATATATTCAATCATTTCCAAAAATAATGATGATCCAATATATAATGAAACCAGGGATAATTCTACTTGTAACCCGGAAATATATGGAATGGATTTTTGTGCTCCATCTAAAACATTTTTCTCATAACCCTGTGTATCAATTTTTAGGAATACCTTATCTCCAGGCTTATAAAAATCACCGTATACTGTGTCAAGTTTGCAGATTTTAATTTTTTCTTTATCGATGAATTTAGCATTTTTTTCCTTTTCGTAATGCTCAGGTAATATCTCAAGTATAGAACTGCTGACTGAGTTCTTTGAAACATTAATTGTAGTCTCACCATCAAAATCTCCGATCGCATAATTCTGAATTCTCCATTTTTTATCCTTTTTTGAGTTTTTGGACAATTCTTTATAAGCATCAGTCAATGGTTCAAATGATATTATCTCTCCTGAATAGCCAAATTTTCTCATTTCCAGACCATAGATTCCTGTATTCGCACCGATATCTAATATTTTATTTATACCATTGCTACGTATCATTGATATCCGACGTCTAAAATCTAACGGAGGATACTTTTTAATCTGCACTCCAACATTTTGCAGCAACTCATTTATGAAAATTATTGCATTCATAATACACTATTAAAAATTAAATAAACAGGCATTTTAATTTCGAAACACTTTAAGAAGCTTTAAATTTCCGCTAAGAAATACTACTGGCAGAAAATAGCAAATGTAGATTGCCAGTAGAATGATAAATGATAGCAGATTAAAATTAAAATGTAAGCTGACTTTTACCAGAAAAAGGATTGACAAGAGTAAGAAAACCAAACCGGAAATAATTATCAAATAATCAGATTTACTATATATTTTCCTTAAGCTCAAATTATTCTCTTTGTGATAGTAAAATATCAGGAACACTGATCCTGAAGAAATTGAAATTGCCCATGCAATGATTACTCCATACGTAGGAATAGTCAATCCAAGCACAATACCCAGGAAAATATTTAGTGCAGCAATTAAAAAATGCATAATCAATAAACCATTCAATTTGCCCTCTCCTAAAGAACTAAAATAGGCAGGAGCATTCAATACATTAACTAATAGGCTAATAGAAAGAATATATGAGGAATTAATAAAAATTGGCTCCAATTTGCCAACCCATAATACTGATAAATGAGGAATAAATAAAACAATAAAAGCCACTAGCGGAAACACTAATAAGACTACATAAGACATACTACGCTTATAAATACTTTGAATTGCAGTCTTGTCTGTATGAAAATAATGAGCAACAACAGGTACTGTTACCTGGTTCATTGTGGAAATTATTGCCCGGAATTGATTCACAAAACGGCTGGCCATTTCATAAAATCCTAATGTACTTATACCGCTATATCTGCTGATTAGGATTTTGGTCATTGGTTCATATAGCATTTGAAAAACTGAAATTACCTGAAATTTAAAACCATAATTAAATAGCGATTTAAAAACATCTTTGTCCCAATCCCAATTATAGATCCTAAATCCAGGGCATAATTTCTTCACATGATAGAAAGCAACAAAAAATATTACAACAGCCTGAGCAATCTGCGCTATAGCAAGTCCTTTCAACCCAAATCGCGGTAGCAAAAGGAGCGCAAGCACGAAATAACCCACTGACGTAATTATATAAGCAATATTCCGTATATAGTTTTTTTGAAAGCCCTCCAGAGTACCTGTAAAAATTCCACCCAGAGAATTTATTAACAGACAAACTAAAGAAAAGGGAAGTATACTTAAAGTCAATCTTACATATTCAGAAGGAACAATTCTGTCAATAAATAGAAAAGCCAGGATGTATATCAGAATAATTATAACCAAAAAAAACAGAAGCAATGATATGAAAGCAGTGAAAAGAAATTTATTGATTTTTTCATACTCATTCTTTGCATTAAACTCAGAAACGAACTTTACGAGTCCGGAGGCAAATCCAAAATTAGCTAATGTTGCTATAGAAGAGGTGGCAATGACCAAGGACCATACTCCCAATAGCTTGACACCAAGTTTTTCGAGTAGAATACGGTAAAGAAAAAAATAAACCAATCCAACAATAATTGCCTGAATTCCGGATGAAACGGCGTTTACTGCAATCAATCTCCTGGAATTGATCTTCATTTATCTGAAAGATATTGTGAATAAACAGAGCTTATTCCAGCCTGCAATCCCATTCTTTCTTTCCACCCTAACCTATTAATTTTTGAAACATCCAGCAGTTTTCTATAAGTACCATCGGGTTTTGAACTATCCCACTCCAACCGACCATTAAATCCAATTGTACTTTTAACCATAAGAGCAAGATCTTTAATCGTAAGGTCACGTCCGGT
>JGI20214J51088_10001626_pt1 | contig 15290 bp, 12 predicted proteins | sample WetSurMetagenome_FD_51088 | JGI IMG/M metagenome (IMG submission 51088) | reverse complement strand
TTTGGGATCATCCCACACAAAGAATGTGCCGATATTTTCTTTTATATCTTCTTTCGTTCTTGGCAAAAGCAGCCCTTTTTTTGCAGTTGAATTTATCAGTATGAGAATTATATTTATGTCTTTTAGCTTTGCCTTCCTTAAATAATTTGTCATATGGAAGTATAATTTTATCAAAAGAGATACTTTTTAACAATTATAGTCAACTTCTGTTTTTAGTTGCTCTATACTAAAAAGTAAGATGAGAAGTAGGAGGGTTTGGCCGCTCATAATTTTTATAATCCTGGTTGGAATTGTTCTTTTGCTTCTTAATCTAGAATCAAAACAAGATAAAGCAATTCAGGTTTTACCCGCGGTTCCTCAAACTATTTCAGTACGGCAAACAGCAACAGTTTCAAGAGTTGTGGATGGGGATACGATTAAAGTTATGATTCAGGGTAAAGAAGATACAGTAAGGTTGATTGGCATGGATGCGCCGGAAACCGTAAATCCGGAAAAAACCACCCAATGCTTCGGGAAAGAATCTTCGGACAAAGCAAGAGAGATCTTAATCGGCAAATCAATTATTCTCGAATCAGATTCAACACAAGGGGATAAAGACGAATATGGAAGGCTTTTGCGGTATATTTTTCTGCTGGACGGCACTGATTTTGATGAATTTATGATAAGCGAAGGATATGCCTATGAGTACACATTTAAAAATAGTCCCTATAAATATCGACATGAATTTATCCAAGCTCAGAAAAAAGCAAAAAAAGAAAGAAAAGGACTATGGGGTTCGTGTTGAAGTAAGGGCTAAAACCAATGTTTAATTTTGAAGATAACTACAAGAGGAATGACAACAGCAAGAATCATTCCTATGTGGATCTCCAGAGTCCATGGGCCTTTCGTAAAAGGTAAATTTTCAACATTCATTCCATAAAAGCCTCCAAGGACTTGAAGGGGCAAAATTATAACTGTTACGGCAGTCAGAACTTTAATGATTAAATTGGTCTGCGTCATTATAAAAGATTCATTGCTTTCGGAGATTCCTTCAATCAATTCCTGATTATCTTCAACTCTGTCGAGAATTTTTTGAACGTGGTCCAGAACATTTCCCCAAAGCGGCTGCATTGGGCCATTAAGCCCTTGATGTTTTCCTTCTTTCAACTCTTTAAGCAAGGGGACAATAGGCTTAACCATGGTATGGAAAACAACTAAATTTCTTCTAATTGTAGATATCTCCTCCAGCGTCTTTGTGGATTGTTTTTCCTCCAGCTCCTTATCAACCCTGTCTATTGTAGATGTGATCTCATTAATTGTGGGAAAACAATCGTCAACTAAAGCATCTATAATTTTATAAACAAGAAATACAGAGCCTTTCCCCATGTATTCGGTCCGACCATGAAGAGTTTTTTGACAGAGGCTAAATATGTGATCAATTTGAGGGAGGATACCTTCATGAAGGACAACAACCTGTTCTTTTGAAATAAAAAAATCTACATATCCGCTTGCCAATCTCCTTTTTTTGGAAGGTGTATTGAGAGAAGGAAGATGCGCCCTGTATAGACTGGGATTTGAGGGGGCAGTTTCACTGAAAACCGGAAAGCGGAAAACCAGAAGATCGTATTTTTTGTGGTTTTCAATCTTCGGAATTTGTACCCTATGCATGTAATCATCCAGATTTAGAGGATCAAAATCGTAGGTATTTCTAAGAAACTTCATCTCGAAGTCAGTCGGCTTGGTTACATTTACAAAATATAAGTCCTGAAAATTAACTACCTGAACGTTCATAAAGGTATTATTAAGATTATATAACAATATTAGTCCTTAAGAAAGATTTGTCAACCCTTGCAATAAAACTCTTAATTTATGACGAAATAGGCAACAAGTGATATAATTAAAGATATTAATAAAAAACATATTTGATTATGGGAATTTTGTTGGATAAAGCTATTGATCCTCACCAGTATGACAAAGTTAACGCTGAGTGGAGCATATATGGTGTCGGTCTGCAAAGCCCGACAAGGGCAAACTTTTGGGAATATTTGAAGCCATTGTTATCAGAGTGGAAAGGGAAAGATATTCTTGAAATAGGCTCTGGTACGGGATGGTTATTGGATCTAGTATTAAAGGAAGGTGCAAAATCAGTTTTAGGAATTGATCCTTCAACGAGAAGTTATGAGTTGGGAAAAAAGCTTTATTCCAACGTTAAGTTGTTGAATATTACTTTTGAGAAGTTTAATGAGGAAAAAAATTATGATATCGTTGTTGGCTTGCTTTCGCTCGTTAACATCTATGATATAAAGGCTGCATTTAAAAAAATTAATCGTCTTCTGAAGCCCGAAGGTGAGCTTACGATAATCGTATTGGATTATGATTATTATAAAAAAAGCCGTTTTAATTATAAAATAACACTAGAAATATTAAATAGCGATGAATATGTCGCTATGGTGGAAAGGCCTGAAATAGTGACTGTTTCGATTGTAAGAAAAACAAGCAGATATATTACTGTTGCGAAACAATCGGGATTTGAACTTATAGAAGATAAGCCATTACCGCCTACGGAGATTCTCATGCGGAAAATGCCTCGCTACAGGGCAGTGGCCGGAATACCTATGGCAAGACTCCTTAGGTTTAAGAAATCAATATAATTCTTAAAGAGTTAAGGAATATGTACATTATAGGACATTGACAATTAGCAGATCGTATGATAGACTGCTAATCACTTTATGGAAAAAGTAATCCCATTAATCCCAATTCGTGACGGAGTAATCTTTCCAAATACAGATTCAGTCTTAACTTTCGGCAGACCTAAAAGCCTTGCAGCCTTGGAATCTTCCTTCGGAGGAGAAAGAATAGTGTGTTTTGTCCTTCAAAAAAATTCCAAGCTCAATGAACCCAGCCCTGCAGATTTATACAGCATCGGAACTTTGTCCCGTATTGAAAGAATGACCCGCACGGAAGGAGAAATAATTGCCCAGGTCAGGGGAGTTGCCAGAGTAAAAATCGAGGCGGTTTTTGAAGAAGGATCATACTTAATGGCAAAAGTGGTTGAAATTCCGGATGTCGTAGATAACAGCCCCGAAATCAAGGCTTTGTGCAATCATCTGACCAATGAATTCAGACGCGCAATGAATCTGGGTAAGACAGTTGACTTTCTGGTCTTCATGAATATAATGTCGGACAACTCTCCTTATGAATTTGCAGATTTGATCGCCTCGGTTTTGGATATCAAGCCCTCCGAACGCCAGGAATTGCTGGAAATTACGGATGTTAAGATCAGGCTTGAAAGAATCACGGATATTCTCGCCAAAGAATTAAAGGTGCTGGAATTGGAGAAAAAAATTGCTTCCAAAACTCAGGAAAGATTTGAAAAAGGCGCCAGAGAAGCAATTCTGCGGGAAAGGCTTAAAACTATCGAAAAAGAATTGGGAGATGAGGATGAGACAGGCACGCAGGAGCTGATAGAAAAGATCAAAAAAGCGAAAATGCCTGAGGACATAGAAGAAAAAGCCAGAAAAGAAGCCAAAAAGCTTTCTCAGATGGCCCAGTTCAATCCTGAGGCAGGTTATATCAGAAATTATCTGGAGTGGCTGGTATCCCTCCCATGGGCTGTCAAAAGCCAGGACAATATTAACATCAAAAAAGCGGAGAAGATTTTGGATGAGGACCATTATGGATTGAAAAAAGCCAAGGAAAGAATAATTGAGTATCTGGCGGTTCACAAACTGTCCGGAAAAATGAAAGGTCCGATCCTCTGTTTTGCTGGACCTCCGGGGGTGGGTAAAACCTCTATCGGGAAATCAATCGCCAGGGCATTGGGACGCAAATTTGTAAGAGTTTCGCTCGGAGGGATCAGGGATGAGGCGGAAATAAGAGGACACAGGAGAACTTATGTCGGGGCTCTTCCCGGAAGGATAATCCAGGGAATCAAAGATGCCGGGACAAGGAATCCTGTTTTTATGCTGGATGAAATTGACAAAGTGGGAGTAGATTTCAGGGGAGATCCGTCCTCGGCACTTTTGGAAGCGTTGGATCCCGAACAGAATAATCAGTTCTCAGATCATTATCTGGAAGTTCCTTTCGATTTGTCGGATGTAATGTTCGTGACAACCGCAAACGTTTTAGACACAATTCCTCCTGCCCTAAGGGACAGGCTGGAAATTATAAATTTTGCAGGTTACACTCATGACGAGAAATTTAAAATAGCCCGCGAGTTTTTAATTAAAAAGCAGATTGAAAATCATGGTTTAAGCCCTGACAAAATTGAAATTGAGGACGGTGCGCTACGTTTTATAATAGAACACTATACCAGAGAAGCGGGAGTCAGAAGTCTGGAGAGGCAAATTGCGGCAATTCTCAGAAAGGTTGCAAAATTAATTGCCGAGGGGAAAGTCAAGAAAATAAAAGTTACGGAAAAAGAAGTCGTGAAGTATCTGGGGCCGATTAAAGTCAGCGCGACGCTGGTTGAGAAAAAAGACGAGATTGGCATGTCAACCGGACTTGCCTGGACAGAAGCCGGAGGAGACATATTATTTATTGAAGTAGCGCTCATGCCGGGGAAAGGACAGCTTATTCTGACGGGACAATTGGGAGATGTGATGAAAGAATCATGCCAGGCGGCAATGTCCTATATCAGAGCCCGCGCAGGTGAATTCGGATTGTCAGAAAAGTTTTATCAAAAAATTGACGTGCACGTTCATGTTCCCGAAGGCGCAGTTCCCAAAGACGGTCCTTCTGCCGGAATCGCGATAACTTCGGCTATAATTTCCGCCCTGACGGGAATTCCTGTTAACAGAAAAGTCGGAATGACAGGAGAAATTACTTTAAGAGGCAGAGTTATGGAAATAGGAGGCCTTAAAGAAAAAGTTATTGCGGCTCACAGAGCCGGTCTTAAGACAATTATTGTTCCGAAAGAGAACAAAAAAGACTTGGTGGAATTACCCAAAGAAGTTTTGAAAGATTTGAAATTTAAATTTGTTTCCCACATGGATGAGGTAATAGGAATTGCGCTTAAAAGGCCTTTAAAATTAAGGCAAACCGGCATTGCCTCAGGACATCTGCAAGCCATCCTCCACGCATAATTTAATTTCGGATCAGAAAAAGTTATAAGTTGATAAATAATTTTATTATGTTATCCTTAACTGGTGGATAAAAGGAATTTATTAATTCTGTTTGCCGTTTTTCTGTTGGCATTATTTTTTAGGATAATTTCTCTTTCGTCGTTGCCCTTCAGTCTTCATACGGATGAAGTGTATGCCGGCTACATTGGAAGATATATCTTTTTACATGGGCAAGATATATACGGGAATGTTGCCCCATTATATTTTAATAAATTTGGAGATTTTCGGCCAATCGGGATATTCTGGACTTCGGGACTGTCAACATTTATTTTCGGGATTAATGAATTTGCGATTAGATTCCCTTCGGCGCTGTTTGGGGCGTTAACCGTTTTTCCGCTTTATTTTCTCACCCTTCAGCTATTTAAGAATAAAGGGACTGCTTTGCTTTCTTCTTTGCTTCTGGCTATTTTACCTTGGCACATCGTGTTATCCAGAGCAACTTCGGAAGCAATAATCGGACTGTTTTTCTTTACATCTTCAGCTTGTTTTATGTTTTTTTTCATAAAAAAAGAAAAAATAAAGTATGCAATTTTAGCTTTGGGATTGGGACTCGTGGCATATTTATTTTACCATTCATTTAGAATAATTTTACCGCTAATTTTTTTGCCTTTTCCATTCTTGGTAAAAAATAAAAAAATAAAAATTCCAATCATTATTACCGTCATTGTTTTCTTCGTAGTGACGATCGGAATCAGCTTAACCAATCAAGGGGTCGGCAGGTTTAATCAAGTGGCATTTTATAGAAATGGTCTTTTAACTTCTAAAATAGAAACTCTGAAAGCAGGTGAGGGCAATAATCATGTATTATCTGCCAGGATATTTCACAATAAGATCGTCATATATAGCAGGGAATTTCTTATGCAATATTTTTCATATTTGTCTCCTGCATTTTTACTTGAAGACAAAGGCATGCCCGGAAGATACGCATCTCCCGAGCAGGGACTTTTGTATTACATGTTTGTTCCGTCTCTGATTGCTGCGCTAATGTTCTTTTTGCCGTATTCGGAAAAAAATAGAAAGACTTGGTTTGTTTTCTATCTGCTGGCGGTTGCAATTATCCCAGCGGCTCTCACGTATGAAGACTCTCCGAATATTTCCAGATCGGCAGTGATGACAGTACCTTTGGTTATCTTAGGAGCATTAGGAATATATGCTTTTTTTGCAAAAATAAAGACACATAAGTTTAGAAATTTCTTATTGGTTTTATGCTTTTTTCTTTTTTTACTGGAATTTATATATTTTTGGCATCAATATTCAGTACATGCGAAAACTTTGAACCCCGTGTATAGAAACGAAGGCAACAGAGAAGCGATAAATTATGCGCTAAAGAGTAAAAATAAATACGGGCACGTTTACATGACAACGGCTAGCGATTTTCTTATATATTATTTATATTACTCAAATAGTTTTGGAATATTAAATCCGGGAGCAATTAGGAAGGTAGAATCTGAAGGCGGAGAACTGAATAGAATTAATTTTATCAACAATATATGCTTTGATGTTAAATTTCCGAAAAATTCTCTGGTAATTTTGGGGGATGAATGTCGGGATATGGGCTTTCCTACGAAAATGAGAATACAAAGATCAGACGGGACTATGGCTTTCAAAGCTCTGGAAGTTCGCTAGGGAATTATTTTATAATTAGAACATGAAGAAGTTTTTATTCAAATACAAAGAAATTATTTTGTTGAGTTTAATTGTCCTTCTGGCTCTATTTTTACGTATTTATAGGTTGGGCGAAATTCCTCTGGGCATGAATAGCGATGAGACGGCAATAGGTTATAACGCTTATTCCATTTTGCAGACAGGCGCAGACGAATATGGAGCAAAAATGCCTTTGTATTTCCGTTCATTTGACGATTATAAATTGCCGGTATATATTTACCTGACTTCCTTGAGCGAAAAAATATTNGGTGTTAATGCTTTTGCCGTTCGTTTTAGCTCAATGTTCTTTGGGGTAATTACAGTTTTGTCTCTATTATTGCTCATAAAAGAGTTATCTAAAAGATCCGGCTTAGCTCTCTTGGTAAGTTTTTTTTGGGCGATTAATCCCTGGAATATATTCTTCTCCCGTGTTGCATATGAGGTCAATGTTGCGACTGCCTTATCCGTACTTGGCGCCTTGTTTTTTGTCAAAGCTGTCCAAAAAAATAAAACAAATTATTCAATATTTTTCTTATCATTGTTTTTCTTTGTCTTATCCCTTTATTGCTACAATGTTGCGCGTCTTGTTTCTCCGCTGATTTTGGGCGCGCTGATTCTTATAAATTATAGAAAATTCTTCCGCTTATCCCGTTTGTTTTTAGCAAGTTACGCGATTACTTTTTTGATTTTACTTTTACCTTTTCTTTTTACTTTAACCTCACAATCAGGTTTGCAAAATCAACAAAACGGCGTTTTCATTACGGGACTTTACGAAAAGGCTAACTTTCTTGAATTGCGGAGTTACCTATTTCATCTTCCGAATATCGTAAGCGTATTATTTTTTAATAAAATTGCATTACTTGTCTTCACATATCTAAAAAATATTTTTGGGTTTTTCTCCGTTGATTTCTTTTTTATCAAAGGAGAAAGTAATCCGACCAATGGTATTGCGAACTTCGGCATGTTTTACTTTATTGAGCTTCTATTTATTATTATTGGACTTTATCTGGGCGTTAAAAGAAAAATCAAATATTTATATATTTTTTATATGTGGATTGCTGTTGTCGTATTGCTAAACGCTCTTACAGTTACCGTTCCGCACGCAACGCGAAGCTACATGGCGATAATTCCGATGATCGTTTTTTCTGCCTTTGGATGCCTTTCTATTATTGAATACTTGCGTCAACAGGATAAAAGAATTTGCTTTCTGATTCTTAGTTCTTTATTGATCGTATTTTTATATTCTTTTTTGTATTTTTTAAGCAGTTATTTTATCAAATTTCCTNTCGAGCTTGCTAAAACNTGGAAGGCAGAAGATAGGTCTGCNGTTGAGTTTGTTTTGAATAATNAAGATAAATATAGTAGGATAATTTTTGATAAAAAAGCAGACATTAATTATACGCAGCTTCTTTTTTATGCCAAGTATCCTCCTGTGGAATATCAAAAAACAGCGACATACCAAAAGAACGGGATGTTGAATATCTTGGCAAGGGTTGGAAAATTTGAATATAAAGATATTGATTGGAGTAAAGATTATGATTCAAAAAAATCGACACTATATATTACTGCCCCGGGTTTTTTCGGTGACTATCTGACTATAAAAACGCAATATTTGCCAACGAGGTCCGTAGTGAACGTAACAAATGGTGAGATTATTACTTCTCCTTATTCGGAACCGGTTTACCAAATCCTACAAGTCAAATAAATAATATTTCAACGAAGTATATTGAAAAGAGGATATAATTCCCACATGCTATCCGTGTAAATACAGTTAAAAACCACTCCTATAATTATAAGCGCTATTGCAAACTTTGATAATCTGGGAGCAAGAGACATAAGAAGAAGTAAAAAAATAAACGGAAGAAAATCCAAGGCGTAGCGGTAGCCAAATTGAGCATAGCCGATACTGTACCAAATGAGGATGGGGGCGGCAAGCGCAAGGCTAGTCAAGGCTGCTGAAACTGTGTATTTTCCCTTTTTAAACCTGAACAGAAGAAATAGAAAGAGAGGGGACGTATACCAGATAGCCATTCCCCAGGGATTTGCTTTTAAATATGGAAATTTGAGAATCATTCCTCCGCCCTCCTGTTTTATCAATAATGGTTCGGGAGGCATTATGAATAGGCTGTATAAATTTGCCGGAATATGTATGAAGCTTTTTTCTCCGGCCCTGAAGTTGTTGGCAATAGGTCCGTCGTTTTTACTTATATTGTATCCATAGCCTGTTTCAAAGAAAGAATGAAAGCGGCGGTGATTATATCCTCCCAAAATTCCTACCGCCAACACAACCGGCAGGATGAAGATTATAAGATACTTTAGAGATATTCTTTTTTGCAAAAATTCCGCAATAAAAAATATGACACTTAAAATAAGGGTAAAGCGCGTCATTGCGGCAAGTCCGATAAGAGCTCCTATGACCAGCGGATTTTTTCTGGAAAGATACGCCAAAATTGCAAACAATATAAAGGGAACGCCCAGCGCTTCAACCTGATAGGCGGTAATGTTAATAACGCTGGAGCTGAATAATACTGTTGAAAAAACAAAAAAGAGAGAAAGCCATAATGAATCAATTTTATTAAATAAAAATTTTCTTGAAATAAAATACGCAGCAATAAATGAGGAAACCAAGGTGAAAACTCCCAAACTTACTTGTGGAAAAGATTTGCCGAAAACAAATACAAACGGCATAAGTAAAACTGACGACAGGGGCCCGAAATATACGTAAAAATTATTATAATAATCGGAGATATCTCTTATGGGCAGGTTATAGATTGGAAGCGCAACATGAAATTTGAGAAATTGTTGTGATAGGACGACCAATACATCGTCATATCCTCTTTGACCGACAGTGAGATAAAGGTAAGTCGAATAGAGAGAAAAAATAAGAACGACTAAAAAGAGCCCAAACCTTTTGTTTTTTTTAAGGAATCGGAAGAAGCGCATAGGCTTATCTTAGCACTTAAATATATTTTTTTGAAGCATTACTCTAATGTGGCCCAGATGTTTGAGAATTGCCCATCAACATATTCATAATAACTAGATTCACATTTTGTTATAAAAGTATATTGTTTCTATAATCCGAATTTCCGTGATATAATCCCTTTCATGCTTGAAAAAGACCGTTCATTTAAAAATTCAGCTAATTATTTGCAGACATACTTTGAGAGATTAAGATCAAAAGGATCGCTAGAAAAAATTAATACAGGAATTGCATATCAGTATTTTCGCTATGATATTCCAGTTGTCTCCAGTTTTACAGAAGAACACCATGAAGTTTTTGCAGTTAAGAATAATGTTATTGTCTTTTCGCGTGAAAAAGAAGTGACAAAGTGGGAAGAAGATGATATCGCAACTAAAACAAAATGGAAAGTCCCAGGAGAATTTGGGGTATTAGAAGTTAAATTGGACGATGAGGCTCAGAGCGAAGACGATATGTATCTTGAAATGATTCTTTTTCCGCATAATAACAAGAAAACTTCATGGGGAGCAGTATATGTTCCGCTTCCTCCTCCGGACAATAACACATTCAAATCATATATTGCCGGAAACAATACTCATCATCACATTATCCTAATGCCAAATGATCCCGAATTCGGAAACATAAAGATGAATGAAGAGTGGTTTAGGAATAGAGGCATGAATATGCGTGTTGGATATGTTGATAATAGGCGAAAATTTGAAGTTGTGTTTCCTGAGGATATAAATGGAGCAAATACGATAAAAACAATGTTATTCAAAGATCCGCAAAATTCAATATTCGAAAAAGACAAAGGGGTAGATCCTTGGAGATATTTTATTTACAGATTCGGTATTAAATTCAGTCAAATTGAGAAAAACATAGTGGAAGATGATCAAAAATAAATCAAAAAAGTAACCCGAATGTTTCAGAATTGTGCACTTCCGCAGAAGTAATCCTGAGCGCAGTCGAAGGAGAACCAGATTCGTGCCTCGCTGGAGCAATGGAGAAGTCTTCTTAATCCCGGCCTCAAACCAGCTTTAAATTATAACTACCAATTGGAGTAGGCAAAAGAAATTAAGGCCTGTAAGAGAATATTTTTTTTCTTCCTAACGAATCCCTTTTAGTTTCTAATTTTGCTGCATTTATTTCATCTTCATTAAGAGTAACTTCGCCAAATGCTTTAGGATCGCGATCATCTTTTTCCGTAGTAGACATATGCCCCGCCCTATGGATAATTGTCCAATCGTTAACAACCTTTATTTCTGAATATCTTCCAGGGCCCGAGTAAGGAGGCCAAAACTCTGCCAATACTATTGGTTTGTTTGGATTAGGTTCAACTTTTTTTGAACTTCCATTAATTATCCCTAAATAATTTGTTTTTACTTCAACGGTCATAGCCATGAATTATAGGAGATATTTTGTCTTTTGTCAACTATAGGATTTGTAGCGCTTAGGGGATTCGAACCCCTGATATTTACCTTGAGAAGGTAACGTCCTGGACCACTAGACGAAAGCGCCTCACGCTCATATTTTATCCTAAAACCTGCCTGCAAACAAGTTCAATCCTCCTTCGCGGAGCTATTCACTCCGCTTCGGAAGGATTTCGGCTTCGGAATACGCCTCAATTGTTCTGCCTGGTGTTTTTTAGTATAATTTTGATATGGATAAAATCTTCCTTTCCGTCGTAATACCCTCCTATGATGAAATGGCTAATCTTCAAAAGGGCGTTTTGGATAAAGTTGAGCACTTTTTAAGCAGAGAAAAATTTTCCTATGAGGTAATTATCGTAGATGACGGATCGGCGGATGGAAGTATAGATTTTGTAAAAAAATTCTGCGCAAATAATCCCAATTTCAAGTTAATAAGAAACACTCATTTGGGGAAAGCGGGAGCGGTGACTGCAGGCGTGCTTCATTCTGAGGGGGATTACGTGATCTTTTGCGACATGGATCAGGCAACACCGATTGAAGAGCTGGACAAACTACTTCCTTACTTTAAGAAAGGTTACGATATCGTCATGGGGTCGCGGAACACGGTCAGGAAAGGGGCTCCTCTTGTGCGTCAATTTGTTTCCCGCGCCGCAATTGTTGCGCGCAAGCTTATCATAGGTCTTAATGAAATTTCCGATACTCAATGCGGGTTCAAGGCGTTCACAAAAGAGGCGGCTAAAGATCTGTTTTTCCGCATAGATAAGCTGCATGACGGTTTTAACAAAATCTCGGGGAGTTCAGTTAGTTCCGGATTTGACGTCGAGCTTTTATTTCTTGGACAGCATTTAGGCTACAAAATCAAAGAAGTCCCCGTAGAATGGCTATATGTCGAAACAAGAAGAGTAAGCCCGATAAAGGATTCGATTGAAGGCTTTATGGATTTGTTAAGGATAAAAGCAAAGGCTTTAAGGGGGGAGTATAATTGACGAATCTCAAATCTCAAATCTCAAATCTCAAATTTTCAGGAATTGGCTATCTGTTAACAGTAATCGGTTTATTTTTCTATTCTTTTACTCAGGTTGACCTTGGCTTGACATTATCGAGATGGTCTATTTGGCAAGTTGTTCAAAAATACTTCCAAAATATCGGTTATTTCCAAAGACCTCTTTCAAGTTTTTTATTTTCAGGTATCGTTCTTTTACTTTTCTTTTTCTATTTAATGATTCTACGGGCGGTTCATAATAATCTATTTGCAAAAAAAACAATTTGGACACTAATAATTTTAATTACTGTAATTTTAGCTTTCTCCTATAATGCATTTTCATATGATCTTTTCAACTATATTTTTGACGCAAAAATCATCACGCACTACCATCAAAATCCATATTTGCAAAAAGCATTGGATTTTCAGGGAGACCCGATGCTTTCATTTATGCATTGGACTCACAGGCTTTTTCCTTACGGTCCGGTCTGGCTTGTGTTTACCGTTCCGCTTTCTTTTATCGGGATGCAGTTATTTTTGCCGACATTTTTTCTTTTCAAAATATTCATTTCGGCGTGTTATCTAGGAACGGTTTTTTTCATCGGCAAAATTTTACAAAAGAATTCACCAAAAAATGAATTATTCGGAATTACTTTCTTTGCCCTGAATCCGCTGGTAATAACTGAAAGCATTGTCTCGGCGCACATAGATATAGTAATGATGTTCCTTGCAGTTTGGGCATTATATCTATTAACGAGTACTAAATATTACCGTTCAATTTTATTACTCATGGTGTCGATTGGAGTGAAATTTGCAACAGCCATCATTCTTCCAATTTATTTGTTGATTATTTATTTGCAGAAGAAAAAAGTTTTACTTGACTGGTGGATCCTGTTTTCAACAATAACAGTTCTCATGATTGTTCCTGTCGCATTAGCCTCATACAGAACTACATTCCAACCATGGTATTTGCTGGACGTTCTGCCTTTTGCGGCGTTGGTCTCGGAAAACTATTTCATACTTATACCAAGCGTGATTGTGTCGTTGGTCGCAATGTTTGAATATCTGCCTTTCATATATCTTGGCAATTGGGATCCGCCCGTACCCATGATCTTGTTTTGGATGACAGTAGGCTCTATCTTCGTATCGTTACTATTTATAACAGCCTGGAGAATTAAGAAAGTGATAAGATAAATTTATGAATTTTTTCAAAAAACATAAATTAGAAATTGCTATTTTAGTAATTTTGGCATTAATATATTTTGTTTCCCGTTTCTATAGTATTTTGTCTTTGCCAATCTTTACTGATGAGGCAATTTATATCCGTTGGGCGCAAATTGCCAAACAAGACGCAAATTGGAGATTTATTTCATTAACGGATGGTAAGCAGCCATTATTCATCTGGTTTATGATGATTTCCTTGCGCCTGATTCAGGATCCCTTGTTGGCAGGAAGAGTGGTTTCGGTTGGCGCAGGCTTCTTGACTTTGATCGGAATGTATTTCTTGGGACGGGAAATATTTAAAAATAATAAAATTGGATTGATTTCAAGCGCCTTATACGTAATATTTCCGATGGCGCTGGTGTATGACAGAATGGCTTTGTATGACAGTCTGGTTGGGACGTTTGCGATTTGGGCATTATTTTTAATTGTTGTTTTGGCACGAAAAGTTAGAATGGATATTGCTCTAATTTTGGGAATGGTTGCCGGCGGAGGGGTCCTAACTAAAACAAATGCCTTTTTCAGCATTTATCTTCTTCCTGTTTCTCTAATATTGTTTGATTGGAGGAAAAAAGATCCGGGAAACCGCTTCGTAAAATGGATCTTCTTTTCCCTGATTACGGTTGTGATTACGTATAGCATGTATTTTATCCTGAGGCTCTCTCCTTTCTTCCATATAATTGCCGAAAAAAACGCAATTTTCGTTTATCCTTTTAAAGATTGGCTGATACACCCATTGGAATTTCTTGTCAGTAATTCAAGGGCTTTATGTGATTGGGTTATGCTTTATCTAACTTGGCCTTTACTTATTCTTGTTCCTGTGGCCTTTTTTATAAGTAAAATTTTTTTAAGAGAAAAATTACTCCTTTTTATTTGGTTTGCAGTTCCTTTAGCTGCGTTGGGTCTTTTTGGAAGAACAATCTATCCGCGTTTTATTCTTTTTATGATTCTTCCTATCCTTCCTATAATTGCGTTTTCCTTAATAAATATTTATTCCCGATTTAAGAAAGTATATTTATTTATTATCTTATGTTTTTTAATTTTTGCCTTGGTCTTTAAAGCCGATTATTTGATTCTGACTGATTTTGCCAAGTCAGGTATTCCACTTGCGGATACCTCTCAGTATTTAACGAGTTGGGAAGCAGGCTCGGGAGTTAAAAGATCAATTGATTTCTTCAGGAAAGAGGCTGAAAAGGGGAAAATCTATATTGCAACTCAGGGGACATTCGGTTTGATGCCATATACTTTTGAAATTTATCTTATTAAGAATCCCAATATCAAAATAGAAGGATATTGGCCGATTGGAGATGAAATTCCTGAAAAGGTAATTGAAGAAAGTAAGAAAAACCCGACTTACTTTTTCTTTTACCAACCCTGTACGTCCTGCGTAGGCACGGGAATTGCTCCACGTTCTTGGAATTTAAATCCTATTTTGCAAATGAAAAATGGAGAAAGTAATTATACGAGCGTTTATAAAATAGAATAAGCAGGATTATCTCCGCAATCTAAAGAGTATGTTAAAAAAAATAACAGTCTCAGGATGGATTTGTCTATTGATCATTCTTCTTCTGTCAATATTCCTAAGGTTTTACAAGTTGGGTTCGAATCCTCCCAGCCTTGATTGGGATGAGGCAAGTTTGGGATACAATGCATATTCAATACTTAAAACGGGCGCTGACGAATATGGAAATCATCTTCCGATAGCTTTTCGTTCGTTCGATGATTATAAGCCTCCGGTATATGTTTATCTGACTGTGCCTTCAGTAGCGTTATTTGGTCTGAATGAATTTGCCGTCCGGTTGCCCGCAGCATTAATTGGGGTTGCTGCCATTGTGGTCGTTTATTTTCTTGTTAAAGAAATCTTAATAAATTGGGATAAAGAAAAGCGTGAGTACATCGCTCTGGCTTCGGCTTTCTTTCTGGCTATTTCGCCCTGGCATTTACAATTCTCC
>JGI20214J51088_10001624_pt1 | contig 15292 bp, 18 predicted proteins | sample WetSurMetagenome_FD_51088 | JGI IMG/M metagenome (IMG submission 51088) | reverse complement strand
CTTTAATTAATAATGCGATCAGCTGTTTGAGTAAAATGTATTACAAAAGTAATACACGCAAAAATGCTTTTATCCAAGTCTCTCCATGAAGCCGTTGATTGCTCAAACCACGGATTGAAATTAATTGATGCAAAAACAAAATAGAACAAAACAAATCGCTATAATGGCAGTTGTTGCCGCACTTTATGCAGTATTATTCTTCGGATCAGCGCCCGGTATGTTACCTGGCTTCACACTTCTTTATCTTCCAGTACTCTTGCTAGGAGTTTTGCCTGTATGGTTTGGTTGGTATGGGCTCGCAGGAAGCGTAATCGGTGCTTTTATCGGAGGAGTATACGTCGAACAAATGCCCCCTTATGCTGCATGGGCAGAATCAGTGACTGCACTAATCATCTTTAGCTTAAATTGGCTTCTAATCCCCAGAACTGTAGCGGAAGGTAAATCGAAAAGAAATTTAGTCGTCCTGATAGCAGTATATGCTACTAGCCTATTCATCGGAACCTCTTACATCCTTTGGCAATACGTGTATCTATTCAACATAGGAGTATTGGGCTTTAGCGTCATAGGCAATTTCTCGTTCGGAATAGTCCTAGTAGCTACCTTCGCTCTAAACTATATTATTCAACTTGCCGTATGCCCCGCTCTGCTAAAAACCATAACGCCACGGCTGAAAAACTGGGGTGTATATTCGGGCACCTTTTCTGAATGGAGAAGTCGCCGCAAAGAAAAACCACAATAAAACTCTCCAATCTTTCTTTTTTAGTAATATGGACAATATTTTTAAGTTATCAGCTCCTAAAGGCAACTTGAGCGGTAACCATGAAAATTCGAATAGTCAAACTAACACCTGAATCCCTCGCTGGAGTGCTCCGGGGCAAACCATCAACTTTCACTTCTCACCTGCCTAGCGACACTGAAATTTTAGACGTTAAAATGGACTTATTCACAAAACAAGTTACTTTAGTTGTTTGGAGTGACAGCTTCGAGGACGTTGCCGAAGCTATGCCGATCCCAGAGTTCCAGATTTCAAAAGCAAACGAAGTCAAGAGCACACCTAAACAAGCGGCAACAATTAAATCCCAAGTGATGCCTGAAGCTAAATCAATGGTTGCAAAGTTGCCTCAGCCACAGCCAAGTCGAATGGCCTCGAAAATGGAGAATGAATTCAGCCCTGAACAGCGCAAACTGCTAAGCTTCACCGTAAAAGAGGATTGCGTGGTTGCTAAACCTGTGGTGTTTTTGAAGGCTGAGTGGGATGACATCAACGAAGTTGTGCGGAGTTTAGGTGGCAAATGGGTTAAGGGCGACATAATCAGTTACTGGGAAATTCCTTTGCTTTAGTTTGTTGGCTTGGGGTAGAAACGAAAAAACTTTAAACCAGAAATCCCTAATCAGAAGAGTAGTGAGTCAAAGATGGAAAGAACAACCGATAAACCTCTAACAAGGGACGCCCTAGTCTCAATGCAAGTTATTGATGCCAAAGGACGTTTAGTAGGAAAAGTTAAGGACCTTGCCTTCTCCGTCGGAAAAATGGGCATTGCTTTAACAGTTGAAAGCGAAGATGGCCAAATACAAAACATTGCTTGGGAAGATGTGCAAGCCGCAGCAGATTTTATCCTTTTAAAGCCGCAGATGGTCCAGCAAAATGCCTATCAACAACCAGTTCAAACTGCAGCTCAACCAGTCCAGCAAACCCAGCAACAGACAACTCAACCGCTTTGTCCAACATGCAGCAGACCCTTGACTTGGATTCCGCAATATCAGCGATGGTACTGCTATAACGACAAAAAATACGTCTAAAAAACGTATTTTACTTCAAACATTTTTTATTTTTGACTTATTTGTTTTACAGATTTTTCTTTTATTGAATTATTGAACTCTCTCTTTAAGGAAAACCTCCCAAGTTTTCAACGGTAAAAAAATGTAATGCAATAAATTCACCGCTATGGTGATGCCATTTTAAACGAAAAGCCTATGTAGACTCACAGAGAAAATAATTTATCAAGTGATAGGCAGAAAGGAAATGTCTGAAACCCGCGAGCAGAAGAAAAGTCGCAAAAAACAACTCACAATCATAGAGCAGGTGCAGGAAGAAACTTCTATCCAAAATGCCAAGGAAGTGACAGAAGTCCTTGACGAACTTGAGAAACAGGGACACCAGGTTGATATTCAAGTTTGTCCCAGATGCAAAAGCCCCAAAGTTGAACTCGCAAAAAGCACAGGCGGAGACATGTGGGCTCATATAGGAATGCTCCCGCCGAGCTACGAATGCCCCGAATGTGGCTGGCAAGAACGCATAATCCTAAAAGCCACCAACAAGAAGCTAACCGTGCGAGAAGTCGAGATTATCCGCGAAGCCATGGAAGAAAACGACGGATCCACATAATTATTGAGCTATAAGATTATTTCTTTAAACGTTCAGTAACAAATAAACGCGTTTTCTATTTCCAAGAATCCAATTTTTCTAAGAAAAAGTGTTGAAAAAAATAGTGAAGTTTTAGCGAATGATTATTCGCCCCAGTCTTCGCCTTCAATCGTTAATTCTTGAATATCTATGCATCCACCTCCATCATTTATTTTTTTAACTTCCAGTTCAAGTCCGCAGCCAGGGCAGCTTAGGATTTCTCCTTTTTCTGTATCGCTGGGAACGGTTATTTCGAATTCGCAATCTGGACATTTGGTTTTGTTGTCCTTGTTTTGGAAATTTGAATTTATGGGATTAATCATTGTTGTTTCTCTTGTTTTTTGGTTATTCTTTTTAAGGTTGTGGATGTCTCTTAAATATTGTGACTTTTCTGTCACAAATTGTGCTATTTGTGTCCCATTTGGAACAATAAGCTAAACTTAAAAACAGATAATAATTCAAAGGGAAGTCTGGTTCAGTTATTTTTGTTTGGATAGCTTTCTGTAGTCCAGACAGGCAAAAATTACAAGCAATACTGTCCATGTTATGAATACGAGGTGGGCGCCGCCTATGAAAATTGGGTCAGAAATCACTCGGTTGATTATTGAAATGACAATTAGGAAGAGGGGACCTATTTTATTTTTTCGAAGAATCCAAACAAAAGCCGCAAGGTTTAGCAATGCAAAAACCGCGGCATTCGCGATCGCTATTCTGAAATCAACAGCTAGGGTGACGCGTGCTTTTCCCATTGGAATGGTGGGGTTTACGGTCCAGAAAATTATTGAAGCAACTTCAGCAATAATTGTTATGGCAACTAAAATTAATAGAATTTTATGTTGTAGATCTCGCATGGGTTGAATTAATTAGGTTAGTTGAATAAAAGCTATAATCACGCTTGGGGTCGGTATGAGGGTAATCTTCCATTTGGATATGGATCACTTTTACACGGCGGTCGAGGAGAGGGAACGCCCAGAAATCAAAGGGATCCCCGTTATCGTCGGTGCTGATCCAAAAGAGGGTAAGGGCAGGGGGGTGGTTAGCACATCTAATTATGAGGCTCGGAAGTCAGGTGTGCGTTCGGGTATGCCGATTTCTCAAGCCTGGCGGCTTTGTCCACGAGCGGTGTATTTGCCGCCGAATTTCCAACTGTACATGAGGGTTTCATCCGAAATCATGGAGTTAGCTCGAAAGTACGCCGGAAAGTTTGAACAATGGGGAATTGATGAGGCTTTTCTGGATGTCAGCGGCAAAGTGAATTATTGGGCTGAAGCGGAGGTGCTGGCGCAGCGAATTAAGCAGGAGATCAAGGAGAAAGAGGGTCTCACCGCTTCGATTGGTGTAGGACCCAACAAGCTTGTTGCCAAAGTTGCTAGCGATTTCCAGAAGCCTGATGGACTAACAATTGTTAAAGAAGAGGAAGTGGAAAAATTCCTAGAGCCCCTGCCGGTTCGGAAGTTATTGTGGGTTGGGCGCAAAACGGAAGCCAAACTTAAGGAGATGGGCGTCAACACGATCGGCGACTTAGCAAGCTGTGATCCAACCGCATTATCTTCGATGTTTGGTGTCATGGGTTTGCAGATGCACCTAATGGCGAAAGGCATTGACCGGAGCGAAGTCGAGGAACGCATAGGAGTTAAGAGCGTTAGTCATGAGACCACATTTGAGGAAGATACCGCGGACTCCACTGTTATCTATCAAGCGTTAGATGCTCTATGTGAAGAAGTTTTGAAGGAAACAGTGAACCAGCACCTACTGTTCAAGACAGTAACAGTTAAGATTCGATATCAGGGCTTTGAAACTCATACAAGAAGCAAAACCCTGCCTTTCTTAACCAATCGTCTGCGTGACTTGCAGAAAATCGCTAACGAGTTGCTGTTTACTAATCTGCGCAAAGATTGCAAAGTACGGTTGATCGGGGTGCGGGTTTCCAGTTTGGTTTCGGGAGAGAAACAGCGGACTCTAGTTTAGAGTTCTTCGATTTTCTGGGGAACCAGACGTTTGCCAAATTCTTCTTCGCTGGCGACTTCGCTGAGAGATTTTCTGGTTCGTACAAGGTTCAGAAGTTTGCTAGATAGATCTATGTGATTGCCTGGGTAGCCGACTGCTATCATTACTAGGACTTCGAATTTTTCTGGAACTTTGAGGGTAGTTTTGATGTCTTTCTCATTGAAGCTGCCTACGCAGCAGGTTGCTAAGCCCAAGCTTACTGCGGCTAAAACCATGTTCTCGACGGCTAAGGCAACGTCGATGGCGTACCAATCGGGGGAGGCTTTCTTGTCTCCGCATGCTACAATCACAAGTGGCGATTGCGTTAGGAACTTTGCCCAGGTTCCCCCAGACAACGTTTTGCGTTTTTCGGCGTCGGTTACGGCTATGAAGTGCCAGGGTTCACAGTTTTTGGCTGACGGCGCCAATCGTCCAGCTTCCAAAATCTTTTCCATTTTTTCTCTCTCGACGGGTTTGTCTTGGTAGCTACGGATTGAACGTCGTTCCTGTATGGCTTCAAAAACATCCATTTTTTGATCGCTTCTTTAACTAGCAAATAACCTTGTAGCCTAATATTGGTTTTTGCCGCTTAGCTTTTATCATGCGTTTTCTGTGATTTTTAGGCAAGTTAAGTTAATTCGGGAAGTCACGGAAGTTGAATATTCTAAGCACGGTAATCGAAAGTTACTTTGAAAGATGCAATTCTTGTTGGGCAGAATTCAGTTGCAGCAGCAAAAGTAGGATCTTTCTTCAGCTATTTTTTCTGATTACTCTTCATATTTCGTTAGGTCTGCCACGAATGCTTCTCTGAAAGCTTTTTTGCGGTTCACACAAGATTCACATTTACCACAGTGTTTGGCGCCGTCACGGTAACAGGACCATGTTAACTCAAAAGGAACCCCAAGCTTGACACCTTCCTTAATTAAATCAGATTTTTTGCCCCCGCTAAATGGTGCTTTAATTGTGATTTCTTTGCAAGTTCCCAGTCGAGCAGCTTTCTCAAACGCCTCGTAGAATTCGCGTCGGCAATCGGGATAGAAGGGTTCGTCTGAGCCGTGTGCACCATAAAAAATTTTGTCAGCGCCAACCGAAATCGCATAGGATACGGCTACAGATAGAAAGATGGCGTTTCTNAAGGGGACAATGATGGGCTGACTAAATTCTGCGGTTAATGGAATANCGTTGTTGCATAGTGAGGTTACATCTCCGAAAACACTTTTTAGGGCTGAAAGGTCAACGATTTTTGTTTTGGCGCCAAGGCTTTCAGCGATTTTTTCTGCAGATGTAGTTTCTTTTACGGCGATTTGTCCATAATTGAAAGTTATGGGGTAAATCGAATAGCCTTCTTTTTTTGCCCAATACACTACAACGGCTGAATCTGGGCCACCGCTGAGAACAATTACGCATTTCTTTGCTTGTTTCATAATATCAGCTTTATTCCTGTTTTAGTTTAGGAGGGTGCTCATAACTTGGTTTTTCATTTCCAAACCATTTTTGGAATACACCAGTCTTCTTTAGTAATTTGAATAGTGGCCATCCGATGAGAACGGTTGCAATGAGATTTCCAATAGTAACGTATGTTATGCTTAGAAGCAGTGGTATGTTGAAGGGGGCAGATAACATCCATCCAACCGTTAGGCCTAAAACAACTGAGTAAGCGGCGCTGGTGGCGATTACGGTGTAGTCTTTTTTGGTTTTTTTGTAGATGTAGAAGACCACAAAAGACATGGCAAATGATGGGATAGTGTTTAGCAGGTCGATTGGACCAAGCGGTGAATACAAATTGCTTAGGAATACTCCAAGGGTGTGGCCTAATACTCCAGGTAACCCCAACAGGGGAACCGCTGCAACCATAGAGTCTGCAATTCGAATTTGGATTGGTCCATAAGAGAAGGCTCCGAGGACAATAACAAGTGCCGCATAGAGTGCAGCATATATGGCTATTAAAGCTAAATCTTTCGTGCGTATTTTCAGGTTCATTTTCTCCCTACTCCCGGGTTTTATTTTTGGTTGGCGGAACGGGTAGGAGAACCACTCACCCGCCAATTGCCCATAAAAATATGATTCTATCCTAAAAACGTTTAGTGAAGTGTGCGCATTTGTGTTGGGTGTCTTTTTGAGCTATGGCGAAATATTAATTAGGCTCTCGGAAAGATTACATGATGCTACTTCCTAGTGGATGGCATTCCGATCAACGGAGTTTTAGGGAGAACAAAACTATGTCTCAAAACAATTCAACTAGCCAGCTAGTCCTTAAAGGCACAACAACAATTGGTGTCGTCTGCAAAGATGGCGTAATCCTCGCATCAGACACCCGAGTCACCATGGGATACTATGTTGCCCACAAATTCGGCAAAAAAGTCTACAAAATCGACGACCACATGGGCATGACCATAGCAGGAACAGTAGCAGATGCACAGCGTGTTGTTGACATTTTGACTGCCAACGCGCGCCTCTATAAGATTAACCTGAACCGCCCGATGCCGATTAGTTCCGCGGCAAGGTTGGTTGCAAACTTGTTGTTCTCAGCAAGATATGTTCCTCTCTCAACCCAAGTCTTAGTAGGCGGCATAGACGAGACAGGACCACACGTCTATAACTTAGACCCCTACGGCAGCTTAACTGAAGAAAAATCAGTTTCTACAGGCTCAGGTTCACCAGTTGCTTATGGTATACTTGAAGACAAGTACCGTGAAGGCATGACTATTAGCGAAGTTTTACCGACAATCGCTAAAGCTGTTAACGCAGCAATGAAACGAGACGTTGCAAGCGGCAACAACTACAATATTATCGTAATTGACGAGTACGGTTACAAAGAGTTATCAGACGAGGAGAAAAGCAAGCTTCTCAAAGTAGGAAGTTAAAATTTGTGGCTCGAACCCAAGAAAAAGACAAAGACAAGATAGAGATCAGTCAATATATTCTTCAAAAAGTCCCCCGAGAAGCAGAGGTTACTAGGATCGAATATGAAGGACCTATGCTCGCGGTTTACACTAAAAAACCAGAAATTCTGGTTGATCAAAGTAGTATAGTTGCTGAAATTGTTGGGGTTATTCGAAAAAGAATAGTTATCCGACCGGACCCATCTGTACGTATTCCCGAAGTGGAAGCAGAAAAAATTGCACGCGAACTCATCCCCGCGGAAGCAGAAATAACAGACATTAATTTTGATCCAAGTCTAGGCGAAATCATCATTGAAACAAAAAAGCCAGGATTAGTTATCGGCAGAAACGGCGCTGTATTGCAAGAAATAATAAAGAAAACCAAGTGGCGACCACACGTACTTCGGAGCCCTCCGATAAAATCCAAGATTGTTACTCACATGCGCCATTACTTGCACTCAGAAAGCAAAGAGCGTGAACGCATCCTTCGTACCGTTGGTGAACGCATCTTTAGACCCAAAACCTACGATGTTGGTGACATCCGCATGACTGTTTTAGGTGGCGCTCAAGAGGTAGGTCGTAGCGCGTTTCTGATTAAAACTCGCGAAAGTAGCGTTCTATTGGACTGCGGTATTAATCCTGGTTCAAATAGACCCTTTGAGTCTTTTCCACGTTTTGACTGCCCAGAATTCCAAATTGACTCCTTAGACGCAGTAGTTATTAGCCATGCTCACCTTGATCACTGCGGTTTAACTCCATTCCTGTTCAAATATGGTTATGATGGTCCAGTTTATTGTACTGCACCTACTTCGAATTTGATGACAATGCTGCAACTCGACTACTTGGATGTTGCCAGCAAACAAGGTGTTACCCCGTTCTATGACCAAAAGGATGTTCGTGAATGCGTCTTACACACGATTCCGCTCAGATATGGCGTTGTAACCGACATTGCTCCTGATATCCGATTGACTCTTCATAATTCAGGGCACATTTTGGGCGGTGCCATGCTTCACTTACACATTGGGGAAGGTTTACACAACATCGTTTACACCAGCGACTACAAATTCGCTAGAACCATGCTTTTGGAAGCGGCAGCTACCGAGTTTCCCCGAATTGAAACTGTGATTACTGAGAGCACTTATGGTGGCACTGAAGACTTTATGCCTTCCCGTATAGAAGCAGAAGAAGCCATGACTAAAGTTATCAATCAAACTCTCGAGCGTAAGGGTAAAGTCCTAATTCCGGTTCCCGCAGTCGGCAGAGCTCAAGAAATCATGCTTATTATCGATGGTTACATGAAACGTGGCTTAATGAAGGAGGCTCCTGTCTTCATCGAAGGAATGATTAGCGAAGCTACAGCCATCCACACTGCTTATCCTGAATACCTCGGTAGAGAAGTTCGCCACAGCATCCTTCACGAAGAAGTTAACCCCTTCAAATCTGACTACTTCACCATCGTTGAACATCCAAGCGTTCGACAAAGCATCATTGAAGGCGAACCTTGCATAGTCTTGGCAACTTCAGGGATGCTTGAAGGTGGACCCGTAATCGAGTACTTCAAGAGTTGGGCAAGTGACGAGAGAAACACCATAATTTTTGTTAGCTACCAGATTGAAGGCACTATGGGCAAACGCGTACAGAAGGGTGTTGGCGAAGTAACCATGATGGATAACGAGGGCAAAATGGCTGCAATATCAGTGAAGATGCAGACAGAATCAATCGAGGGCTTCTCTGGTCATTCTGATAGACGTCAACTGGTTAATTACTTGACTCATTTGAATCCGAAGCCTGAACGCATCTTTGTGGTTCACGGCGAAAAACAGAAAACAATGACCTTCGCTAACTTCATGGATAACAAAGCAGGCATAAACACGGTTGTTCCAGCAATATTAGAAACTTATAGGTTGCTATAAGATAAGAAAACAAAAACTTTTAGGCTGAGGTAGGTAACGGTTCACTAGAAACTGGCGCGGGCGATTTTTCTCGCCAAATCCTTATTGTTTTTGGACAAATGACAACTCGTTCTTCGCCTAAACGTGCAATGTCGCCGCCTATTGATTCGGCGAACTGGTAGAGGTCGTTAACTGCAATTTTTACGCTCTCTATACTTTTAGTTGCAAGAGGTGTAACACGTAAAATTATGATGTTACCGTTCTGGACTTCAGTTTTTATGTTTTCAAGGTCAGATAATTCGCGAAGAGGCATCGCTTTCAGGTAGGTTTTGTTTATGGTCATAGGCGCTTCGGTCTCTTTTTCTAATTTTGGCTGAATGCTTTCTTGTTTTTGTTCTGCTTCTGATGCACTGTTTTCTTTAGGTGTTTCTTGGAGGGGAGCAGTAGATGGTTGTTCCTGCGTTATAACCTCTGGTATTTCTATTTTTTCCTGAATGGTTGTGCCCGGTTCTTTCTGAGGTTCAGTCATTGGAGGTACTTCTTGTTTGGGTTCTTCTTGAGGAGGAACTACTGGTTTTTCCTGTTCTGGCTGTTTCTTTTTGTGGAATAGATTGAAAGGCATTTTTTTCTCCTCTAGACCCATTAATATCTATGCTTTAACAGTTAAGCATTTCTTTAACTTAACTCTGATATGCTGCTATATTGTAGATTTACTGGTTCCCCAATATTTGATTTGTGCTTCACAACTGAGTGCTTAGTCGTTTCAAGCGATGAATTGCTTGTTTTGTCTATAGTTTAGTTAAACAAATATTGTATTGTTACGGCGTTTAAACTATACGTTAGTAATTATCGTGTAGAGAATAACAACCAACAACAAAAAACCTCCAACAAGGCTTGTGTTGAACAGAAAAGAATAGATTTTTCCATTTTTTCGAAGTCTCCACAAAACCGCTACGACTGCAACTACAAAAACTAATGCAAAGATTACTGAGATCGGATAAGGAATTAGTTGAAATGACATAAGTTAGCTATCTGGTTTTAACTATTTAAATTCGAAACGCTTATCGAGGCTCAAAAAAGGAACTTGACAAATTCAAACTCAAGCATTTAGACTCTCTTGGTCAACAGTTTAAATAGCTAAATCGTTATGAAACCTACAAAGAGAACTAAGAAGGTGCTTATTTGAGTCATAAACATGATATTAAAAAAACTCGTATCTCAATTATCGAATTTGACGATGTCATGTTTACCAAACTAGCAACGGATATCAAATATTTTGGGGAAGGCAACTCTAAGGGCAGAGTGTTGGCGTTTGATTTTGAATATTGTCTTGGGTGCAGCTTAAGGTTGCTTGATGGCAAGCCGATTATGACTAAGGATATTTTAGAGGACGAATTCGAAAAAATAGTCACCCAAGCAAAAAACAACAAGTATGTGACCTCTAAGGAGACAACCATGCAGCATACTGATTTTGAAACATTTGAACGATTGCTCACTTACGCTTTGAGATTCGGCAAATTAAGAGAAAGCAAAACTTAAGCAATGGACTATGTTAAATGCATCAGCAGTTGTGTGTTTTATTGCTGGAGTAATTTTGAATGAAATTGCTTCACTTCACCATTGAATAAGTCTTCAAATATGTCCAATTGTTGGCGAAATTGCCAAACTGTAGAACACTTTATGCGGTCAAATTAAAATCAATAATGTTTATTAATATTCAATATAGGCTTTTATACGGGCAAAAAAAATGAGCGACAAATTAAGGGAAAGCATAGAATACCTAAAATGTTGCACCACATTAGAAAATGAATCTTTCAAACTTTATGAAACGCTATCCAAAAAAATTAACCAACCCGAGAGCAGCTTTATTCTGGGAATTGCCTCTGACAGCCTAAAAAATGCAAGAATTATTCAAAGAATAGTTGATTGCTTTGACCTACCCGAACCAGAGAACAAAAATGTCAACAGGGAATTATCAGAATTAATCTCAGAAATCATGATTCTCGAAAAGAAAATCTCCAAAATCAATAATTTAGAATACTTAGTTTCTTGCGAAATGCTGAAAGAGTCAATGAAGCTAGCAGATCTTCTTGGTGAGGTTTACACAAATTTCCTAAAGTCTCCATTAATCAGGATAATGGTCGATGAATTATCAAAGACAGGTATGATTAACTTAGCAAATTTTAAGAAGATTTTTGAACACTTTGTAGAAGAAAAAGGAAAGCATAAAGAAATCATTACTGAAACCATGTATATTCTTGAAGTAAAGGAAACAGAGACCCGGAGACAAATAACACCTATAATTAAATATCAAAATCCCGAGCAATGGATTCACGAATCAACAATCCATTCTTTCTCAAATGCGCCTGCCGAAAGAAATATAGAAACCTAGCAGAGATGGAAATCAGTGGGCATTGATTAATCTGAATGATAATTTGGAATAAACCGCGGTGAAGAAAACGAACGAAACAACTATGTTAACCTGTCCGAACAACAAATGTGGGAAAGTTTTTGATAAACCACTTATAACAATAAATCTTCAGCAAAACACTAAAACACCCTATAATGCATGCCCGTATTGCTTAACAGAAATAACTATGGTTGAAAGTGAAAACAAGAATTCTCCAGAAGACCCGTTCACCGAAATTGAACTCGATAAAGAAAAGGTTGCTGAGGTTTTAGAAGAAACAGTCACCTGCAACCATCATCTTGGCTACTTAAAAGAAAGAGAACTAAAACAGCAAATCCCTGAAGAATGTATTTTGTGCACAAAAGTCATCGATTGTATGCTAAAAAGCAGTCTTTAGAAGTTAACTTCCTTAACCAAAAGTGCCTAAGAATCAAAGCGCCTCGGTTATATTGCAAATTGGTGTGATTTGGCAGAAAAGCACTTTGAAATGTAATGGCGGGCCGAGTGGGATTTGAACCCACGACATCCAGCTTAGAAGGCTGGCTCGCTATCCGTGCTGCGACATCAGCCCAGCAATCGGAAAAATAAAGATAGACATTCATGTTTTAAGGTTTCCTATACTCAAACGAGGAAAAAATACGACAAATAATATTATGAGACATGAATGAATAGATTTAAGAATTGTTCAACTGTTAGGCAAAATAAACTTAAGTGACTGTGACAATTATATTACTAGTTCAATGTATCTTTAACTAATCTAGTTTTAGGCTACTTGTGCAATCTAGATTTGGTAGGTGATTTAGAATTGAGGATGTTTGATGCTATGATATTAAAAAGAGAAATGGGAAAAAGTTGCAATGTAGATGTAAAAATTCTTGAAACTATGAAGGACGGGCTTATCTTACGGATTACTGAAAATATAATAAACAATAATTCACTTGCGCTAATAACAGATTTTGTTAACAAACACAAGCTAAATATCTTATTTGATAATGGGGTTTATTTCATTTCCAATCAAATCATTGCTCCATCGGAACCAGCTTTTGTATCAGAGTAGTTTAGGTCAGTTATAAACGGCGTAAGACGAAAGACATTTTTTCAGCAAAGATGTTTGAATCCTGAGGAAATGGTTGACACTGCTACTGACCTAGCAATGAATTACTTGAGGTTCAATGATTATGAAATGTTTTGATGAGCAGTCTGCTTTTGGGCATCCTTCACAGGAGCTAAAATTATTTTTTTGGCATGGTAAAGTATAGTTTCGGTCCATATTGTCACTTCCATCATATTTTTGTATAGTGTATTGTGTCTTGATATATTGAGTGTATCTGGTGAGCGCTTGCTAAAAAGCATTTCTATCGTTTATTGGGTTGAAAGCAATTTAGTCCAGTGAAAACAAAACATCTTCGCTATAATTGGCCGACAACGAACTATCAATCAAGCTAAAAAATTCCCCCTCAGCCTTCTAAGTTGTAAATTTTTAAACATGAATCCTGGCTTCATAAAACTTAGGTATACTATCACCTCACTATGGTTCAGATGCAAAATGAAGAACACCCATAAGTTGGAGAGTTGCGCTTTAAATTTTCCAGTTACCATTGATTTTCTCGATCTAGGCGCTGTCAAACAGGTTGTCGAAGAGACCTTCAGTAAAGAACCGAATTACAAAAATGGCGCTAAATGCCAAATAAAAGTTTTAAGAAGCAATAGAATCAACTCCATCCAGTCTAGACGGCGAAGAAAGAGTCTTTAGGCTGTAACCTATGTTTTCCAACCGGGTCCAGATTTTTTGCCTAAAGCAAACACTTGGATGTGCCCAATAACAATCAGTATCATCCAAACTGAGGAGTAGAAAAAGTAATACACGAACAGTTCATGCAGTTTAACTTCTCTGAATCCTAGTTTTCTTGCGAAGCCATAGAATACCGCAGAGGTTATCGCAAATCCTGACATTGATATTAGAAGGATTTTGAGTATGTCAGCGGTTCCAAGGGATAAAAGAAAAAGTGGCAAAGCAATATTGAATTTTACTGACAAGAAAAGCGAGGTAACCAGTACCGAATTGTACATCCACGTGCTAGGAACCACTGCGGTTAAAAAGAAAACGGCGACGGATGGGTAGAGGAAGAATAGGCTGGGTAGGAAGACTTGAGGCTTCTTGATGAAGCGTCTTGCTAACTGTTTGTACCAGTCTTTGAGCCATAAAGCTTGTCCGATGGACCATCGCCTGCGTTGGGTAAGCCATTTTCTCCAGTTCCCGTGAACTTCATTTTTTACTTCTACATCTGTTGTGTAGGCGAAACTGCTGTCCTCAAGGAAAGCGCGCGTGGCAAGGTCTATGTCTTCAGCAACAACCGTTCGGAAACCGTTGACTTTTTCGAACATTTCCCGTTTAATAGCAAAGCCTGCACCGTTTACGGCCGGGCATTTATGCATATACCTTGANGCTAGCCATGAGCTAATGTTGAAAGTTAAGTATTCGTAATAAGCCATCTTTGAGAGGAAAGATTTGTCCTTGGTGACTATTTTTTTGATGTCTAGTATGTCTATGTGCTGCATTTCCATGATAATTTTTCGGAGGTAGTCCGGATCATTTGGGATGCCAACGTCTGAGTCGAGAAAAAGCAGCACTTTACCCGTTGAGAGTTTGACGGTGTTGTTGCATGCGTTGGCTTTTCCAGTCCGTTCTCTGTTAACGATAAATTTGACGTTGCTGTTCCCTATCTGTTTGATTTCTTCAAGTAGCTCTTCCGTTGGCTGGTCAATGGTCACAAAAATCTCTTTAGACACATTCTGAGAGGATAGTTCGTTTAGCATACCTGCTAATTGATTGGACTCTTTGTAAACGGGAATAAAGATGCTGACGTCCACAATTAATCCTCAGGTGACAAGTTATAATCGACTGGGTTTATTTCCATTGGGGTTTTTAAATTATTCTACAGTTAAGTGGGTAAACGTAAGCTTGGCATGGTTAAAAACTAGAATTTTGCTGTAACCAACACTACACCTAGTACTGTTAAGATGATGCTTATGATCATTTTTTTGGATACGCGCTCAATTTTTCGAAGATACAGGATCGCAAAAATGGCTACAAAAACAGGCTCAATAGAAAGTAGCGGCGTTATCACATAAACGGCATCGAAGCTTAAGGCGTAAAAACTCAGCATCCACGTTATGGCTTGACCGATTCCAGCAACCCAGAACAATCGCATATCACGTTTCAAAGACAAATCTTTGCGGGTTGAAGCAGAAAACACAAGCATGATTAGGAAGGGGAAAAGTGAAGCTGTATAGGCAACTGAGACGCCTAAAACTGGGGCATCAAAAAGGGTAAGTGCGTATTTACGCAAAATGGAGCCCACCCCCAAGGCTGCTCCGCCGATTAGTGGGTAAATGAGGTCTTTTCTTGAATATTTGATGCCAATGTTGCCTTCTTTGGCGCTCCATTCGACAAGAATTCCGCCAAAAAAAACCATCAAGATTCCTGTCCAGTTGCCAGGTGCCAAAATTTCACTCAAAAACAGCACGGCCAAAAGCGAGGTATAAGTCGGATAAATCGAAAACAACGAGGAGTTAACAGGTGCACCGAGCTTTTTCATACCCTGATAGTACAATAGTCTCACAAATCCAGGGGTCAAAACTCCGCTTAACCCAAACAACAGAATACTTGCTATGTTGGCTGATGAGAAATCTGTTAAAATCAGTGCAAGAGGCCAAA
>JGI20214J51088_10001623_pt1 | contig 15293 bp, 19 predicted proteins | sample WetSurMetagenome_FD_51088 | JGI IMG/M metagenome (IMG submission 51088) | reverse complement strand
AAATCCTTAAAGTAACCGAGAACGGAATAGAGGATGTCTCTGAAGAGGAGAAAGCAACTAAACCGCGTGGACGCTAAGTATGCCGATTTCACAAGCCCTAGTAACCAGGTACTTTCAGCTCATAGTTAGCAGGCAATTCACCGAAGCAGAACGTGAGCTGGAACGAGTTAAACAGAAAATGCAGAAAACCGAATGGAACAGAGGATACTTCAGGGCACTTTACGGCATGTACCTATCACGCAAAAACAGCGCCACAGACGACTACGCATTTTTCTCAAAAGTAGATTTATCAGACAAAGTAAACTTGCACGCTTACCGAAAAGAGTTCCTCGAACATATGGGCAACGGTTTACATGGAGATTTCGACCGTGGATTCTTTTCCGCTTGGGCAGACTGCATGCGCATTATAGCCCGCATGGATGTTCCAGCTCCTCAGAATGGCAACAGCAAACCAGTTGGTGAAGAAAAAATTGAAACACTCAGAAGCGACAAAAGTCAAGCTACCATAGCGAATTTTCTGAAGAACCAGCCCGAAAAAGAAGAAGAATAAAAATTAATTTTTTTTAAACCATGACTTGACGGATTACGGTATAGAACAGCACGAAGAATGTAAGCCAAGCAAAGAAGTACATGCCTATGGCAGTACTGAGGATTTTAGATTGTTTCTCTATTTTATCTTTGTAGTAGCCTCTAGTGATGTAGTATGTGACGAAGTAGATAAGCAAAGCCAATGTTACGCTGTTTAGAAGAGTGGTCAGATCATCTATGTTGCCGAAAAAAGCCAAAACCGCAGTTATAGCCCCTGCAACCATGCCTAATACTACTCTTAACCAATAAAGTTGAACAACGGGTGTCATTTGAGTCTAATCCTTGCTGTGTATATTTTGTTCTTACTTAAAAAAGATGCCTAAGTATTAATCGTTTCTGCCAACCAAAACATGTTTTAAGCATTTTCTTGTTTTTTTGGGTAAAAACGGTTATTTCATAGCCCACTTAGATATAGACTTGTAAACATGGTGGATGGATTGCGCAAAAAAGAGTTCTCAAGCTTTGACATTGCCGCGGCAATCAAAGAACTAAAAACAACATTATCTGAATCCAGAGTGAACAACATCCATCAACTTGACGAAAAAACTGTAATCTTCAAACTCCACAAAACCGACCTACCCCCAATTCGACTGGTAATAGAAGCAGGTAGAAGATTACACGCCACCAGCTACGCGGAAGAAAACCCCGCTGAGCCCCCAGCATTCTGCATGATACTGAGAAAGTACCTACGAGGCGCCTGGGTAGCGGGTATTGCCCAGTATGAATTTGAAAGAATCGTAACCGTTAGCTTTCGAACCAAAACTGGGTTACTCAAACTCGTGGTGGAGCTTTTCGGCGACGGCAACATCATATTAACAAATGAGCAGAATGTTATTATTCATGCATTAGCTTTCAAAAAAATGCGGGACCGCGACATCCTCCACAATGTAGTTTTGGAGCTTCCGCCTTCAAGTGGCAGAAACCCCTTCNNAGTAACCCAAACCGAACTTGAGGAATCCCTCAAAAACGCAGGGGAAACGGAAGTTGTCAGGTCAATTGCGCGTTTTTTGGGTGTGGGAGGAATTTATGCTGAAGAAATCCTTCTTCAAGCCAAGGTGGATAAAACTAAGCATTGCAATGCCATTGTAAATGAAGAAGCTAAAGGAATTTTTGAAGCTCTACAGACCTTGTTGGCGACAGTTTCAGGTGGCAACTTGGAAGCACGCATAATTTTGGGCGAGGAAGGAGATTTTGTTGATGTTGTGCCCATTAAACTGAAACGCTATGAGGGCTGTAAGGTACAAGTCTATAATAGTTTCAATCAGGCTTTAGACGAATTTTATTTACGTGTTACTGTGGCTGAGAGAGCGGTTAATAATCTAGAAGTTGACAAGATAAAAAAAGAAGCCGAGCGGTTGAGGCGAGTTGTTGCGGATCAGGAGAAATCCATTCATGAAGATGCAGCCAAATCCGAACGCGATAAACTAATCGGCGACGTCATCTATGCTCACTTTAACGAGCTCCAAACCTTCCAAGATCAACTCATGAAAGCCAACATTCAAGGGCACGACTGGAGCGTGATAATTGAAACTGTGATGGCTGCAAAGAAAAGAGGCAAAGTTCCGGCGGCTTACGTTGAAGGGTTTGACGGCAAAAACCTTGCTTTAAACCTTGGCGTAGATAATTTCCATTTCAGTTTTAACTTGCGGGATTCACTCTTTGACAACGCTAACAGGTACTATGAACATGGCAAACGGGCTAAAGAGAAGTCCCAAGGCGCGCTCTCAGCTCTTCAAGATTCTAAGAGGAAACTTGCAAAAATTGAGCGGGAATTGACTCAGGCAGAAGAGTTGAAGAGTCTTAAGCCAGCTCAAATCATGGAAGCACTCTCGAAACGGAAAGAAGAAATGGAGAACAAGGAATGGTACGAGAAATTCCGCTGGTACACTTCCTCAGACGGATTTTTAGTGGTAGCAGGTAAGGACACCGTCAGCAACGAAGTGCTTATAAAAAAGCATACTTCACAAGAAGATGTGGTTTTTCACGCTGAAATCACAGGTTCTCCCTTCGTCGTGATTAAAGCTGAGGGCAGAGTGATTAGTGAACAAGCGATACGTGAGGCGGGTGAGTTTGCAGCGTCTTTTTCTCGGGCTTGGCGTGAAAACCTTGGGACAGCAGATGTTTACTGGGTAAAAGTTGACCAATTAAGCAAGAGCGGACCTTCAGGCGAGTCGGTTCCTCATGGTGCCTTCTTTGTTGTGGGCAAACGCCACTGGTTCCGCAATACACCACTTAAGGTGGCAGTAGGCATAATCGTTGGGGATGAAACGAGCTTTGTGGGTGGTCCAGTGGATTCGGTGAAAGCGAAAACAAAAGCTTATGTGGTTCTAGTTCCCGGGGATACGGTGGGTAAAGAGTTGCTTAAGCAGATTCTCAAGTCTCTGATGCTTAAGTTGTCCAAGGAACAGCGGGAAAAGGCAGGCAAAACATCAATTGAACAAGTCCGCGAGTTTGTACCCTACACGAAAGGTATGATAAACCTGAAAGCCAATTGAAGTAATTCTAACTTGAAGTGACTTCTAAGCATTAAAAAAAATAAGTTTACTGTGTTCGCTGAAACAGCTCCGTTGAGAAAACCCTATAATTTTCTATTCGCGGTGGCTTTTCAAGTGATTCTTCTACTTTTTTACTGGCTCTTGCAAACACGCCTTGCTCTGATTTTTTTAGAACGTCTTCATCTTGCCACAGTGTTAGGATAGTTACAGCGTTTGGGTCTCCGCTGGAAAGTAATGACATGTAGCCTCGGAAACCATCCGATTCCTGTGCGAGAGTATTAAGAATTTTATCAAGCTCTGCGAAACCTTCTTCACGTTTTCCCTTTTTGAAATACCAAAAAGACATTCTGGCTAAAACCACAAAATTCACCTAAAAGCAAATGTAATTCGTTTCATTTATAGTTTTAACGTTGACATTTCTGGTCATTAAGCTACATAGCGATTGCTACTTGGGTGTGCACTAGTTTTTTATTTCAACTTCACTAATTATGAAATAGGTGATTTTGTTGGATAAGGTTGATTTGAAAAAAGAGTTAAAAAACCTCTACAATCCGTCGTCAAAAGAAATTTCTATTGTCGATGTTCCAGCCATGAATTTCCTATTGGTAAACGGCGAGGGTGCACCCACATCGCCTCAATACAGCCAGGCGATTGAAGTATTATTCACCGTTGCTTACACACTCAAATTTATGATTAAAAAAGTCAAAAGCATCGATTACGGGGTTATGCCGCTTGAAGGCTTATGGTGGGTAGATGACATGACCAAGTTCAGCGCAGAGAGAAAAGACGATTGGAAGTGGACGGCTATGATAATGCAGCCCAAATACGTTACAGCTGACGACTTTAACTTGGCTGTTGAAATGGTAAAAAAGAAGAAGAACCCTGCAGCGTTGCCCAAAGTTCGGTTTGAAAGCTTCAAAGAAGGACCAGCAGCACAAATATTGTATGTTGGACCATTTTCGGCGGAAGGACCCACAATTGCAAAAATACACGCATACATCCAAAACAATGGACACACATTGAGCGGCAAACACCACGAAATCTACCTAAACAACCCAGCCACAACTGCACCAGAAAAATTAAAAACAATCTTAAGACAAGCCATGACTAAATGGCTTGAAAAAACATCACCTACCCCAATAGGATTTCAACCCAAAAAATGCTAAGCAATATTCAATAAAGTGAGCGTTAGATCTGTTGGAGTCTTTCTGCAAGTTCAACGATTTGTTGCCTGAATTTTTCGCGCATTTTTGTGAAACGCATCGCAGCTGATGGGTGGATAACTTGGATGTATTCTATACCTTCTATGCGAGGAGTTTCTTTTGCTGATGCACCCAAGAGCACAATTATTTTGGGTTTAATTATTCTGATTTGCTTCATTAGGTATGGCAAGCATGCGCGTACTTCGTCGTCGTAGGGTTTGCGGTTTTTTGGAGAAACATGTTTGACGATGTTTGTTATGAAAACTTCTTCGCGTTTTATCCCGAATTCGACAAGCGTTTTGGTTAGGTATTTTCCTGCTCTGCCAACAAATGGTCTGCCCAACTCGTCTTCGTCTGAACCTGGGTTCTGCCCCACAAACATGACCTTTGCATTTAGAGGCCCTTCACCTGGAACGCCATGTTTTGCATCCTGCCATAGTCTACACTTATTGCAGCCATAGATTTCCAAGTTTAATTGTTCCATCGACAAGTACCCACCCTTGTTGTTGTATAGTATCAGTTGCGCAACCTTAAAAAATGCCTCCTACCTAATAACTAAACAAGTTCTTGTCCGTCAAAACATGAACGTAATCCGTAGTTTTCGAATAATTTCTGAGGAAAAAAAATGACAAATGAAGAATCCGTTTCTGAATCTCTAATTAACAGTGCAGTCCGCGTTCTGATGAGGGTCGCTTTTGTATTTGAACCCTTAGCACCTACCGCAATAACAGTTCTGATGAACCAGCAATTGCATAGATTCAAAGAAGCAGGCGAAATAGGTGACTACAAAACTCATACTAAACGTCTTGGCAAATACCACTACCGAATCGTGATGGATCTAAATTTGACGGGGATGCAGGCTGTGCATCTTTTGGGTAACTTGTTTCCTAAACAATTAAATCGGTTCAGGAGGTGGTTCCATGACTGAAATGAGCGACAAGAAAGGCAAGTTGAAAGTAACAGTTGAACTTGAAGTTAACGAGGAATTGATGGATGTTGTTAAAGATGCAATGTCTAAGGCTTCCGCCAAGATTCCTGAGATGATGAGAAGAGGCGGAGAAAACAAACAATAAACTGCTCCACCTAACTTTCCAAATATTTTTCTTTTTTTAGAAAAACCATCTAATCTTTACTTGCTTTCTCTAAGACCTGAGCAATTAAGTCGTCCCGTATTCGTTCCGCTTCTGCTTCGGAGGCTTTACGATCCTTCATTTTTTGCTTGTGTGCCTCAACATGGGCTTCGATTGCAGCGCTCATAAGTTTAATGTTGGGAAAAATCATTATCTCTTCTCCACAAACAGAACACTTAATCACAGGCAATCCTTTGCCGTTGCCGATTNCTTTCTTACCGATACGACCTGGCACATTGCGNACCTTCAAATTTTGTTTTCAACATATCACCCTTCTTTGTTATTATAAAGGTTTATTTCCAAATTAGGATAAATTAGGGTTTAAATTTATGATGTCACATGAAGAAAATCATCAGTTTATATTCAATTTTTTGGTAAAGAAAAACAATAAGTGAAAGTTAATTTTCTCAATTCAGAGAAAGACTTTTTACTTCAAAACAGCAATTCTTCATAAGGATTAAAATGAAATTTTTAATCATACAAAAAATCAAACGCGAGGTCCCGTTAGAAAAATGGGCAAAACTTCTTCCTCTCCAATTCAAATACTTTGATAGTTTAGAAAAAGAAAAAACCCTTGAAGTTTACTATCACATTATCGGACAACAAGGAAGCATGCTTATAGTCGACGTTGACTCAGACGAAAAGCTCTCCAAAATTATTGGCCAAGATCCCATGTTCTTTGATTCTGAACGCGAAATCTACCCTCTAACCACACGCCAAACACACGAAAAACAAATCCGAGAACTTCTAAAACCATAACTTGGAGCTGGTTTCTAACTATGGGTTGCCACGGTGGGTTTATCCTCGATGAAACAACACGAAGGTCATGGTATAATCCCGAAGTTATTCTTCAGAACCTGCAAACAGGCATGGTATTCATCGATATTGGCTGCGGCGAAGGCTTCTTCAGTCTTCTGGCCGCCAAAAAGGTTGGGGCTACCGGGAAAGTTTACGCTGCGGATATTGATGCTTCAGCAATTGAAAAGCTCGAGCTGAAAGCGAAGGCTGAAGGATTAATGAACATAACTGCTAAAGCGGGTAAAGCTGAAGACACTATGTTTTGCGAGGAATGCGCTGACTTCATTTTTTACTGCATGGACCTTCATGACTTCAACGACCCAGCCAAAGTTCTCCAAAACGCTAAGCAAATGGTTAAACCGAGTGGGCAACTAATCGATTTAGATTGGAAAAAAATGGACATGTCGTTCGGTCCACCCTTTACTATTAGGTTTAGTGAAGAAAAAGCATCTAGTTTGATTGAATCTGCGGGTTTTGCCGTTACCGATGTTAGGGATGCTGGGCGCTACCATTATGTAATAACTGCTAAACCTTAGACATATTTATTCAGCTTTTGCGTAGAGTTCAAGCAGGTCATTTTGGAACTTGTCAGGTTGGTCTTTGTAGGCAGAGTGGTTTGCTCGGTCGTAGACTATGAGTTTGGCGTTAGGTAATTTTTCTGATAGGGTGCGCATATCTTCGCTTGAAACTATGTTGTCTTCTGAACCCCAAATTATGGTTGTGGAAAAGTTGAATTGACTGTAAGTAGACACTAAGTCTGGTTCGAGTGCTCTTGCAGGCGAAACTAAAAGTAAGTCCTTTACTGGAAATTTTGTTGCATATCTAAGTGCGATGTTTCCGCCTATGCTGGCGCCGACCAGAATAGGCACTGCTGAACCAAAAAAGGTTTTAACCGATTCATTAACAAAGGTAATGTTTTTTTCTGGGTCACGGGTTTTGGGTTGGCATTCACTTTTTAATCCATAAGGCATGTTTAAAGCAAGAAATGGGATGCGTTTTTTCATAAGCAAATCTGTTACACTTATTCGTTGCCAAATGTCAGCAGTGTAAGATAAGCCATGCAAGAAAACTATTGGAACACCAGAGGCCGTATAGTATAAGACAGTGCACTTGTAGCCTGAAACGTTCAATGATTTCTCCAACCTCTTCACCATGGTTGCTATGCACATAGAGGTTAATATCATTTAATTTGGGTGCGAAAGGCATAATAGCTCTCAAAAGCCTCTATTGCCTGGTGATTTTTTGGCAGTTAAAGTTGGCGATAAAGCGCCTGATTTCACGCTTCCTTCCCAAATGGGAGATAATGTAACGCTCTCAGAGTTTTTCGATAAGAAGAATATCGTCTTGTATTTTTATCCAAAAGATGAAACGGTTGGATGTACAAAAGAAGCCTGCACGTTTAGAGACAATTATGAAGAATTAACAAAGTTGGGCGCCGAGGTGTTGGGTGTAAGTGGTCAAAGCGTAGAATCGCACAAATCCTTCGCCACCCATTATGGGTTACCATTTATTCTCCTCAGTGACCAAGACAACAAAGTTAGAGAACTTTATGGCGTACCTTCAACCATGGGGATAATTCCTGGGCGGGTTACATACATCATCGACAAGAAGGGTATAGTCCGGCACATTTTCAATTCCCAAACCCAAGCGCCTCGGCATGTGGAAGAAGCTAAGAAGACGCTTATGGAAATAGAGAAAGAAGAAAAAACCACAACTTGAGAGATGAAAAAAATTTGCTTAACCTCTACAATTCGTTATCAAGGAAAACTGAACCATTCCAGCCAGCAGAAGATGCACGGGTTAAAATGTACACTTGCGGTCCATCAACCTACCAGCCTGCGCACATTGGCAACTACCGCACTTTTCTTTTTGAAGATATTTTTCAACGTTATCTTGAGTATTTAGGCTACAAAGTTGAGCGGTTGATGACGCTGACCGATGTTGAAGATAAAGCGATTTCTCAAGCGAAAAAAGAAAACTTGACAGTGGAAGAGTTGACTCGCAAAAATGAAGCGATTTTTTTCAAGGATTTTGAGGATTTGAAAATAAAAAAACCGGATTGCCCAGTTAGGGCTTCATCTGCTGTGAATCAAGCCGTAGATTTGATTTCAAAGCTTCTGGAAAAAGGCACCGCGTACTATTTCACCTTTGAAGGNGCAAAAAACGTTTATTTTGACCCACTAAAATTCAAGGGNTTCGGCAAGCTTGCCCATCTAGATATGAATAAATGGCCCCGGAAGAGGCGACGCTTCCACAAAGACACTTACCCCGGTACACCGTGGAACTTGGGTGATTTTGTGTTATGGCATGGTTGCGCACAAGACGACATTTGTTACAAAACGCCGATTGGAAAAGGCAGACCAGCATGGAACATCCAAGACGCAGCAATCGTAACCAAGCATTTAGGTTTTATGATAGATGTTGGATGCGGTGGAATAGACAATTTGGTGCGGCACCACGATTACACTCTTGCTGTTGCAGAAGCGGTTTCTGGCAAACAGTTCTCAAAGTACTGGATGCACGGTGGTCACTTGTTTGTGGATGGAAAAAAAATGAGTAAAAGTAAGGGCAATGTTTACTATCCTAAAGACCTCTTTGCCAAAGGTTTCAGCGGTGGACAATTAAGATTCTTTTTGATTTACAGACACTACAGACAAAAACTGAATTTCACGTATGAAAAGTTTGCGCAAACAACTCGAAAATTGGATTCTCTTAGGAGCATTGTCGCAGATCTTGAAAGAGGAAAACCGTCAAATCAACTGGAAAAGGAGGAAACGCTGACCGACGAAATTACGACTAGATTTGAAGAATGCATGAATAATGATTTGGATGTAAAATCTGCCTTTGACAATATCTACGAAACCATCAGTGATTTTCATGAAAAGAGGCAATCGCTAAGCGATAAAGAAATAAAAAACGTGTTGAATGAGTTGCACAAAGTTGACAGTGTGCTACAATGCATATTTTAAACGAGGTCGCCCACAAATTTTACTCGCTTAAAAGTTTCATCTCGATGCGGCGCCATCTCAAGCTCTTCAGATAGATCTTTACCAGCATCGTGCATGCCCATGTGGTCACCTTCCATCCAGAAACTGCTGTCTGAAACATCGTAAACTTTACCCTTGTAGGCTAAATATGCTGGTTTTCCGTTTTTTCCGTTACTTTCTTGAAGTTCTTGAAGTGTTACTTTTCTTGGTTGTGACAAAAAATTCACCTTTGCTTTATTTGTTAAGAGTTTAACGATAGTTTTAAAGGTTTAGGGATTTGACAAAATGCTAGTTTCTGAGGCTGGGACCTGTTGAGGATTGATAATTGGCATTTATATTGATGCTGCCAAGGTTTGTTCGACTGTCTATCTCGATGTTGCTTACCGCAGGGTAATTGGCAGATTGGATTGGGGATCGGTTACCTGAAAAATGCTGTGCATCCACACGTATGCTTCCCAAGTTGGTCTGTGAAGTGAGTTTTGCGCCGACATCGCCATCAACGATTAAGCCAGCGTTCACTGAACCCAAATCTGTAACTGCATTAACTTGCAGGTTTCCATGAAGAGTCTTGGTTTGGGTTATATCCATCGTTACTGAACCAGCGTTGGTATGTAAATCAACTGTGTTGTTTCCTTCAACTTGGACTTCATTCATTCGAATATCAACGCTTCCTGCTTGAGTTCTAAGGGTTACATTTCCTGCAATTGTCAGGTTATCAAGGTTTGCTTGAACAGCACCGGATGCCGATTGCAGATTTAGGAATTCAAAGGTTGCGGGTTTATCGGCAGTTAAGCTGACTTGACCTGTTTGAGAGGTAATGTTAAGAAACAGAATTAAAGCTGGGTTAACGTAGATGTTGCAGTTAACGTTGAATCTGGAAAAAACCTTTGACTGCGTAATCTTTGCGGTTATCGTTAACTCGTTGTTTACGGTATCATTGTAGAAAGCTACTTGAATTGGGCTATCGCTGCCGCCGTTGATTCCTTTTGAGGCGGATCCATCGAGCTTAATTAGGAAATTATTGTTGTTGGTTATTTTCTGGGTGAAAACATTTACTTTTAATGCTTGAGAGTCAACATTTAGATTCAACTTTTTGATGCCTGCCGTGTTGTCTTGGAATGATTGGTTAATGTTTACCGTCGCAAACGATGCAGCAAGTAGAATCGCAATCACTACACCGCCAACTAAGATAGCTATTAACACAATAGCTGCTATGACAAGTGGCTCGCTTCGGGCTGGCTTAATTGGCGCTGGGGGAGCTTGAGACATATAAGGGTCTACGACTGGCGTGCCGCATTTTTGGCAGAAATGAGCATCCTCATCAAGTTTAGTTCCGCATCTACGACAATAAGGCACAGTGAAACCTCAAGTTAGAGGGTATTGCACACAGGAAATTTAAGGCTTACCACTTTGTAACTTATGACAATTTGATACGACCAAAACTGTGACTGCTCCTTGTCAAAAGAAAGTAAGATTTGTTATTCGTTCCATTCTGGTTCTGGTCGCTTAAACTTTTTTTCTTCACCTATCCAATAACCAATAAACCCGCCCAGAAGCGGCGCAATAATAAACACTGTTAAAAGAAAAGGCCAACCATCACCTAAAAAGAACGTTGGGCCATGAAAGACAATTCTAGAAATAATTGTGAAAAAAGCAGCAGTGAAGAACGAAATAGCGTACCCTCCTCCTGCTCCAACAAGTATATAGAATAATTTGTTCCGTTGATGGGCTCGTTTGCTATGGAATTTTTCACCTATTTTTTCTTCATAGTTGTCAGATTTAATTTCTGGGAAAAATATCAGCTCATCTACCGCATTATGACCTTTCTCGGTAAGCATATATTGTCCACCGGGTCGTTTAGAGACACCTTGTTCACTAAGTAAATACTCATCATCTTCAGCCTTTGTAACTAAATCGCGAAGAATTTCCAATTGGCTGTGCAGTTCTTCCGGGTTATCCACCTTTAACTCTTTCATTAAATCCTCAAAACTAACGCGGTCATGCGCGCCTAGCTTTAACAGTATTTTTTGGCGAATCGGATTCTTTAAAAGTTGATGCAACTCTGCAAGCCTGTCATCGCTCATATCTGTTCCTATTGCCTGGATTGTGAATTTGAGGCTTTCCCAAAATCCGAGAATTTCGAGTATGTAGGTGGTGTGCTGGTGCTCATATTTAGTATAGTGGGTGCACCGAATTTTTTTTGTTACAGAATGGTAAAAAGAATTTTGCTTGTTCAGATCCTTTGATGCTTAGCTGCTAGTAATTTTAAATAGGGACGATACTAAACGATTGTTGATGATACCTTTGCCTGAAAAAGTTTTAGTTACTTCCGCTTGGCCATACATCAATGTCACCCCTCACCTGGGCAACCTCGTCGGTTCAGTGCTGTCCGCCGACGTAACAGCTCGATATTACCGCCTAAAAGGCAGTGACGTTTTGATGGTGAGCGGTTCAGACACTCATGGCACCCCCATTGAGGTGGAAGCCATAAGACAAGGCATAACGCCAAAAGCTCTCACTGACCGCAACCACGCCCATGCTGCAGAGCTTTTCCGCCGATGGGACGCCTCTTTTGACAATTACACCAGCACCGAAAGCCCTATCCACAAAGAATTCGTCCAAAAAACCCTTCTAGAAATCCAAAAAAACGGTTACATATTCGCCCAAGACACCCAAATGCTCTATTGTGAACACGACCAACGGTTCTTGCCCGATCGCTTCGTGGAAGGTAAATGCCCCTATTGCGGTTGCGAGAAAGCCCGCGGCGACCAATGCGACATCTGCGGCAAACTACTGGAACCTACAGCACTTGTGGACCCATACTGTGTCATCTGTAAGAGCAAACCCACGATAAAAACCACAAGGCATTGGTACATTGACCTCACAAAACTCTCAGAACCTCTCACCCTTTATCTAAAAAATAATCCACACCTTCCAACTAATGTTAAAAACTTTAGCTTAAACTGGATAAAAGAAGGCTTAAAACCCCGAGCCGTTACACGCGACGTCGAATGGGGCATCTCAGCACCGTTTGAAGGCGCAGAGGGAAAAACCATCTACGTTTGGGTTGACGCGGTTTTAGGTTACGTTTCCGCAACCATCGAACAGTGCCAACGAATTGGGCAGCCTGAGAAGTGGCGAGAATTCTGGTTTGATGCTCAAGCTAAAACACTGTATTTCGTCGGTAAAGACAACATTCCCTTCCACACAATAATTCTGCCAGCGCTACTTTTGGCGTCGGGTCAAGGCTACAATTTACCTTGGAATGTTTCCGCTACGGAATTCCTTCAATTCAAAGGTCAAAAAGCTTCCAAAAGTCAACGTGTCGGCATATGGATAGATGAAGCCCTAGAAATGTTCCCCCTCGACTACTGGCGCTTCTTCCTTATTGCAACCCGCCCCGAAAGCAAAGATACCAACTTTACATGGACAGCGTTTACAGAAAAAATCAACGCCGACCTAAACGACACTTTCGGCAACTTCATCCACCGAACGCTCAGCTTCATAAACAGCAAATTCGACGGACAAGTTCCGGCGCCAACTAAACTCGACAAAGATGATGAGGCCGTTTTGCAAGCTGTAAAGGATAAAGTGGGGCAGGCTGCAAAGGAAATTGAGGATTCATGGCTGCAATCCGCCGCTAATACGCTAATCAGCATCAGTCGAATAGGTAACCAGTACCTAAACACGAAAGAACCTTGGAACCTCATGAAGACTGACAAGGAAAAGGCAGGAAGCATTTTCTATGTGGCAGCGCAGGTGGTTAAAGCCATTGCCGTAGTTTCGGAGCCCTTCATGCCCCAGACTGCACAGCAACTTTGGCAAACACTCAACCTACCCGAAGCAGTTGGCAAAAGCAACTGGAGGGACTCATTAAAACCCATTGAAGCAGGACACAAAATCAACAAGCCCACACCGCTATTCCACAAAATTGATGCAGACGAAGAAAAACTTGAGGAGATGCTGGGGCAGATAAGAGCTAAGGCATCTATAAAATAGGGGCTAATTGATGCAGATTAAAGCTGACCTCCATGTTCATACAACCTATTCAAAAGATTCATTGATAACGCCAAAAGACCTCATTTTTTATGCTAAGAAGCAGGGGTTGACCGCAGTGGCAGTTACAGATCACAACGAGCTCGATGGCGCCTACAAAATCGCTAAAGAAACGGATTTCCTCGTCATTCCGGGCATGGAAGTCTCTAGCAGTAACGGGCACATCGTAGCCCTAAACGTTAAAGAGGTCATCCCTCGAGGACTCAGCGCCCCCGAAACCGTGCTGCGGATTCACAAGGCAGGCGGAGTTGCAATCGCATGCCACCCCTACGCTTACTTCAAAGGAAGCTTAGAAGAAAACGTCTGCGAAACCTTTGATGCCATCGAAATAATAAACGCCCGAGCCTTTCCCTTCAAAAGAAACGTAAAAAAAGCCACAGAAACCGCAGAACGCCTAAAACTCTCCCGAGTAGCAGGAACCGATGCTCATTATGGTCCCCAAATCGGTTACGGCTACACCGTTATTGAAGCTGAAGAGGCTAGCGTGGAAGCCACTGTAAAAGCCATTGTTGAGGGCCATTGTCAACCTTTCGGCCAAGCTGTGCCTCTAACATTGAACCTTATGCAAGAGTTTGAAAGGGTAAAACGCTGGCTAACAAAGGTCAGCCCCACTTAAATGAATCTAAAGTTTAGTTGCCCCGAAGGCTTTGCCTTCTTGTTTGCACAATTTTTTAACTAGGTTTCGCCCCATCGCTGCGCAACCAGGAATCCCAGCACCCCCAGCTGAACTGCCAACCATAAAGAAGCCCTTGAGCCCCGGCAGAGTTTTTGGTGGTCCTCGAAGCATACGCATTGTATCAAAGAAGCCCCAGTGANATTCATATCCTTCACCTATACCANTGTACCGTTCGGTCGTCATTGGCGTGGCAACGTCGGAGACTCCCACTTGTTNTTTTATTCCTGGAAAACGTTTCTCCAAATTATCAAGCACAGTTTGGGCAACTATTTCTTTTTGGGCTTTGTATTTTTCGGGGGTTTTGTATAGTTCCTTCCAAAAAACGTAACTTGTATTCAATAGAACCTTGAGTACAGACTTTCCTGTCGGCGCCATAGTTGGGTCGTAACCGAACAATTCCAAATCAAGCTTGATGTGCTCGCGGTCAGCGATTTTAACGGGTTTCTCAAGAAACAGAACCATAGCCCGCGGCTCTTTACTTAGATCCCTTGACAACCCAAACGAAACATGAATACCCATAACCATGTCGTCTTTGAGCTCAGCAAATTGCTCTTTAACTTTACCGTCCATGTATCGCCCATCAAGCATACCAAAAATTGTTGAAAAACCAAATGCATCAGAAACAACCAAGTCAGAACGGTGTTCAGTTCCATCTTCCAAACGTATCCCAACTGCGTCGTTATTTTCAACGAGGATTTTCTCAACCCGCTTACCATAATTCACGGCTCCGCCAAGTTTACAATATCTACGCTCTATAGCTCGCGAAAACTCCAAAGAACCGCCCACAGGAACACCATAGTTTTTGGAACAGCAATTGCCAATCATGTTTAAATGAACAAACGTTGGGGTTTCAGTCCAATCGTACTGAATCGTGGGGAATGTTTTTCGAAGAAACGGGTCGGTGAATTTTTCTGCGTATTTGCTCATAGGCATACCCAATTTGAGGATACCCGTCATTTTGAAGAATCGTTTTGTAAAGCCTGCGTCGTCAAGAAGAGACGTGTCAAGCATGTCGAGGGTCTCGAAGGTTTTCGCAGCTTTGATGTAGTTGTTTATGGCTGATGCATCTTTGGGGGCAATTTCAAGCATGTGCTGACGCAAGCGTTCTAAGTCAACGTACACATTGAAGCGTTTGCCGGTTTCATCTTCCACTTGGCACATGTCTTCAGGAAAAACTGTTTTCCTCGCTGGTAGGGCGCCGAGTTCTTCCCAAACGTCGTAGAGCATGTAACCTGGTTTGCACCCAGCTAAATGGTGAATACAGCCGTCAAAGATGAAACCGCCCCGCTTCCAAGCCGTACATTGCCCGCCAGGTAGATTGTGCATTTCAAAGATTTCTGATTCAAAACCGTTCATTTGGG
>JGI20214J51088_10001622_pt1 | contig 15295 bp, 14 predicted proteins | sample WetSurMetagenome_FD_51088 | JGI IMG/M metagenome (IMG submission 51088) | reverse complement strand
TGCCACTGTTACTGATGGTATTCCCATCCTTATTAAGGCTGGTTTTCAGGAAACCTGAAAACATTGAANAAAAGGCTTTCCTCTGTGTATGAATCAGCTCTTCAGATCAAGAGAGATCATTTCTGATGGCAAACTGCGGTTAAGAACCACTATCTTCTGATTCCGGGACAATGTTATTCCCTTCGTAGCAAACGTCTGCAGCATGGTCTGAAGGGCCTTCTCCGGCGTATTGTTATTCTTACTCAGATGGGCAAGGCAGATATGACTGAGATCATCATTAATGATGTCAGCCAGAAATCCTGATACCTGGTTGTTGCTTAAATGTCCGTGATCAGATTTTATCCTTGCTTTCAGAAAAAACGGATAACTGCCATCATCAAGCATCTTATCATCATAATTTGATTCAATAACAAGAAAATTTGCTTTCCTTATATAGTGCGCCGATGTTTCACAGATATGTCCGAAATCTGTAACAATGGTAATATTACGGTCATCAGCGGTGATATGATATCCAACTGTTTCAGGCGCATCATGATAAACCGGGAAGGCTTCAATGTCAAAACCGGCAAGATGAAATTTTTCCTGAACCGTTATTTCTCTTATGCAGTCGCTGGTGATATTTACATATGGGGATAAAATACTCTGCCAGACATTTGCGGTTGTGAAAGCTGGAAGGTGATTCTTCCTGGTAAGTACTTCAAGTCCACGTATATGATCAACATGATTATGAGTTATCAAGACACCCATTATTGACTGAATTGATATGTTCATCTGCTGCAGGAACTTCCGGATTGCAGAAGCTGATATTCCGGCATCTATCAATATTCCATGAAACTCATTACCAATATAATAACAATTGCCGCTGCTTCCGCTGCTCAGACTGCAAAATTTCAACTTCATTCAATACATCTTTAGTAAAGGCAAAGGTAATTTTTCTGCAGGGTTTAAATAATTCATTTATATTTATCCGCTGAAAAAAAATAGAAATTGAAATCATGGCTCAAAATCAACTTATTGGGAAAAAAATTTCGACCCTCAGAGAATTAAAAAAGATTGCAGCAGAAGATCTTGCATCTAAATCCGGACTATCTGTCGACCAATTACACTCAATCGAATCAGGCGCATCTATTCCTTCACTCGGTGTTTTAATACGGGTAACCCGTGCAATGGGAATACGAATTGGCACTCTTCTGGATGATACTGTTAAGGAAGGTCCTGCTGTTATGCGTGCAAACGAATATCAGTCAACTTTAAGCTTTTCAACCAGCGAAAATGAAAGCCGTGAACATCTGACCTTTTTTTCACTGGCTCCTAATAAAACCGGCCGGCATATGGAGCCTTTTATTATTGATATTATCCCTGATAAAAAGAGCAAGACATTAAAATCGTCCCACGAGGGAGAAGAGTTTATATATGTGCTCGAAGGCACAGTAACCATCTATTATGGAAACGAAGTTTTTGAACTTGAAAAAGGTGATAGTATGTATCTCGATTCCATTGTAAACCATCTGGTTACAACTAAAACAAATAAAGCTAGAATTCTTGGAGTAGTTTACGTCCCTGTATAATATCAAATATTATGAATCTTATTGACAGCACCCTCGGGGAGTTACTTGAAAAATGGGCATCCGAGACTCCCGATCATGAATTTATTGTTTATCCCGACAGAAATTTAAGATTCACTTATGCGCAGTTTAATGACAGAGTTGATAAGCTGGCTAAAGGGCTAATAAGTATCGGTATAAAACAAAATGATAAGGTAGGAGTATGGGCCACAAATGTTCCGGACTGGTCGACATTTATGTACGCGACTGCAAAGATAGGAGCCATTATGGTCACTGTAAATACCAGCTATAAATCATCTGAGGCAGAATATATTATCAGGAATGCCGATCTGCATACTTTATGTATAATCGATGGTTACCGCGACAGCGATTATGTTAATATGATATTTGATCTTGTCCCGGAACTAAAAACCTGCGTCAGGGGTGAACTTGTCAGCAGCAAATTTCCTGAGCTGAAGAATATAGTATTTATTGGCCCGCAGAAACACAAAGGGATGTATAGTACACATGAACTGATATTGCTTGGGTCATATCTTCCCGATGATGAACTGAACGACCGTCGAAAGAAGATTTCGTGCCATGATGTTGTTAATATGCAGTATACGTCAGGCACAACCGGATTTCCGAAGGGAGTTATGCTTAGCCATCATAATATTGTTAACTGTGGTCAGAGCACCGGGGACTGCATGAACTATACCCGCGATGACAGGTTGCTTGTATGTGTGCCAATGTTTCATTGTTTTGGCTGTGTTCTGGCAATGTGTGCCATAATTACGCATGGGTCAACGATGGTATTTGTTGAAGAATTTGACCCACTTATGGTTCTGGCATCTGTGCAAAAAGAACGTTGTACAGCTCTTTATGGCGTACCAACAATGTTTATTGCAGAACTAAATCATCCCATGTTCAGTATGTTTGATCTGAGTACATTGCGAACGGGAATCATGGCAGGGTCATTATGTCCGATAGAAACAATGAATCAGGTAATGAATAAAATGAATTGCCGTGATTTAATTATTGTTTATGGTCTGACCGAATCTTCTCCTGGAATGACCGCAACGCGGATCACAGACTCTGCTGAGGTCAGAGCTACTACAGTAGGAACAAATTATCCGGGAGTGGAAGTAAAAATTTTTGATCCGGAAACAGGTCTCGAATGTAAGGATGAAGTGCAGGGCGAGATTTGCTGCAGGGGCTACAATGTAATGAAAGGATATTATAATAATCCGGAAGCCACTGCCCAGGCAATTGATAAAGATGGCTGGCTGCACTCAGGCGATCTTGCAGTAAGAACACGAGATGGTTTTTACAGGATTACCGGAAGGATTAAAGATATGATAATAAGGGGAGGAGAGAATATCTACCCCCGTGAAATTGAAAACTTCCTCTATCAGTTGCCTCAGATCGAAATGGTGGAAGTTGCAGGTATAGCAGATAAAAAATATGGTGAAATAGTCGCAGCATTTATTAAACTGAAAAGTGGTCAGACGCTCACCCAGGAAGAGGTACAGGAATTTTGCAGAGGAAAAATTGCCAGAATGAAAATTCCTGCGCATGTTATCTTCGTTGATGATTTTCCGAAAACGGCCAGCGGGAAAATCCAGAAGTATAAGCTGAGGGAGATGGGGCTTGAATATGTACAGGCAGTAAATTCCTGAACAAAATAATATACTCTAAATGAGATCTTCAGAGATAGTTACTTCCCGATACAGAAATTTTTAAAAATATTACCGAGCACCTCGTCTGAAGTAATCTCGCCGGTAATTTCACCAAGATAATGAATTGCCTGTCGTATATCTATTGCTACAAGATCTTCAGGTATTTGTTGATCCAGCCCTGAAATTACACGGTCGAGACTCTCAGAGACGTGGAGCAGAGCCTCGTAATGCCTTGCATTAGTTATTATTATTTCATCTGCCCTGATTCTTCCATTAAGCGCAACCCGGTCCAGTTCTGAACGAAGTTCCTCAAGTCCTGTTTTCTCTTTCGCTGAAATGAACATCAGTACTTCTTTACTAGATAACCTGATTTTCTGTTGCAGATCGGTTTTGATATTATCCGTCCCCATATCACTTTTATTGATAAGCAGGATAAGCCTTTTCTCAGTGCCCTCTATCATCTTTCTGATGTTCTCAAGCCTCAGATTGATTTCATCGGCCGGGTCAGTTATATCATCAACAAGAAGCACAACAGAAGAAAGTTCTATCTTTTCGTGAGTTTTTTTGATTCCCATGCTTTCGATAACATCCTCAGTATCACGCAGACCAGCTGTATCTATAAATCTGAATTCAGTTCCGTCAATTACTATAGCATCTTCAATCGAGTCACGCGTGGTGCCAGGGATATCTGAGACGATTGCTCTTTCTTCCATCAAAAGTGAATTCAGGAGGGTTGATTTCCCTGAATTGGGTTTACCTATGATTGCTACAGGAATACCGTTCTTCAGTGCATTTCCTGTGCTAAATGATCCTGCAAGCCGGTCGGCCAGTTCTTTTACTCCGAATATAATTTCCCTGAGTTTTGTCCTGTCGGCAAATTCAACGTCCTCTTCCCCGAAATCGAGCTCGAGTTCAATCAGTGATGAAAAATTCAGCAACTCCTGACGGAGTTTGCGTATTTCAGCAGAAAATCCGCCTTTCATCTGATTTATTGCTATTGAATGTGAAGCACTTGTCTTTGATGCAATAACATCAACCACAGCCTCAGCCTGTGAAAGATCCATCTTCCCGTTGAAGAATGCACGCTGAGTGAATTCACCCGGTTTAGCTGCAACTGCACCACTGGAAATTAGCAATTCAAGGATCTTCCTTATAATAAAGGGCGATGCATGGCATGAGATTTCACATGAATTTTCACCTGTGTAGGAGTGAGGCGCCCTGAAAACTGTAAGCAGTACCTCATCAACCAATAATTCATTGGAACGGATTTCCCCAAAAATTACGGTATATCCTTTCTGTTCTGATAAGGCTATTCTTTCATCAGCAGGAAAAAATATTTTCTCACAGATTCCAAAACTATCGTTACCACTTATCCTCAGCACAGCTATTGCACCACCAATAGCAGTAGCCGGCGCACATATGGTTTTGTCAGGCCTGATCATCAGTCTAGTCTCATTCGAGCTGCAAATGTATGAAACTTATTTGAAAAGGCGTCAGGCAACAGGCGTCAGGCAACAGGTGTCAGGCAACAGGTGCATATCTGAAGCCTTTTGACCAGCACCCTGCACCCTGCAACATGCAACATGCACCTCAATATGATAATTATCACCCAACGATATCTTTTAACCGGGAATTATTCGGTAATTTTGGAAAATGCTACTAACGCGTCATTAAATTTATGCTGTATATGAGTATTCTTTTAAACAAAGACTCAAAAGTTATTGTCCAGGGCTTTACCGGAAGCGAAGGAACATTCCATGCCACACAGATGATCGAATACGGGACTAAAGTTGTAGGTGGAGTAACACCCGGAAAGGGAGGTCAGATTCATCTTAATCTTCCGGTTTTTAACACGGTAAGAGAGGCTGTGGCTGCAACATCGGCCGATGTCTCAATAATTTTCGTTCCTCCTGCTGTTGGAGCTGATGCGATAATGGAGGCTGCAAATGCCGGCATTAAACTTATAGTGACAATCACTGAAGGGATCCCTGTTGCTGATATGGTAATAGTAAAGGAATATCTCAAAAAATACCCCTGCCGGCTGATTGGTCCAAATTGTCCTGGTATTATTACACCAGGCGAATCAAAAGTTGGAATAATGCCCGGTTTCATTCACAGGAAAGGGACGATAGGAATAATATCCCGTTCAGGTACTCTTGCATACGAGGCTGTTGACCAGGTGACAAAACAGGGATTCGGACAATCAACTGGGATTGGCATCGGAGGCGACCCTATTATCGGAACAACCACTCTTGATGCAGTGAAACTCATGATGGATGATCCCGGAACAGAAGCCATTGTAATTATTGGAGAAATAGGCGGTAATATGGAGAACACCGCCGCCGAATGGATAAGGGAAAATGGTAAAAAACCTGTCATTGGTTTTATTGCAGGGCAGACTGCTCCTAAAGGACGCAGAATGGGGCATGCAGGGGCAATTATTGGGGGTAAGAATGATACAGCTGCTGCCAAGATGGAGATAATGAGGCAATGCGGGATACACGTAGTTCAATCTCCGGCGGATATCGGCATAACAGTAAAGAAAGCTTTAGAGGCTCTAGAGGCCGTAAAATCTTTATAGGCTTTAGACTCTTTTACAACTATTACAACTTCTGCAGCTTTTACAGCTTTTACAGCTTTTTATTATATTTGCACGAATTTTAAAATTAAAACAATGGGATTACTTGAAGGCAAAACTGCTCTGATCACCGGAGCTTCAAGAGGAATTGGGAAATCAATTGCGCAGCGATTTGCTGGCGAAGGCTGTAACATCGCTATTACAAATATAGTTGATGATGATGAGTTCAAGACAACAATTAAAGAACTTGGATCACTTGGAATCAAGGCCAAAGGATATGTATCCAATGCAGCAAATTATACTGATTCCCAACGTGTTATTGACGAAGTTGTAAAGGATTTCGGAAGAATTGATGTTCTTGTTAACAATGCCGGTATTACCAGAGACACATTACTGATGAGAATGTCCGAAGATCAGTGGGATTCAGTAATAGCAGTGAACCTGAAATCGGTATTTAACCTTACAAAAGCTGTACTGATGACTATGATCAAGCAAAAAGGCGGATCAATAGTGAATATGAGTTCAGTTGTTGGGGTATCTGGCAATGCCGGACAGAGCAATTATTCAGCATCAAAGGCCGGAATTATTGGTTTTACAAAGAGTATAGCGAAGGAAGTTGGATCGAGAAACATAAGATGCAATGCAATTGCTCCAGGTTTTATTCTCACCGAAATGACCGATAAGCTTCCTGAGGATGTAAAAAAAGAATGGGCTGAAAAAATACCACTTAAACGTGGCGGAACCCCCGATGACGTGGCAAATACCGCTTTATATCTTGCTTCAGATCTTTCTTCATATGTTACCGGACAAACAATTCATGTCTGTGGTGGTATGTTAACTTAAAAATATTTATTATATTTACGGAACCGCAGGGCGCCTATCCTTTCTAGCACGAGGAAATGCAGCGAGACATATTTATTCCACACTTATTTTAAAAAGGCGCCCTGCTTCTTTTTTTATCTACCCCAAAGATGCATAACTTCATTTTTTTTCTGATTCTTGCCATACCCATAATTGGCTTTATAACAGAACGATATCTTGATTATCTCAATTCATTGATGTGGTCCGATTCCCTTCCCGACAAACTCAAAGGTATTTGTGATGAAGAGGAGTACAGAAAGACCCAGAGGTATCAGAAAGAAAATAACAAGTTGTCATTATGGTCTTCTTCCTTTAACCTTGGAATAATAATAATAATGATTATTGGCGGTGGATTTTCAATGGTTGAAAGCCTGTCCAGAGCCATCACTTCCAATGAAGTAGTCATAGCTCTCATATTCTTCGGGATCATAGGTTTCGTTTCAGATCTGATAAACGTCCCATTCGGGTATTATGACACTTTTGTCATTGAAAAAAAATATGGATTCAACACTATGACCATCAGAACATTCATCACCGATCATCTCAAATCATGGTTTATTGCAGTAGTGGTTGGCGCTCCGGTACTTGCCCTCATAACCTGGTTTTATTACAAGACAGGAAAAAATTTTTGGCTTTATGCCTGGGCATTGATTACGCTATTTTCGGTCTTTATCAATTTATTCTATTCAGAACTTATTGTCCCGCTTTTTAATAAGCAGACACCACTGCCGGAAGGATCGCTCAGGACAAAGATTGAAACTTTTGCTGGAAAGACAGGTTTCAGGCTGAGAAATATTTATGTGATTGACGGTTCGAAAAGAAGCACAAAAGCAAACGCATATTTTTCGGGATTCGGACCCAAGAAACGGATTGTCCTTTATGATACTCTTGAGAAAGAGCTTTCAGAAGAAGAAATTGTAGCTGTTTTAGCACATGAGATAGGGCATTACAAGAAAAAACATGTTTTAATTTCACTTTTACTTTCGGTAATCACCACGGGAATAATGTTGTTCCTGCTTTCCATTGTGGTTAGCAATGCCTCATTCTCAAAGGCTCTCGGATCAGAAACTGCCAGATTTTACCTTGGACTGATTGTCTTCGGAATACTTTATAGCCCGCTTTCCCTTGCTATCGGCATTACAACAAATTATATCTCCAGAAGGAATGAATTTGCTGCTGACAGGTTTGAGAAAGAAAATTTTGATCCTGCTATATTGGTTTCAGCACTTAAAAAGCTTTCAGTGAAAAATCTTTCTAATTTGATGCCACACAAAGCTTATGTCTTCTTCCATTATTCACATCCGCCGCTGCTCAGCAGGCTGGAGAATCTCGAAGAGTAGAAAGTGAAATAAAGAAGAAATATGTAGAAATTAGTAGAAATAAGTTGAAATAGATAGAATTGAATGGAATAGATGGAAATAGTATTTCGACTTTATTTCAACTTTATTTCAATTTATTTCACTTAATTTGCGTGATTTTTTGCAAAATCGCCTCCTTAGCTCAGTTGGTAGAGCAGCTCATTCGTAATGAGCAGGTCGTGGGTTCGAGTCCCATTGGAGGCTCTCCGCTATCCCCTCATCCAGGGGATTTTTCCTTTTGTATAAGATATTTTTGTGTTTTGTTGCTAAGGTAACTTAAAATTCCATATTACAGCACAACCACATTTCCAATACTTTAGCTATGAATCATCAGCCATCTTTAAAAATATTACTAAATTAATTTGGAAATTAATAAGCGTTAAACTACATTTGTAGAGAACTGTACTAAAATGTAGAGAAATGTATTTAACAAATGCTGAAGAACAAGTAATGAAGTTGTTATGGAAGCTTGATAAAGCCTTCATTCGCGACCTTATGAATGAGTTTTCGGATCCTCAACCAGCGCAGACCACCATCATAACCTTGTTGAAAAGAATGATCGACAAGGGTTTTGTGAGCTACAGGCAATATGGAAATTCACGCGAGTACTATGCCCTTGTGAGCAAGAGCGACTACTTTTCTGATCGTTTCAGCGGATTGGTAAAGGACTTCTTCAATAATTCCAACGCACAGTTTGCCTCATTTTTTGCAAATGAAACAGAGATGACCAGAGAAGAACTTGAAGCATTACGTGAAATTGTCGACAAGAAAATTGCTACAAAAAAATCAAGGAAATGACTGCTTTCATAATTAAGTCGGGTATCTGTATGATCCTGTTCTTCGGACTGTACTGGATATTTCTCCGGAAGGAGAAGTTGCTTGCCTTCAACAGGTTTTACCTGATCCTCTCTGTTCTCTTTTCTCTGGCAATTCCTTTCATTTCTTTCTCCATAAATCTTAGTTATACAGGTGCTGCAAGAAATATCCTTACTCGCTTTAATAATCCCATTGAGCCAAGTCCTCAGCAGATTAAGATTTATCCTTCAGGTCAGGAAAGTACTCCACAGGTCAGTACCGTAAATGCATCAGCTCCACAATCTGTATTGGCAAAGCCCATTAAAACAGATTACAGTAGAATAATGACACTTATTTACCTTTCAGGTTTCACCATTATGCTGATACGTTTCTGGAGAAATCTGATCCTTTTAAACAATGTGCAGGCAAATTCTGAGAAAATAGACCACGGATGGTTTAAGATTGCATTGCTCAGTAATGCTGTTAATCCTTTCAGCTTCCTCCGCACAATATATTTGAATAAAGCTGATTACCTTGAAAACAGAATTGCGGATAATGTTCTCAGACATGAAATGGAGCATGTAAGGCAATCCCATTCTAGCGATGTCATCTTCTTTGAAATACTCCACATCGTTTTTTGGTTCAATCCGGTAATCTTTCTTTACAAATCTGCTGCAAGAATAAACCATGAATATCTTGCTGACGAAGCAGTTGTAAGGAGCACTTCGGATATAAATATTTATGCAAATGAGCTTATTAACTTTATAAGGCACAGAACAACAGTGCCATTTACCAGCGGATTCAGTCCGTCAATGATCAGGCTTCGGTTACTGATGCTGAATACTAACAGCACAAGGTTGAACAAAAATATCAGGATTGCCGGCACCATCATGACATCGGTTTTACTGATGAGTATTTTAAGCATTCAACCTGCATATCCTGATTCCCAGACTGGCAATATCAATAACAAAAGAGCTGGTAACAACAAGGATATTGTGATTGATGAAGTATACTTCAGAAGTCCTGATTTCTTTCCTCAGAGCGCTCTTTTCGTGATGGATGGCAGAAAACTGGGAATGGATGAAGTAATCTCTTTTGATCCGAATAAGATAAAAACCATTGATATCCTGAATGGTCGTAAAGCTATCCGCAAGTACGGTAAAATTGCAAAAAATGGTGTAGTTGAAGTAAGTACTTATGAAATTGACACAAAATCAGAAGCTGATTCTTTGAAATTTAAACCCGTTTATACCGTGAATGAGAAGGTTCCTGAAGGAGCTGTCACCATCCCTGTTTCAAATTTGTACTCTTTTCGGATCTGGACCTATCCGGTCTTCCCAAATCAGGATCTGCATAAACGATGGAGAACGATAGAAATGATGACCAGGGATTACTACAGGATAAGCGGAAGAGTTATACAGAAGGATGGGGAACCTTTAGCCGGAGTCCTGTTAACAATTAAGGACAATCCTTCAAAGATTTTGACTGACAGAGACGGCCACTTTTTAATGAAAGACATCAAACCTGGAGCTATAGCTGAATTATCTGCTGATGGGTATGAACCATTATTTTTCAAAGTCAAGGGTGAGGTTTTTGCGTCAGAACTCAACATTACGCTTGACAAAAGAAATGTACATTTTTCTGATACAATATCAAAATATAAGTTAAAAGACTTCTCAGGTACCTGGAAAATCAATCAGGAGAAGACGCTGGAACTCAACAAGGAATTTTTCAAGGTGGTACCTATCCAAAGACTTAGTTATGTATATATTATCCGGCAGTATGGCTCTGATTCTATTGTAATGAACATCAAAGGAACATTTGAAAAGAATAAAGAATATGAAAATAAGGAGCTATATGCCCTGAATACAGTCAAAACAGAGGCATCAGCATTTCAAGACAACCTTAAAATTCTTATCTCATGTTCTGTTGCTCCTGATGGACAATCTTTTTCCGTAACTACAAGCGTTAATAACAGCCTTGGACTACACGCCGGATATATGAATACTATATCATATTCTCTTAGTGATGATCAAAAGCAATTGTTCCAGCGCGAATATTACCCAGGTGCTTCTTCTTCTTCCGGTAAAGAGTTTCGAATATTGGTTTTTGACAGGATCTGATTAGGTTGGCCTCTCAGCATTAAAGTCAGTTGTTTTTAAGGCATCGAACCGGTAGCCCAAACGACTTGGGAAAGACTCCTTTGAAGACTCTGCCTGGCAGGTAACGTATAAGTCGTTAAAAAAAAGTAATTCTTATATTATTTTGGGAATCTTAAAATTTAAGTGAAAGGAGGGATATTAACATCTTACAAGGTTTAATAAACCAGACTGATATGAAATATATCCGTCATTTGTCTTTCACGCACCGTACAGAAAAACCGCAGTATTTTTCGCTATTATATTTGAATACGGTACTGAATTTATACTTGAGGTTCCAGAACATTATTGTATTTGAATCGAATTTGGAAGTACTCCACCAATAACCGGCAATTCCCTTTGAATTAAACACACCCTCAACACTGCGATAACCTCCTGGTAAAGCTGTAAAACCTGTTTCGTTTGTGGCACCTGTATTAGGCACTTTCCAATGTTCAGTACCTTTCTCTTTAAGTTTACCGCCTATTGAGGTAAAGTCAATTGAGTAATTGGTTAGTGCTGTCCAATCTTCGTAGGTAGGAACATGCCAGCCGGCAGGGCATAATTTACCAGTTGAAACAGCATGCCAGTTATATAATGCGCCATATGGTACCTTNTTCCCATCCTTGTCGTTGAAATACCATGAATAAGCCGGAGATTTAATTTTAGTCCATTCATCATTATCAGTCACAGGGGGATTTCAGTACCGTCATTATATTTTGTTGTACGAAGATTCTCAGCCATCCATATCTGTTTTCCAATGCTGACAGTATTGTAAACGTTTCCGTCGGCATNTTTTAATTTTGCTGTATTACAAGATGTTACACTAATAGAAATAATAATTATCGATGTGATCAGGATGTATCTTAATTTCATCGTCAAGGTATGAATCGTGATTAATTAGCAACAGGTTAAAAGTAATTAATAAAATCAAAACCATTAAAGTGATGAATATTAAATTTGCCGGATTGAATCAATTCATTATTTTTGTCAGGTTTTAAAATTGCGGGAGTAGCTCAGGGGTAGAGCATCAGCTTCCCAAGCTGAGGGTCGAGGGTTCGAATCCCTTTTCCCGCTCAAATAAAAAGGCCGTGTCAACGGCCATTTTATTATTTACACAAACCGACCATAATTTATTAATGGGAGGGATGTGTAAATAATAAAATTAGCCTCGTAAGAGGCATTTTTATTTGACAGCATCCATCTTGGGAACTGCGAGCCGGCAGGCGAGCCATTCCTGACAAATATCTCTTCATGGTTTGAATTTTTCATTAAAAAGCTAACTTTGATCGTTAGTTGATATAAGAAATGTAAATTTCTGCGTTTACTCTTTACTAAACCTCTAAAAGAACAAAAGATGAAAACCTACAGACAAACTATATTGATGCTTAAGGTAATAGCATTATTGTTTTCAGTGATATTATTTGATTCATGTCTCAAAGACACCAAATCGAATGTCCCTGAACTTAGTACAACAACTGTTGGCGGTGTCACTTCTTCAAAGGCAGTTGGCGGCGGTAAAGTATTGAACATTGGCAACTCATATCTGATATACTATGGAATATGCTGGAGCACAGCTAAAAATCCCACAACCGAGAATAGTTTTGTGGCTGACAGTGCAAAAAACAACAGTATCTTCGTGATCAATATTTCAGGCCTTACCGGTAATACCCTTTATTATGCCAGGAGTTTCGCTACGAATAGTTTTGGAATCGGATATGGAACTGAGGTTTCATTTACCACTCTTGCACCGGTAATCCCTGTAATTAAAACTGATACCGTAACAAACATCTATGCAAATACTGCCCTTTGCGGTGGAATAATATCCGACGAGGGCGGAGCACCAGTAACTGCCAGGGGTGTTTGCTGGAGTACCGTATCAGATCCAACGATATCTGATTCAAAAACTACAAATGGAACTGGCAATGGACAGTTTACAGCTACCATGACTGCATTAACCCCTTCAACAAATTATTATGTCAGGGCATATGCAACCAATAGTGTAGGAACAGCATATGGCAAATCAAGAAGTTTTGCAACAAGCGCCACAGGGAAGTAAACATGGTATCAGTAATTTGATTAATGATACGGACAGATTAATAGCCGAATTCCCATTCTTTATAAAACTGCCTTAGAAAAATTTCAAGAAACTCATGACGTTCTTCTGCGAGTTCTTTGCCGGTATCTGTATTCATAAGGTTTTTTAAGAGAAGAAGCTTTTCATAAAAGTGGCTTATTGTAGAGGCACTCCCGGGAATAGGCCTTGCTAGTTCTTCATTCAGACTGACATTCGCAGGATTATAGATCCTGTTATTTCTGAAGCCCCCATAGTTAAATGCCCTGGCAATGCCAATCGCACCAATGGCATCGAGTCGGTCTGCATCCTGAATTACCCATAAAAGCGGATCATACGCAATGGGTGCTTTAGTCTTGTTACTGAATGAAATGTTTTTTATCACGTTCAACACCTGAACTTTTATATCTGACATTTCATGGCTGTCCATGAATTCTCCGATTAATGAATAGCCCTGTTGCATATTTCCAGCTGCAAATTTGGAATCAGCAGTATCATGAAGCAATGCTGTAATTTCAACCAGAAAAGGATCCGCCAGAGCTTCCTTATTATTAATATATAATGCAAGCCGCCTGACCCGTTCAATATGCCACCAGTCGTGTCCGCTATCATAACCTTCCATTTTTTGCCTGACAAATTCCTCAGTAATTCCTATTATTAATTTTTTGTCCATATCATTTTTATATCACGGGTTACTACACAAAGTAACACAATGGTGACTAAAAGCAACTCAAAGAATCGAAGAAAATAAATTAGCTTTGTGTTCAAATTATTTCAGAGGATAAAAGTATGAAAGCAGCGATAATAACGATAGGAGACGAACTTCTGATAGGTCAGACAATAGATACAAACTCAGCGTGGATTGGTGCTGAAATGAGCAAGTCAGGTTTTGATGTCTACCGTATTGTATCAGTGCATGACAGGAGGGAAGATATATTGTATGCGCTGGAGGAAGCCGCAGGCAAAACTGACGTGGTACTCATTACAGGAGGCCTTGGTCCCACAAGTGACGACATTACTAAACCAACTCTTTGCGAATTCTTCAATACCGGACTTATTATGAATAATGAGGTACTCGGAATGATTGAAGACATGATGAGATACCGGAATTTCCCGATGAATGAGAAAAACCGCAAACAGGCCGAGGTACCAGCATCATGCAGAGTTCTGAAAAATTCCTCAGGAACGGCTCCCGGCATGTGGTTTGAGAAGGACGGAACAATATACATTTCAATGCCTGGTGTTCCTAATGAAATGAAGCATTTAATGACGGAAATAGTACTTCCTGAGCTCAATAAGCGCTTTATATCGCAGGTAATAGTCCACAGAAATATAATGACTTATGGAACTTTTGAATCAAAACTTGCGGACATACTTACTGACTTTGAAGCAGGCCTTCCTGAGTATGTAAAACTGGCTTATCTTCCTTCATCCGGAATAATAAAACTCCGGCTAACAGGAACAGGTTCAGATCGTTCCATGCTAACCACATCATTAAAGGAACAGGTTAAAATACTGTATAAGACTATTCCGGAATTTATTTACAGTGAAGAAGAAGAGTCTCTGGAAATGGTAATCGGAAAACTTCTTAAAGCAAGGAAAAAAACGGTCTCAACTGCTGAAAGCTGCACCGGAGGTCAGATCGCTCAGATGCTGACCAGTATTGCGGGCAGTTCAGAGTATTACACCGGATCAGTGATAGCATATGATAATTCAGTAAAAAAAACATTGCTTGGGGTGAAGAATGAGACTCTGGAAAAATCGGGTGCTGTCAGCGAAGAAACAGTAAAAGAAATGGCAGAAGGTGTCAGAAAAGCTATGAGGACTGATTTTGCCATAGCGACATCAGGAGTTGCGGGTCCGGATGGAGGCACAGCGATCAAACCTGTTGGAACTGTCTGGATTGCAGTAGCTTCAGAAAAAGGGATCTTTTCAGAAAAGAAGGTTTTTGGGAATGACCGTAGTGCAAACATCATAAGGTTTTCACTGGCTGCTCTTAACCTTCTCAGGAAAGAAATCCTTAAATATTAACAACATATATATCTGTATCTCAAATATATAAATAAACAAGTGGTGCCGTTCCATCAGTCAGGCATACTGAGTTTCAAAAAAATAAGAATAAATATTTGTTTAATCAGATAAAAATCACGTATTTTGCGCTTCATTTAAAAAGGACAAACGTTAGTAACGAAGTAAAACAAACATCAATGTCAAGAATTTGTCAGGTTACAGGGAAAAAGGCGATGGTCGGAAACAACGTTTCGCACT
>JGI20214J51088_10001621_pt1 | contig 15299 bp, 15 predicted proteins | sample WetSurMetagenome_FD_51088 | JGI IMG/M metagenome (IMG submission 51088) | reverse complement strand
AAAGCTAACGATATTATTATTTTAATGCCTGATTATAACCAGATACCGTTTAATTTCTATTATAAAAATTCAACATATGGTACTATTCAAATCAACACCGCTTCAAAAAACGACCTGGAAAAAATAAATTACCTGCGTTGCAAAAATAATTTGTCCGCATACATCCTTGTCACTGGTGACCTGCTGTCGGCTGATCGTTCCGGTGAGGCAACAGCCTGGATTGGTAGTTCGCGGATTACTGAAATTGCTAACTTTAACGGCGTGCATGTAGGAAAGATATCCCTGAATTGCTGATTAAAAAAATGAGTCCGTTACTTTTCAGGCTGATTACTACAATCCAGATTGGGATAAATCAAAAAATCCGTGTGTAAAAATGCAAATGCTGGCTGTAATGCCTGTATTTTTTAACAGCACTGATCAGACCAGCAAGATATTAACCAAGGTGTTACCATTTCTCCGTAACTGGTAGAGAATCGTAACAATTCAGGGCACCCTACCCCCGTTTTCGAGTGTGACCCTCTACGCGGAAAGATGACTCCGAAGAGCAGGAAAGCTTTGGCAGCCGGATCCGTCATACATTAATCGGTGCAAAACGGAGCGTCGAAGACCCGTCGATATTTCATAAAATTGCCCTTATCCCTGTACTTGCCTGGATCGGGCTTGGGGCGGACGGGGTCTCATCCTCCTCGTATGGTCCGCCCGAGGCCTTTATTGCACTCACCAGTCACACCTATATTGCCATATTCCTTGCCCTGGCCACCGCGATAACGGTCTTTGTCATCTCTTTTTCCTATACGCGGATCATTGAACATTTTCCTGGTGGCGGTGGCGGTTATATCGTCGCAAACCACACCATCAGCGAGAAGGCCGGCGTGGTGTCCGGCAGTGCACTCCTCGTCGATTATATGCTGACGATCACGGTCTCGATTGCTGCCTGTGCTGATGCTCTTTTCAGCTTCCTGCCGCTATGGTTCCAGCCGTTCAAACTCGTTTTTGCCATGTTCCTTGTGGTGGTCCTCATCATCCTCAATTTCAGGGGCGTGAAGGAATCTGTCACTATTCTCGCCCCGATCTTTCTTGTTTTTATTACAACCCATGCACTCCTGCTCGGCTACGGTATCTTCAGTCACACCACGCTTGTCGTCCCTGTTGCGACCCAGATGCAGGCCGGTCTCCAGGAGGACCTGCTGAGTATTGGTATGATCGGGATCCTGGCAATCTTTCTCCGGTCATATTCATTCGGGGCCGGGACCTATACAGGGCTGGAAGCAGTGGCAAACGGGCTCCAGATCATGCGTGAGCCCCGGGTGCAGACGGGAAAGCGTACGATGGCCTACATGGCGATATCGCTTGCAGTCATTTCCGCCGGACTGTTTATCTGTTACCTTTTGTGGCAGGTCCGTCCCGTTCCCGGACAGACACTGAATGCCGTTCTCGCGGGCTCCGTATTTGCCAGCTGGCCATACGGGGGCCTTATCGCGCTTGTCACGATACTTGCAGAAGGTGCCCTTCTTTTCGTGGCGGCCCAGACGGGTTTCATCGACGGGCCGAGGGTGATGGCAAACATGGCAATTGATTCCTGGCTCCCGCGAAGGTTTGCACTCCTCTCCGAACGGTTCACCATGAATAACGGGATCCTCATCATGGGAATTGCATCACTGTTGCTCCTCCTGTATTCCCGTGGGTCTATCCTGGTGCTGGTCACGATGTACGCGATCAACGTGTTCATCACCTTCTCTCTTTCGCAGTACGGGATGGCCAGGTTTGTCTACAGGAACCGGGAAAAGGAACCTCACTGGAGACGGCAACTGCCGGTATTTATCATGGGCTTTCTCCTTTGTGCAACAATCCTTACCATTACCGTCTTCGAAAAATTCGGTGAAGGTGCATGGCTGACCCTCGTGATCACCGGGCTTGTAGTAGGCATCTGTTTCCTTATCCACAACCATTACAAGGAAGTGGCCGATGGTGTCAGGAAGCTTGACACGCACCTGATGACCGTCCCGAGCACCGGGCAGGTCAACCATAACCTCCTGGATCCCCATAAGAAGACGGCAGTGCAACTGGTTGCAGGGTACAGCGGTTTTGGTGTCAGGACATTTTTTACCATCAACCAGACATTCCCTGATGTCTATGAAAATGTTATTTTTGCATCGGTCGCCGTGGTAGACTCGGGCTCGTTCAAGGGAAAAAATGAGGTTCAGGCACTGCAGGAATCAGTGGAGGCGGACCTTGAAAAATACGTGGACCTCGCCCGCGGGCTCGGGCTGGCAGCCGGGTACCGCATGGTCACCGGCACTGATGCCGTTGAAGCGGGAGTCCCCCTCTGCCAGTCTATCGCGAAGGAATTCCCCCATTCAACTTTTTTTGCCGGGCAGATTGTATTCCGCCACGAGACCCCGTTCCAGAAAATACTTCATAATGAAACCGCCTTTGCATTGCAACGGCGCCTGCAGTTCAAGGGGATTACGACCGTAATCCTCCCGATACGGGCGGAACCATGAAACCCCGGGTACTTCGAAGGAACAGACCAGGGGCCCGTGTAATCCCCTTTCCGGTTATCTTCAAAATATGGATTGATCCCGTTGCTGATTCACAGGCCTGTTTTTGTTATGCCTGTCACGCAGGTTCCCACAGGTAGCGATCAACCGTCCGGTGAATACTGCGGGAATAAAAAATGTGATATTTCCGTGTTATGGTTTCAATAATTCCTTCTTATTCGCCATTTTTTTGATTTTTTCATTAATATTGGGACTGTTCTTCATACGGTGCCAGTCGCTGTTGCTCATCCCCATAAAAAAATGACATGATGAGCATTTTATCCAGGTTTCATATTTATCGGGGATTTCTGCACGAAGGGTTAGTTTTCCACACTGCGGGCAGGTAAGTTTTACCTGGTTCACCGACGTGGTAATATCGCTGTCCATGTCGTGTTCCGCGACCGGCGGATCACCGGAAAGGGGCTTGCTGTGATCGGTTTTCCCACCACCTGAACCGTGTTGCTGTTTCACACCCGGATCTCTGGACATGTTATGAGCGGTCTCATTTGCATCGGCATATTCGGATTTTCCATCCTTTTTTTGTACATTTTCAGTCATTTTTATTTCAGCTCCGGATCCATGGAATAATTTATTGAAGGTACTATCCCTGAAGATATTGTATACCCTCATTACAGATAACCCTCATTAGTTCGTCTATGTATATCCCTCTACCCTGTTGTTGCAGAATTTGATGGAGATTTCAAGGTGAGCCCCTCCATGTGCCTTTAATCCGTTATCAGGGGCAATCGTTAAAAAAAGGAACAGTTGAATTGGTCTTTGGCGTTTAAAAACAATCTTTTGCGGGAGAAATGGTTGTTTCCCGATACCCTGTCCTTCAGGACGTTCCTTTAGTCACCGTTGGGGCAATTCCAGTAATTCCTGATAAATTCACTGTATAAACAATCAGGGAGCTCGCAGCGACCACACCCATTTGATGCACAGGATGCCCCGAACCGCTGGTATACAGCAACACCCTGCTTATGGAAATTACCATTGATATTCCGGTAATTTTTCCAGATATGGCCATTACATTCGCCCTGGTGGCACAGCCGGATGGAATTTTCAAAGGTAGGAATTGTCAATCACCCACCGCGAATAGTGAAGAAGGAATTAATGAGTGTTTCGCCGGAAATCAGTTTTTGAAACAAATTTTAGAATGAACTGACAGGATTCAACCCGGCAGTCCGGGTATTACAGATGACCGGTTGAATCAGGGACATAATTTTTCCAGGAATAGTTCAAGGACGCCGTCAGAAAAGCGCTTATTGCTGAATCTTGCTTCGCAGGGTAGGAGGATCACTTTCTGATATGAGTGCACGTCATTTGATCCGGTAATTGTAACGGTGGTCTGTTCAAGTTCAATTCTGATTTTTTCCTCTGCTATACCCGGTAGTTTTGTCAGGATGCAGAAAAATTTTCCTTCATCAAGGAATGTAGATTCTGGTTCGATACTATTGCTATGCCGGGCACCTTTTAGATTTTTTGCTGTCATTTTGCACGTCTCTATAATAATCAGAATCCTGTGAGGTTTCACCGGTCAGATATTCCTGTTAGTCGCGGTTATTTGATCAATGGACTTTTAAAAATTGATCGGAGGAGGTAAGTATTTCCAATCAATTGCTATAGTAGTCATCCCGGTCCACGGCGACGCTGCAGTGCTGGCATGGTCCGTAAACCGTACCGAAGGGAGGGACCTTATACTATCACCCCTCCGGAGAAGATTTTTTAACTCACCGGCTGGCAGAAGTTAAAAATTCTGGTCCGCAACTATGATTTTGCCTTCTGAAGTATCCATTCGGGTGAGATGTCCGGTTCCGGTTGGACTGCATGAATGCAGTCAGACGGGTGATCTTAATTTTCTGTAAGATGACGAATTACACCTCCGGCGGGTACCAAGATACCCGTTCGGTAAACCACGGTTTGATTGATAAAGATAACGGGATTTTCCAATTTTTGTTACATTATTTATAATGAGTGGGTTTCGGGTATGATGGAATACAGGGTATACATTTGGTTATGGGNTTTCCCGGGTCCCCCCACATCAATTCCGTGTGATTACCCCGGTTTCCCTTATCTTCTGCCAGTTCCCTGTTACTTCAATATAACTCCGGCAGATGCCCGTAATGGTCATTTCACGGTCGACAACCACCTTCGGGAATGAGGGCCCGGCTCTCCCGCCAGTGAGGACCCTTCTTCTTTTCCCACTTTCAGTTCCTTTCATTTACGTTCCGGGTCACTCCGGCTTCCCCCCCCAAAATATGCTGAAAGACCAGCTTGTAGTCATGAAGTTTCTGGCTGATGAATTTCTTTCCGGTTTCTGTCGGACAATATAATTTGGATTTCCCTGAAACCCGAATCTCGAGGTACCCGTTTTCCATGAGTTCATGGAGGAGGGTGTATACCCGTGCCTGCGGGATAAGGACTTTGTACCGGCTGTGGATCTCATGGACAATATCATAGCCTGAAATTGGTTTGTCCAGGAGGGAAAGGACCACGGGTTCCAGGGACTTTTTTACGACTTCATCGATGGTTGACTGGGGCACAACGGAAACAGATCCGCCTGGAAATGTATGATGGGCAAAGGAAAGGGTAGTTTCTTTCCCGGTTGAAACGATTATCTTGGGAATTCCCTCTGCCAGCAATTTAATCAGGGTGTGATCAATTTTCCCGATATTCATGGCGAAAATCCCGGAAACCGGGATCCCTTTCTCCCGCTTTGAGACAAGCAATTTCCTGACGGCAAGGATATCATCGAACTCCTCGGTTTCAGAAAAATCAAGAAGTATCTGGAGTGAATTTGTTGTGCCTGCATAGACCAGGGACTCAGTGCATTTTTCAAGGACTGGCAGAAGGGTAAAAACTTCGTTCTTTTTTATCCGGTGAGTGAAGAGCTCCTTTTTCAGGATCTCTTTTGGAAAGTATTTCTGAAGATTCGAATGGAAATAAGAAAAAATATTGCGTCCACCTTTTTTCAAACCCTCTTCCAGTGCAAATTTAAATATTGGTTCTTTTACGACCTGGTCGGTATACAGGAAGAGGACGATATCAGAAAAGATATCTTTTAACAGGACTGTTTTTATTTCCGGCAGATCGAGGTAGGATAGATCTTCCTGTGCGATTCTACCCGCTTCGACGCCCTCTAAAACTTTTTCACGCTCGATTTTTACTAGTTTTTCCTCTTCCTGCTCTGTGGCTTTACGAAATAATGCTACTTCAATGGCGGCCTTGATCTCCAGTTCATTGAAGGGTTTTACGATGTATCCGTAGGGCCTCACGCTTTTTGCTTTTTCAATGATAGTATCGTCAGCGTACGACGTTACAAAAACAACCGGGATATCCAGTTCCGTCGTGATGATTTTTGCTGCCTCAATACCATTCATCTTACCTGGCATTACGATATCCATCAGCACAAGGTCAGGCAGGACACGCCGGGCCTTTTCGACTGCATCTTCACCAGATGAAGCCATGCCAACAACGGAATACCCCATTACACTGAGGCGTTCTTCGAGCTGCATCGTGATAATCGCTTCATCATCAACGACAAGTATTTTTGACATTTATTCTGTCCCCGCTGGTATTACGGGAAATTCAATCGTAATTTTTGTTCCATGGTGGCTCTTTACAAGGAGAGATCCCTTCAGCTGGTGCTCCACCAGGGTCCTGATCAATTTAAGACCGAGACTGTTGGAATGGTTGATATCAAAATTACCGGGCAACCCGACACCATCATCACGGACGATAATCTGGACCTGCCCGTTCCCCTGTACTGCAGAAATTTCAATAGTGCCACTGTTTTGCCCTTTGAATGCATGTTTGTACGCATTCGAGAGGATTTCGTTTATGATGAGGGCGCAGGGGAGGGCCTGGTCTACCGGGAGATATATTTCTTCGGAATGGATTTCGCAGGTAATCTCGTGCCCCTTGTGGGAAAAAATATTTGACAAGGCCGTTACCTGGTCCCTGCACTGGGCTATAATACCGATTTTTCCGAACTGTTTACTCTCATAGAGCCGGGTATGGATTTGTGCCATTGTCTGGATCTTCAGCATAATATCGGTCAGTATCTGGTTCGTTGCATCATCAGCCGTCCGCATCCGGGTCATATCCAGCAGGCCGGATATCAGCTGGAGATTGTTCTTGACACGGTGGTGGATCTCCCGGAGCAGGACTTCTTTCTCCCTGACCGATGCAACAAGTTTATCCTCGGCATGCTTCCGATCGGTCACATCACGGAAACTCCAGACCCTGCCGACCACCATGTCCCCGAGTTTCTGGGGTTTTGAATAACGTTCAAAAATTTTTCCGTCATTAAATTCGATCATATCATAACTTTCCCGTGACGGATGGGCATAGAGCTCCCGGACGTGGGTTAAAAAGTCATCGGGACTTTTGAGTTGCGGCAGGATATAATCCAGTAGTATCCTGTCCTCCCCGGAATCCAGTATAACCCTGGGGATATTCCACATGGCCATAAAATTCTGGTTATAACTGGTGATCAGGCCCCCGGGGTCGACCACGAGAATACCATCCGCTGTCGCCTCAAGCGACGCATTGAGGAGCGAAAGGGTTTTTTTAAGTGTTGAATCGGATATCTTGCGCTGCCTGATCTCTTCTTCAAGCGTCACGTTCATTTTTGCATATTCAATCGCCCGGAGCCTGAATTCAGCCTCTATCTTTTTCCGTTCGGTGATGTCCTGGCCTTGTGCGATGGTTGAAATAATGGTTTTACCGTCATTTCCGGTAATGGCAGCAGAGTTCCAGAGTACGGTCCTGACCCCTCCCTCCTTGTGAAGTATGGGTATCTCCACGCTCTCCCATCGTTCACCCACCGTGGTCCTCCTGATCAGGTCCATCGCCTGCGCCAGGTAGGCATCAGGCAGGAGCATTTCAAGACGTTTTCCTATGACTTCCGTTGCTTTCCTGCCTGTCAGGTGCTCAAATGCACAGTTGAACCGGGTAATGCGGAATTCCGGGTCCCAGACAATAATCGGGGCGTTTGCATAGCTGATAAGACTGTCTAGGTACTCCTGTAATTCACGAAGTTTATCCTCAACCTGGACCTGTTTCGTTACATCGTACGCGACTTCGCCTGCACCAATAATGGTACCGTCTGCATCCCGGAGGGGTGTATGGATAACATGATAGACCCTCCTGCGTGTACCAGGGTCCCCGAATTCCAGGACCTGGTTTACATTTATTCCATTCAGTACCTTGCTCCACTCGTTCACGGCATTCTTTTGCTCTTCCGGTAATTCTGCGAACAATTCAACCATGCTGTCGCCAAGGGAGAGTTCCTTACCGGTGAGCCTCGTTATCTCATCCTTATAAGCCTGGTTGAAGAAGATGTAACGGAAATTCGTGTCCTGTGCAGCAATTATTACATCCGCTCCTTTTGTTACGGCCTCAAGAAGGTCGTGTGACCGCAGGAGTGTCTTCTCGTTGAGTCGTAACACCTCTTCGGCACGTTTTCGTTCGCTGATATCATGGCTTACCCCGATAATCGCAACGATATTTCCGTCTTTATCAAAAACCGGGGAATCAGTTACGTGAACGGGAAATTCGTGACCGTCCCGGTGATGTACCGTATACTCCCCTGACCAGATCTCTCCCTTGTCGAGCTTCGCCATGATCTCCATTGCGTGCCCCCTTGAAATTTCCGGAACCATAATTTCGACCGTATGGCGGCCCATGACCTCCTCCGGTTTCCATCCATAGATCCTGGTCGCAGCCTCGTTCCAGAAAATGACCTTGTGACCGGTGTCAACCGCGATAACTGCGTCACCGACCGCATCGAGCATCCGGGCCTGCATCCGGACCTGTTCCTCGCTCGTATGCAGTTCTTTCTCTGCCCGTATGAGATCAGAAATGTCGCTGATTGCTACCCTGATTGAATGTCCGTCGATGCCATCGTTGATCCGGATACTCTCAAACCTGGCAGGGAACACGGTGCCGTCACCCCTGGTCAGCATGAGCCTCGTATTTCGTTTCTTATCGGACTTCTGGAGAAGAGAAAAATAATGGTCCCAGGTTTCAAGATCCCCCGGGGCGATCAATTCCCTGAACCAGGTATTGATCAGCCTGGCCCGTTCGACCCCGAGGAGTACAGAAACGGTGAGGTTTGCCTGCGAAATCAGTGCCGCCTTAGTCAGGGTGAGATAGCCGATCGGGGCGAATTCATACAGGTCGAGGTACTTATCACGGGACTCCCCGAGTTCAAGATGTGTCCTCCTGAGTTCATCTGCCTGCATCTCAAGCTCGATCTGGTGTACCCCCAGGATGTGAACCATTTCCTCCGGTGTCCGCCCTTCAGTACTGAGGGTCACCGATGGAGATGATTCGAATTTTTGCTCTGCTGCATCACGCAGTGAACTGGTGCCTTGTGAAGCAACCGGTGATTTTTCTTCCTTTGTTTTTTTCTTTATTGGGGCCATTTTCAGGTTCTTCCGTTNGCTGGTGCCTGATTGANGNNACCTTTCTGCATGTTATCTTAATCTCTCCCGTATGGTACTGGTTGAGCAAGATAATGCTTCCAGCCCGGGTAATCTGAATTCGGTTATTACGCCTGTTCCTATTATAAGGCTTCCGTCCGGTTCCCGGGCCCGGGTCCCGGTCCCCGGGAACGCTACTGCCGGGGAATCACAAGACTGTTTTATAAACAAACCGTCAGATTAACAAAATATATTGTCTGACGAATGGCCGGTCATAAAAAGATCAGGGAATTTATCATGAATCCCCTCTAGGAACACAGAGGGCCTGGTGTTTGACCAGATTTTTTTAGAGATTAATTATTAGCTCTTGATTTATCCGGGCAGGTAGTATCCTGNCCGTTTGGAATCCGCGTTTTTCTGGATGGATTGATTTCTATACCGGTCGGTTATGATGAAAAACCGTATGACAATCCAGGCGGTTATGATATTGATCGGTATTTTGCCGTTTTCACTTTTATCTGGTACCGTATCATGTACGGGCGGCTGTTCCAGAAATCAAATCTGGTAGTCCGGATTTTAAATCAAAATTTGTAACACCGGGGAAATGGTATATACTCCCCTGCTCCATGCTGGTTGTCTCTGGTAAAAAAATACTCTCAACATAACAATAACATCATTCCAGGGAATGGAGAAGACAATATAATGACTGATAATTTAAAAGTTGAGGCCAGTAAAGCCGTCGATGACGTCCGTGTGGCTGCACATGCTGCATATGATGATGCAAAGGTAGCGACCCATAATGCACTCAAAGATGCAGGGAATGTTTCAGATGATGCAAAAATCAGTGTTCATAAAACCATATCTGATGTGAAAATCGCGGCACACGAAGCCGGATCAGAACTGAAGAAGAAATAACCAACAGAGGTGAAAGAATATGGATTTAATCTGGCTCGCCGTCGTATTCCTTGTCCTTGCACTAGTGTTCTATATTATAGGTGCAAGAGGGATCGCCGGGTTCACCATGGAAATAGCGAAGATCCTTGTCATTATCTTCATAATAATAGCGGTAATAACATTCCTGTTTGGCCGCTTCTGAACCTTTTTTCAAAGGTTCACTTTTCCTTCATCAGGACAACGTATAAAAAAACAAGAGGGTTATCCCCCGTTACCGGGGAACTCCGAAGTCCTTCCTGTTTTTTAGATCTCAGAGCAGCCTTGCCCCTGACTGGTAGGTCATGGTCTTGGTGAACGAATTGATGTATCCGTTTGCTGTGGATTTTTCTTCACCAGAGAGATCTGATGCCTTTGTCAGGCTGCTGCCGCTTCCACCCTGCAGGTGCAGTTTCATGTACGCCTGGACAAGCCCGTAAGCCGGAATAGTCCCGCTTGCGGTATTAACCCCGTGAGCATTGATGCTGTAGGATAATCCCACCGGTACGTCCTGGGTTGCCACAACAGTCCGGCTGGATGCCTGCGAAGAGAGCGAGATAATATTGCTGTCTACGTGGCTTCCCGCCTGCGCAATGTTACAGTATGCAGGAAGTGTGCTCAGACTGGACGCCCCGAACGGACAGAGGAACTGTCCTGCAGCGGGTGTCGGCATGCCAACCGTATCGATGAGCAGGCTCTCGTCAGAGACCATGTTTCCGCCGTTGAGCCCCTCAAAGGTTATCTGACGGTTTGATTCGACATTACTCTGTGAGACGGCCTTGTTCCCGGTATCGAGAGTGAAGTCCTTCACATACACGGTATGCCCGTTCATCGCATTGGTGTTTTCAGAGTATACCGTGGTCTGGACTACTTCCCCGTCGGATAACGGGGGGTTGTCCTGCATTGACCCGCTGCTGGAAGTCCAAGCAAGGTCCGCTACGTTACTCGCGGACCCGACGACATCGATGTACGTTGTCGTTGTGATACCCTGGATTTCGGGTGTCTGGTTCACGCCATCTGCCGATACGCTGATGCTGAGCGTTGTAAGCACCAGGACGACAGACAGAATACAAAGTATTCGTTTTCCGATTTTCATTAACGCCTCCTGTTTTTTGCTGATCAGCAAGGTACGCTTTGGGATGGTGCATTAATAGGTTTCCAGTAGTGACAGTATTTTCCTGCATGCAGCGGTCCCGGATTACAAAATGTTCCAATCCGGTACACTGTTGTTCAAAGAAAACAACACGGTTTNCACTCTTGGCTTGACGATATTTCAGGTAATTACCCGGGGTCACGTAGATCCCCCTGTTTCGTACCATTACCTGTCTGTATTGGCCGGTGTCCAATGTCCGGGATTCCCCCCGTACTCGCTGGTGGCCCGGGCCCGGGCCCGGACGGCCCGCAGCAGTGAAGAAAAAGATCGTGTGAAAAATGTGAATGCCCCTGTCAGCGGGCTTTTCGCTGGAGGCATCTCCGGTGCAGGCACGGCTCTAACCGTGTTTTAGGTCTTCCGTTTCTCCATGGGGCACACCGGTGTCTGCGTATCATGCTGAATTGTGTCGTGGATACTCCCTTTTCGTTCAGGTCCCGGCACAGGTCCGCCGATTTTGCGCAGGACGGTTCATGCAGCCGGGCTGCTTCTCTCCCTGCTTTGCACCATCCGGGTCATCCCTGCGGTACCTGACCTGGCGTGCATCTTCAAAGTTCCATTCCTCCGCGATTAGGCGGTTCTCCCGTAATTTCTGGATGGCATACCTGACCGTGCGGGGAGATAGCCCGGTCAGCGTGATGATCTCCTTGTTCGTGAAGGCCTTGCCTGCACTGAGCAGCGAGAGCACTATCCATGAGGAAGGTGGCAGTTTCATTGTTTCTTCTCCTCAAATCAGCCGGCCCGGGACTTGCGGTATCCCGGTCGCAGCAGAGTTATTGTATGAGTACTAAGAAGATCCCGGGTATAAAAAAATAAGAAGATATATGGGGTTCATCAGTTGAACCACGCGGTTATAGCCAGTTATATGCTCAACCAAAAAGGATTTTAACCCCTTTTCCCTTCCCCTGCATGCATGGAAATGACCTGCGCATAAACCGGCTATCCGGATTCAACCGGGGCGGTGATTATCCCGCCTGTCTTACTAGTCCGGGCCTGTCAGTCATCCGGCTTATCATGAATGGTAATTTCACCATTCAGTGCAGTGATCACCCTGATACGCTGAAGTGCCTGTGCAATCAGCAGGTCGATATCAATTTTTTCTTCCGCAGCAATGACCTCTGCAAGATTGGCCCCGGTCGATGGCATCGCAGGGACTGCCCTGCAGCAAAGGTCCCCGGGTTTCTGGTTAAAGGTCCCAATCCGGCGGGCGATCGTGACAATATCTGCCTTATCATAGGTGACGAGCGGCCTGATAACCGGGACATTCACCGCCGAAGAGATGACCGCGAGGTTGGTAAGGGTCTGCGAAGCGACCTGCGCCAGGTTTTCACCGGTCACGATTACCTGTGCATGTTCCCCGGGCATGAGTTTTTCAGCCACCCGGAACATGAACCTCTTGCAGATGACACAGGTGTAGCGCTGGGGGANCCCCCGGGACATCGCATCGTAGAGCGGGGAGGAGTCTGCCACCAGCATCCGGAGCGGGAACCCCTTAATCCAGAGTGATAACCTCCGGTGATTTTCTATGGCGCCGTCAGCAGTTTCACAACCTGCCCATTTTCCGGCATCCATGTTGAGATGGACCATCCCGCACCCCCGCTTCATCATCAGCCATGATGCAACGGGAGAATCGATCCCGGCTGATATCAGTCCCAGTGCGTTCCCCTGGGTGCCGAACGGGAGACCCCCGGGTGCCGGGATCCGGTGGTCATAGACAAACCCGCCATTTTCACGTGCCTCTATGAAGACCTCGTATTCAGGATGGGTGAGGTCAACCACTGCCTCCGGCTGTTCATCGAGCAGCACCCCGCCGATAACCCTCCCGAGCTCCTGGCTGTCAGGGCCGCCTGACCCTTTCTGCCGTTTCGCCCTGACGGCGAACCTCATCCCCGCCTTCAGGTGTTTTTTACCGAGTGCCCTGGCCGCCCTGCCAAGTTCGTCAGGCGTGTTCCCGGTGATCGTGGCAACACTGACGTCGACAACGCCGAATACCCTCGCGACTTCGCCGGCAATCCTACGCGGTTCATCGCCATAGATGAGTATCCTTCCTCTCGGTGTTTCATACCGAAAGGCCAGTCCTGCAGTTTCGAGTGACCTCCTGATGTTCCTGATGAGGAGACCGATGAAATGTCGTTTAACCGGCTCGCTTTTCAGGAAGAGCTCCCCGTACCGGACCATTACGACCGTTTGTTCTTCCATAAGGACCCACCATACCCGGGGAAGGGACCAATTCCCTTCCTGCCTTTTGGGATTGTATGTAACTTATCTGCCTTGTAAGTTTGTTCCGGTATGATTGCCGGACCAACGGGGTTTCCCTGGATTTGCTAATGGGTCCGTTCGGGCTATTTCTTCCCACACCCTCATGCCCGGGGCTTACCCGGTCAAAGGATCCGGGCAAATCGGCCCCTTCTCCCGGATTTTATCAGCTCTATACAGAAAATTCTTTAATTGGCGAGAATTAACTTGTACAGAATGGCAAAAAAAGCAAAATCGGCCGCTCCACCTGAGCCGATGAAACTGTTCTATATATTCTATAACCAGGAACGCTGGGATAACTGGCTGAACCGCCTGAGAGAGTCTGATTTCGACGTGGCTGAAGATGCCGAAGAGATGCCGGAAGGGTTCCGTGCTCTCTATAATTTCGGCCAGGACATCACCGTATCCGTCCTGAAAATCATCAAGCTCTACCAGAACGGCAGGTTCCCAAAGGAAGAGACCCTTGACCGGCTCGCCCAGGTGGAATCGGTCATCATGTCAGAGGCCCCGCAGGACCAGATCGAGGAGATCGTCGAGTCGCTCCAGCTCTCCATGCTTGTCCTTTTCGCTTCCTGCCGGATGTTCATCGAGGGTGGATACCCGACNGATATCAAGGTCCTCGTTAAGGAAGGAAGAAAAATGATCGATGAGGACATGGAAAAAGCCCTTGGCATAGCAGCCAATATCGGTGCAAATGTTATCAATGGGGCTACCTGCTGTGCGAAGTACGTCAAGGATGACATTGAGCAGCCGACCCTCTTTGATGAATGGTTAATCGAGATCGAGACCATGAACGAGTCGATGACCACCCTGAAAAACTTTGACGAGGAAACCGGAGAAGAGAGTTGATTGCTGAAAAGGCACGGTTCAGAAGTGCAAAAAAGCTTGAACGTCTTGTGGGTTACCGGCTGCCGATGTCGGCGTTTCATGGGACGACCCTTGAAGCGATATCAGCCCGCTTGAATTTCGATTACCTTGACCCGTCTGTCAGGACCCAGCTCCTCTCATTTTTTGACGATTTCCTGAAATGCGACTGCAAAGAGTCCCCGCTCTGTGACTGCCCGGCAAAAAAATTTGCGACCCTTGTCATCGATCTCCGTGAACGTGGCCTTGAACACCGGCAGATCAGCAGTTACCTGCTCGATGAATACGGGATCGAGATGTACCCGACAGACCTCCTGTCGTTTCTCGAAGACTCGGTCCACGTGCTGGAAGCGATCCGCGATATTGCCGGGCTCGACAGACGGGTTGAACTTGAACAGAAGGCCGATGAGCATATCGCCCTGATTGCGCGTTAAACGTCTTATTCTTCCATCGTTTCGCCTTATAACCTCGATCTGTCCGGATTTTCTGTTCATGCCTGGATGGTATTGCAGGATATCGTGCTGGTCCTGACAATCTGCCCGGTATCCTTGCTATCATTACCGGAAACGAAAGCTCATCACCCTTGCAGCAGATATGGATGAAGGAGTACCTTCCCATGGCACGCGAACTTGATGAGAGGGATATAAAGATCCTGCGCATTCTTGCGCCGGAATGCGAAGAGCTGATCTGTTCAGGCTCCGGGGTTGAGTTCCGCTCGATCCTCCCGCCTGTTGCGAACCATTATTCAGTGAGTGAAGAGGACTTCAAATACCGCCTGATGAGGCTTACCGATGCTGACCTTTCATACCTGGTAGGGAAAATCAGGACCGGGGACGAGAGTGTTACCTGTGTACCCCCGGAATATGCGGATGTCCTGATCGGGGAAATTGCTTCCCGCGAGGGAAAAGATGTCGCTGATGAAGTCCTCAATATATACGAGACTGCGGATGAATGCTAGAAGGGAATGGAGATAAGGACGAAATCCCGTCAACGGTCACGGGCCGGGTCAGGGAAGTCCTTGCACGGAATATTGCTGCCCGGAACCACGGGCTCTCGCCCACGCAGTTCGCCGGAGCCGTCACAACTCTCCATTCATCCCTGATCGCCGCACGACTTCTTGAAGAGGCAGGG
>JGI20214J51088_10001619_pt1 | contig 15300 bp, 23 predicted proteins | sample WetSurMetagenome_FD_51088 | JGI IMG/M metagenome (IMG submission 51088) | reverse complement strand
GTACCCCGGTCGCCACCCATACCCCCTAACGTAAGCAACCTCACATTCCAAAAGAAAGCGCGAATTTCTGCACAAACTCGTTGTAATTGTGCATCCTCTTTCATGGAGGTTCGAACAATGAAACGCGTTCTGTCTTGCTTCGCTCTCGTTCTTGCTATCTCTTGCCTGTCAACTTCGGCGCGTGCCGAAACCCCTATCAGCAAGTGCTGGACGGAGGCCCACGTGTGTACCGGCCCCTCCATTGCACTTACTGTCTTCGATTACAACCTATCTTCTCGTGCGATTTCCGCCGCCTCTTTCTCGACTGGTTACGCGGCATCGTTCTACGACGGCCTTTTTGGTCTCGGTGTCTATCTGAACGCCGAAATCGGAAACAAAGGAATCGTCAACCATATCGACCCCGCAATTCTGGCGTCCTTTTTCGGCTACGTTCACGCCGGGGTGAAGGTCTACGCCGGAGAAGACAGAACCGCGGTGTCACTCATAGGCGCACTAGGAACCCAATTCTGAGGTAGGAAACGGACACAACTTCATTCGCAGTCGCAAGCCTCATTATTCAAGCGTCGCTTACAGCGGTCTTTCACTTCACAGGATTTCCGACGCTTGCCCTTATCTTCCTTGTTCTGTTCATTGGTAACACTATCTGGCTCGCATATCTGAAACTGTTTCGGAAGGGTTAGAATGGACACACTGATTGCTATCATCATTTCAATGGCAGTCGCGTTCTTGACTGTCACCCTCGCTATCCGCATCAGACCGATGCGAAACGTTATGTTCGGCAATCACGTCGCTTCTGTCTGAGGTCTTTCGATGGACAAAATCCTTTTCGTTCTCGCCGTCATGGCAATCGCTCTCTTGACTATGGTGCTTACCTACAGGGTTCGCATCCTTCACAGTATCGTGTTCGGTAGACACTCGGCTATGTCGTCCCTTCCCGGTCCCATGGGAGGAAAGGCTTAAATGCTTTCTAGGAACCTTCTGAAGCGTCTTCACCAATTGCACGGCGATGCCGGCATCAATCAGCCCTTCGTTCTGTCCGGACAGTTGAACTTCAAGTTCAGCGACGTTCCTCTGACCACCTACGCGCTTCAGCGGAAGCACGTCAACTATGTCGCGGCTTTGCGATTCAATTACAAGGGTACCATCGCGTCGACTGCCGGAACCACGATTCCTCGCAAGGTCTTGACGCCGATGCTTGTTCAGAATGTCCAGGTCCAGGGAACCGAAATCGGGTCGCCGGTTTCTTCCTCACACTTGCACGGCGGTTATCTTGACACCGATACTTACCTTCGTTACGGCAACAAGAACGGACCTTCGAATCAGCCCGGCATGACCCTCGCTGCGGCCACTCCTACGACCTTCAATCATACGATTGACGTCGTCTTGGGCAATCTTGGACAGGCAAAGGGTGAACAGACTTGCCCGCTCGCCTTGTTCATGCAGCCCGGCGAAGTTGTCGTCAACAATCCGGCATCGCTGGCCGCTGTCGATGCCTCGCTTGCCGACGTCACTCTGACCGGTGTCACCGTCAGTTGTCACGCCGTCTTGCTGTGCTCGACTGAAATCGTAATCGCGAATCCGTGGCAGACGACCCGTCACAAGACGTCGGCGACTTCCGGAGCGGATAGCATCCAAATCAATTCGTTTGGCGCGAACGGGACGGTAACCGGCGTGCAAGCGAAGTGTGGTATTGGCGCCTTGCTTTGGGTCGGTAGCGGAATCATTGGTTCCGGAGCCGGAGCCGGAGCGGTGTCCAGCCTTACGCAATTCGCAGCCGACTTCCTCGGTATGCGACAGAACAATGACCCACGCGCGCAAGTTCAGCAACTTTTCGAAGCGATTTCGCCGGGACGAGTTGTCAACGGCGACATCGATGACAATCCTCTCTATCCCTTCTTCAATTTGAACGGGTCGCCGTTCGACCTCATGGCGTCGGCCGAATACTTCCCTCTCATTATTGAGGAAGACGGGTTCGAAGCTTCGAAGCTTTTGGAAGCCGTCGGCAACCCCTCGTACGACCTCACGGGAACCTTCACCGGTTCTTCACACTACACTCTGATGCTCGGTTGCTACCCGTTCACGGGTGACAAGCTGTCCGACTTGCTCGCCATCATTCAGCGGTCCCACTTGGGGCTCGAAATTTACAAGACGGACGACCTCATTCTGTCCACCAAACTCGCCGACGCACAGAACGTCGTCACTGTCGCGGCTTCCGAACCCGACAAGCTGATTTATCTTCCTCGGTCGGTCATTCCCCGCGCGGAAGCCAAGTAATCCATGTTCGGTCTGCCGATTTGGCTCGTCATTGCCATCGGCATCATTGGCGCCTATTTAGTCTACAGATATCTTCAATACCGCAAGTCTGTTGCATACACGCCAAAGATTGTTCGTGGTACTGACAGCGTAATTTCACTCAGAGACAATCCGCCGAATGGAGGCTAAATGCCTACTTGGTTTTGGCTAGTTGTCATTGCCCTAATCCTTCTCATTTGGTGGCTTTGGACCAACTTCGGAAACGCCTACATTTTCATGCGAGACAATCCGAGTCTAGTAGGGCTTGGCCAATCGGTGAATAGATACGTAACAGACGTTGAAGGGTTGTACAACGCGTATGAAGCCGCAGCCTCGGAGAGCAAAGACGCGTCCTTCTTTTCACGTCTAGGAACATTCGTCGGAGCACTACCAAGGTAAGGGGACGCGATGCTGATTGCCATTCTTGCCATGGTTCTATTGCTAGCAATCGTCTTTGCCGTCGTGGTCAGTCGACGGCATACGGTCGCACAGCAGTCACAGCCCGGCGGCGTAGCACTACGGAAAGCGGCGGAAAACATTCCGATTTACGGAACATTCGTCAAGGTCGCTGGAGTCGTAGGAAAGCCCGTCAATAATGTGCTCGACAAGTTCACCGGNTATCAAGTCAAGGCATTGCAACACATTCCCGTCGTGGGAACCTACGTTGCAAAGCCTTTGGAAGTCGCTCAATCTACAGTGAAAAAGCTAAACAACTGGTTGGGGCTCTAAAATGCTCTGGATTATCCTCGCAATCGTTGTCGCTGTCGCAGCTCTCTTGTGGTTCTTCGTCTTTCGGAAGACGGGACCCGGAGCGCCACGCGCCGAAATCAATAGAACAATCGTAGCAGCGCAGCGGATTCAAGCGCCAGGAGTCGACCCTACCACGGGCGACCCGCCTCCGGCTCCGCCACAACCGCCGCCGCCGCCTCCGGTTCCCGGAGCGCCGTCGCCGTCGCGTGCTCAAGTAATCAACGTCGTCAAAGCGGTCAGACCGTCGGCGGTAATGCAACACATTCCCGTCGTAGGTCCCGCAATCGTTCAAGCAACCACATTGCCGGCAAGGGTTGTCACCGGAGTCGCTACCCGAATCAATGACACCGCAGCGAAATCCCTGGAACACATTCCCGTCGTCGGGAAGACACTAGCGGCACCACTGAATGCCGCAAGCAAAGTCACGAGTTTCGTTAGCTCGCTCTGGTAAGCAATCCTGAACAGAAGGCGGCGCGCGGGAAACATCTTCCCCGCGCCGAATCTTCCAAATGTCTTTTTCGTCCGCTGTTTTCGATGCGAAAGCGGCAATCGATGCCGCACAGACAAACTCAGACCTTCGCAAGGTGCTAGTAGTAATCGCCGATGCCACAACGCGATTCGCGAACAATCTGAAAGAGAAAATCTTTCACGGTTCCGATTGGGCGAATCCGATTTCCTACTTCAAGGAATTTTGGGCCCCTACTGATGCGCTCCTGATTCAAGAGTGGGGACAAGTCGAGACGTCGCTTGCTGTGCTCCGGACCTATATCGATTCCGTGCCTAACGACTCAACAGAGCCGGACAGAGCCACGGCCAAGACGCAAGCGATTCAATGTATGGCGACTGTCGAGACGCTTTACCGCTCTCAGACAGACACTAGCGGCCAATTCGACAAAGCACTATCGAACCTCGGTAGCGACATTGCCGACGCGCCTAACGTCATTTCCAAGGCTATGAAGTCGGCCGGAGACATCGCCGCTAATCGTATCGTGGCGCCGCTTGCCGAAGGTCTGTCTAGTATGACCTGGAATATCCTCGTCTCAATCGTCAAGGGCTTTTGGTGGCTCATTCTGCTTATCGTTCTCGCCGTCGGCGGGTATGCCCTTCTAGTTCATTTCGGCGGGTTCGCCGCCTTGGCTGCAAAGGCTGTCTAACATGGATTCGGAAAACAGGAACCACGCCGAAGTCGGGTCGGGACCCGACAAGCTCGACTATCAGAAGTACAACCACGAACCAATCGACCTTCTTACCTTCATTCAGAATCAGGACATCGGCACCGTTGTCAACGGTCAACGCTGGCCAGTGTCCGTCAGAATCTACCTTCCCGAAATCCGCATCGTTTCCCGCATCGGTGTGACGTTCAAGCCGAAAGACCCGAACGACCGCACACAGTACAACCTCTCGACTCTCAATAATGAAATCGTCGCTTACCGTTGCATCCATGACGGAAGCATGCCCGTCAGAGTAGGCGAAATTGTCGGAAAGAACGGTGTCCCTCTTATCTTCCCGAAGTCGCGAATTGATGGCATCGCTTTTCAGAACGAAGACGACCTTCCTTACATCGACGTCGATTTGAACCTCGGTTTTCCGGGTGTCGCCGGTCGGTGGCTTCTGTTCTATCACGGGACCTCAAACAACAAGCTGAAAAAGGCGGAGTGGGAAAACTACATTTCGCAAATCACTGTAGGCGTAATGTCGGGACCAAAGCCCGTTCTTTACAGCATTATCCTGCCGACCTAATGTGCTTTATCTCGCTCTGTTTCTCGCCCTTCTTATCCTCGCTCTGTGTATCTGGCAAAACAAACTGCCACCGTGGTCCATGACTGAACTAGCAACGGGCATTGTCCCGGAAGACCCGCAAACGTTAGCCGACCGGCACGGGGTAGACCTTGAAGTCTACTCACTGGCGAGAGTCGGACAGTCTGAACAAGGAATGCACGGGGATGCCTACAAAATTGCCGTCATGTGGGCGACCTTGAACAAGGCACAATCAGCCGGCAAGACAGTGACGGCGCTTGTTACGGCTGGAAACCCGAAGCGTAAAGACTACGCGCAAGCGAATGGTCGGTATGGTCGCCAAGGAATTCACCCGTATTGCACGACAATCGCCGAACCCACTCAGCACACAATCGACCTCGCCAAAGCCGTGCTTGACGGCGTGCTAGAAGACCCGACCGGCGGCGCTCGCTACTATGACGACCCACTTACGCAAGACCTTTTGAACAAGGCGAACCCATACGATGAAAACACTGGCAAAGGGTACCGTAGCGCAGCGGAAATCGCTGAAAGGCGAATCGCTAGCGGTCTACAGCTTGTTACTGTTGACGGCGTGTCGACTCGGTTTTGGAAGTAATCCCATGGCAAACGAATCATTCAATTCGAACGTCGAAGCTGTCACACACGACAGCGACCCGAAAAAGCTTCAATTTGCTCTCATGTCTCAGCAACCTGCGCAACTGTTTCAGCAAGGCGAAACGTTGTTTCAGGGAACGGAGACAACCGATATTGACCTGGACAACGCCAAACCACTAGGGGAAGTGCGTATCCCTTCGGCCCCTGGCGTTGTGATGTCAGACCTTACCGGCGGAGCGGGTAATAAACTGACCTTCACTTTGCAGCCTCCGGCTGTGACCCCTCCGGCGGCGGAAAACCTATCGGCCGGAGACTTCACCGTACAAGTAACCCGACAAGACGCTACCACGGGAACTATCGCGGGCTACGGCTTCGCCAGAATGCAAGCGGACGGAGGTCCGTTGCAGCAATGGAAAGCACCGCTTGGTAACCCCGGCGCATGGCTCAAAGATACGCTAGTCGGCAACCTTGTTCTAACCTTCGATTTCGGCGATGAAACTAGCGCCGATGTGACAATGACCGGGGCAGACCTCGCAGCCCTTGCCATTGCACAGGGTTACACTGGCGACGTCTGCAACGGTACGATTGACGTTACTTCCCTACTCTTCCCCGTTCCCAATATGGCGAGCAAGACAATCCAAGGCGTCACTATGTATCTGAACACGGCTTTCGGCGGTTCCCGAGGGTCGCTTTGGTACTTCATGCGCATGAGGGTCAAGAACGCCGCCGGAACCGTGGTTGTGCTTGGCGACTTCTTCGACGCTTCCTATCAGAACAATGTGGCGCTACCGGCAACGGTAACAATCCCTGTCACCCCTACCAGCACAAACGCCGCGCCTCAAGTCTTGCTAGACGTCTTCGCAATCGTTCCCATCGTAATCAACGATGCGGCTGTCCCGGCGCATGCTAATGACACGTTGACCGCCGTAGCGTTGACCGTCAATAGCGCAATCCATTCAACGCCAGAATTGGCGTCACTCTTGCTGCACTTCACCGACCAATTCGGCGGATACGGTAGCGGCACAAATTACGGCTCATTTTCGACCTTGGATGCTCCGCCGCATCCGGTAGGCACTACACAGACCTTCAATCCAACCGATACGCCGTCGCCAACTGAGACGCGGTATCTGTTCTACTTCGGCCAGATGTTTTTCAATCAGCCCGGACCCATTACCGTAGACGTCCCAATCGCAGCAACAGACTTGCTTGCGGTTGCCACGTCGGAAGGTCAAGCCGGGGCGCAAATCGCAAACCTTACGGCATACGCCGGGACCCTCTTGCACGGGTACGCTGGATACACGCTAGTCGATTGGAATATCGTTGTCCCGGACCCCTACGCGTCAAGCGGTACGCCATTGGACGGCGCAAACGCGCAAATGCCCTACATCGCCCTATACAAGGAAGACACCGGGCAACCTTGGAGCGTCGGAACGGTTCCGACCATGAACCCGACTTCCTACACCGTAAACATCGCCCCGGCGCTTGTCATTCCAATCAACAATATGAACGTCAGAATCGTGGTTGTGCTTCAGCCCGGCCCAACCGCTGAAATTTACTGGCCACTCTTGACCACACTTCCATACGAAATCCGGAACCGCAACCAAGTCGCTTTCCGGTTCAACTGTGTCCCGCCTCAGACGTCAAGGCCGGGGGACTACACTCCGCCGAAGTACGCCGTTTGGATGTTTGGGTCCCAAGGCGACCCGAACGCCCCGAATGGGCCGAAACTCTGGACGCGTATCCCGTTCAACGTCGTAGGAGTGTCCGCCGGTCTTACCGGCTACGCGCCGCACGTCACCGAGCAACAGATTGACACGTATCCCTTCTACGACTTCCTACCCGACTTTTGGGCCGGGACTACCATCATCTTCGACAATCAAGAGTATGCAACGCCATGGAATTACGTCCGTTTCCTCATTCTTCCGGTCGCGGAAAATGACGTTAGCGGCTACGTTCTCAGCATCACAGCAAACGCGAGGGAAATCTAATGCGAATCATTCGAGGTTTCAGAAATGGGAATTTTGTGCACTTCTCACCCGACGACGGAGGTAGTGGAAATGAAGGCTTGGCAAAGGTGGTTACTGACGAGGTTGCCGGAGCGGTTGCAAGTGTGGCTTCTGGCAAGGGCGCTGAGAAGGCTGGCAAGCCGGCCGAATCAGAGCCAGAGCTAACCGCCGAAGCGAAGTTCCTCGTCCGTAGCATCGTAGAAGGGGTAACCAAAGGTCTGGCCACCGTCTTGGGCGATGGCGACGAAGACGACGGCGAAGACGAGGCACCAAAGCGCCGCAAGCGCCGTGCTCCGCCGACTCCGCCGCCGGCAAAGAAGACAGGCATCTTCGGTATTTCCTTCTTCAAGAAAGGGTAACCAATGCGATGGCGCATGGTGGTTCTGGACCTCGTAATCGTAGCGGCAGCCTGTCTCTACTTCTTCCATGGTCGCTCAAGCTTGCAGGAATCGCGGCTCTCGCATTCTTCGGATATCGAGATTCCGCACACATCCTTACCTATGCCGCAGCAATAGCGGCGCTTGCCGCTTCACATAAGTTGATGAAATAGCGAAAGCCCCAAGTCTCCCGAAATGGGAGGCTTGGGGCTTTCTCGTTTATCCAGCCCTTGCCGGGATTGCTACCCCTGCAAGGATTGCAAGCCTAGCTAGCCCTGCAATGCTGGCATTATCTGCCGAAGTCGAAGGTTGCGCTTTTTGGTAGACGCTTTGACGTTATCAAACGCGGCGTTAACTTCTCGCGCTGATGTGAGGGGGCGTCTTGATGACACCACATGTTCGGCGATTAGACCTCCCACGGACGCCTTCAAGTGACGCTTCCTTTCCCGTTCATCAGCGATAGCAATTACTTGCCGGATTGGCGTCCATCCTTTTGACTCCGCCTTGGTTTTGCTACTGTCGTTCTCGTCTTGGAGCGGATGGACGTACTTTGACGCCCGGAAACCGAGAGAGAGATTAGATGCCATCTAGAAACCCTCCCTAGTCGCCTGAAGTGAGCCCGGCAATGAGTTTGCGAAGCCGGCGGGCATTCCTCTTCATCTCGACTTTCGAGGCTTCCCAAGCCTCGAAAACTTGCTCGACAGCGCCAAGCGCCGATTGGATGACGGGGTCCTTTTGTGCCTTGAGAAGGGCAATCTTGTCTTCCAGCGACATCTTTGGCTTGGGGGCTGCGGTTGGGTCTTTCTTTGCGCGTGGCATGGTTCGTTTCTTTCTCCCGTCTACATTGGCGGACGGGGCGCCATGAACTAGTTCGTGCATTGTGATGCACGGGATTTCAACAGTTTTTCGAAGTAATGAATCGGCGCGAGTCATGATTACAGTCTAGCAGGCTTCGGAAGACCTTCAAGAATCGCGACGTGTTTTTCGTACATTTTTGGCGTGATTTTTTCGAGGTTCCAAGGCTGCGAGCAATGGCCGTCAAGAATCGCGCACATCGAATGACATCGTTGCTCGGCTATCCAAAGCAAGCGAAATTGCTTGCCATTTGCTTGCGTTTCCGTGACCCCTAAAGCGATGCCGCCTTTTAGGGTCGTGAAGTTGTAACGAATTTTCGCCAGTTGCGGCGCGCTAAAGTGAATCCATGCCCCGAGGTCTTCAGAAAGACGGCTGAACGCTTCGGCTATCGGAAGCCGGCGATTCAAAACCGCGGCAATCGCGGTTAGGGAAGGCGGTACTAGATGAACGGTCAATACAGGTTCCGATGCCAATTGCGACCCCCAAACAGAGAATGATTAGACCGATTCCGGCTAGTATTGCATCGTCTGGCTTAGGAGTGAGCCTAGGCGGTAACGGCTTCGGCTCGAATAGGGCTTGCTCCAACTTGGCGATGAAGGCGGCTAGACGCGAGGTCATGTTACCTACGCTTGCGAGGCTTCCGTGTTGGCTTGACCTTCACCGGGACGGTCCCGAGGTTTCCGCAACCAGGGCAATTTTCATTCTCCGGCGTGATAGCGCACGCCGAACAACCTATGACGTCAATACCAAGGTCGGCCAGAGTGATTGGCGCAATCTTGTCTAGTCGTGCATGCGCTGCAAGCACGTCTCGCCGTAGGTTGCTGAGTTTTCGAGTCATCATGAGCCACGCGATAAGGTCGAAGATTCCGACCAATGCAACTAGAATTGACAAACGCATGATTCCATTCCTCTTTTCATGAACAAGAATTCATACTCTTGAAGGTTCGCCACAATCTCTAGCTCTCGACTGTCTAGGAAGTTGTTTGCAGCGTAGTAAGGTAGTTCCTTGCGGTCTTGAACGAAGATACCTATCGTGTCGGAGTTACTGATTGCCGACCTCGGGATTTCTTGGACGTTTTGCACACACGCGGCGATGCTAACTTTGTTCTCGCGTCCTTGCGTGTAAAGGACCCGCATCCATGCCCGCTTCGGGTCGCCGCCTTTGACCCATGTTCTTTCGCCTTGCGTAGCGTCGCCAAGTTCGTCGACTCCAAGTAACGCCCCGTCGCCTTCATGCGCTTTCTGCCATATCCACGCGCCGATTTGGTCGAAGTCAAGGATATCGCTAGGGTCGCCAGTGAGACCAAATCCTCTGACAATTGCTTGCTTGTGGTGCAGACTGTCTTCCGGGACGGCGTCAAACGCTGCAAGAGATGGTATCTCGGAGTATCCAAGGGCTTTGGCATATACTGAGGGTCTATCGCGTTTGGTCTTTTGGTCGGTAATGAGGGTTGTTTTGTGGGCATCGCTTGACGCTTCAATGAGGTCCAGATTCGCGACAGTCTTACCGCAACCAGTGTAGCCAATCCATAGGTGACGAAAACCAAAGTCGCGCGCAAGTGGTTCGGTAATGAGAGCCAGGCACTCATTTTTGCTTATTCTTCGAAGTTGGGGCAGCGGCTGCAATGGATGCGTCTCCCTTCGGTGGTTCTTCCTTCGCCTTTGGCTTCCCCATGGCGTAAAGGGCGCCCAACATTTGGACGTTACCAAGAGTAATCAGGAACCAAGGCGGAATGACCCCGTTGACGAAGTATTGCTCACACAGCAATTCCCAACCTAGGGATAGGAGGTCGTAGCTTGCGGGGTCTATATGTGGAACCTCGTCCCGGAAGAAAGAGACAAGGAACCTATCGAGGGATACGTTTCCGCCTGCTAGGGCTACCCCAATTCGTTCCCGAATGAACTTCAGTTTCTCCGGCGAGAGTCGAGATAGTCCGGCTTGATTGAATTCGCCGGTTTTGGGTTTCTCGGTTGGTGTCGGCTTCAATGAACCTGTCGGCGCATCTGAAGAGGGCAATTTGTCGGCATTGCCCTTCATCGTCGGTTGTGTTGTCGGCGGAGTCGAGGATGCGAGCAAAGCGGCAAGCTTCGATTGTGCTTCCTCTGGCGTAGCCTCTGGCGGCGCAATAGTCGTCAACCCTTTGCCTGGTAGAATGGCGGACCATGGTTGCTTGTTACCTTTTCGGTCTGGTTTCGGTTGGAAAGGAACGGGCGTACCCATGTTATTCATTCTCGATTCGTTCAAATAGGACCACTAGCCAAGGGTACTTTTTCAACTCGTTCGCGAGGGTTGAATCGTTCTTAACCAGCATGGAAGATTGGAACGTGTGATAAGCGACTGAAAAGGTTGCCTTCAACTTCGCCCAATCGGCCTTGGAATAACGGTTGATTGCTTGGATGAACTTCTTAACGTCTGGATTGGTGGCAAGCCTACGCACAGTATTGACGACATCGACGGACCTAACTTGACCGTTGTCGCCGGCTTCGGCTTTCGCCATCATTTGGTCAAGAACACTCAACGCGAAACCTCCATGCATACGAAAACATAAGTAACGATTCCGAAGCCCAAGCCGGTTGCAAGGGCGGCGCCTAAGAGATAGTGAAGGAACTTCCTCATGCGGTTTCTATTCTCCGTGGGACGCTTGTCCCATCTTCGTTGAAGATACGTTTTTCGTAGTCAAAGTGACATTGTTTGCGGCCGAAGATTAACCCGAAGTCGCCCCGGATGACAGAACGAACCTTTGCGAACCTGCTTACCTCGACAGACTCGCCCGACCTCAAGACCTCGACTAACTCAGATGGCATCCGTTCACCGAAGCGTGAAAATCCTTTGGCTTTGTTGGTAACTCGCCCACTAGCATGGCGGAGCACGTAAACTTTTGGCGCAAGAAAGTAGGCGTAAACGATAGGGTCCGCCAGATACTCATTTTTCCATTCCCCGAGGGAACTTCCACAACCTGATATTGAAGCTGGCGTAAAGATAGAGTCTGTATCGCAGTAATAAGCCTCCGGTCCAGCGTCGAGAAGGGCGCGGACGAGACGACATCTAGCGAGCGCCGTAATCCATGCTGCAATTTGAGGTAGCATGTATGAAGCATTGGTCTGTGTCCGTTCGATGAAACAGTCGACCCCTAGCGAAGACGGTAAGGGCTCCATTTGCTTGTCTAAGACCTCGTCAAGCGTCGGCGATATGTGAATCGTCTCCCGAGTGTCTTGCGAGCCGAATTTACCGTATAGCGTGTTGAGACCAATTTTCGCGACACGGTCTAGTGGTAGTGTCCAATCCGGCTTACGCTTGTCCCGGAAGGCGTAAAGGACGTCGACATAGTCGTCGAAAATGTGGTCGGTCTTGAAGTAGACGGAATCGTGATAGTCAATGCTGGCCAGTTGTCCGACCTCGGTAGCGAGCCGAAGTTCAGCGGTTGAGAAGGTTCCTCGAAACTTACCAACGGGAAACAGAAGCTTGTTTTCAGCACGGCAAGGTAACACAGGAATGTGACAGTCATTGACGATTACTGTGCAGTCAACGAAACCNGTAAGGTCCGGATGGTATCCCGAGAGCCCTTTTAGTTCCTCGACTGGTTGGGCCTGTTTCATGGCCCACGGATACATGCTATTTACGTCGTAGCAGTGGAGCTTGGAAAGTACAACGCGCTTCGCTTCGGCCAATTCCTGTGATGAACCAAAACTCCGCCGGAAGGGCTCGCAGCGGCCACCATAGTATCCGAGTCGAGCAAGCGCCGCCGCCTTTTCCGTAACCTCGGGAATGGACTTGCGTTGAAAAGATGCTCGATAAGTTGCAAGACTTGTTGACGCTGCGCTGATTCCTGACACTCCGCCGATTTTGTCGTACAAGAGTCTGAAATATTCGGACAAGACGTCAAACAGGAGAACGCAATCGGTATGAATGTAGTCGTACCGCAACGGATTGGTGTGTAGGGTTTCGTAGTCGATACCATCTTTGATTTTCTCCCTTCCAAGGAAGCATTTTGCAAGGTTGTCTAGCGAGTCTGGTAGAAGCCTGATTGAATCGAGGAAATGCCAAACATGTTTAGCGTTTGACTTACGCCTTACCTTCATCGACAGAATCGATGATTGCGAAGGTATGAGGTCTAACGAGAAACCCGACCAATTCTTGACGATGCTTGCCAGTGCAAAGACGTGGTCGAAGTTCCCGCCATTGTGTGCGTACAGTTGCCGTTTCGTAGGACGCTGGAAAAGCCAGCCTAGAAATTGTGCGATTGCGCTTCTAGGGTCTTCAGGGGGAAGTGGCTCGCTTTCCCAATACCGATAGTCAATGCCGTTGTAGAAGCCGACTAGATAGACCTTCTTTAGGTCTGTCGTGGTCTCTATGTCGTAGACTGCGAACGGCTTTGGCTTGGGCTTGTGGCGGAGCGGCTCAAGAGACGTTGCTAACCTCCAAAGTCTTCGATTACGTCTTCCGGTTCATCGTAGGTTTCAAGAAGGTTCCACTTCTTTTCCTTCATCGGACCGGAACCGCTAACTTTCCATAGAGAAATTTCGATAAATGTGATGTCTCCATAGGCTCGCATAATGGCGACACGTTCTGTGAAGTATTCAAACGCTTGTTCCTGTGTTGCCGCAAATGGCGTATGGAACACTTGAAGCGCGGTTTCTTCCTCGCGAGGCTTCCGCCGTTCGAATACCGCCGGGTCGAAAGAAACGCCTTCATACTTTGTCGTCAGTTGTGCCAGGGCTTCGACCCTGAACGTAAAGCCAACCCTCTCGTATGGTTCTACAAACCTTTCGGACCGGTCTAGCTTGTACCCTTTAGGCGGCGCGCGACGCTTGATTCGCTTCGGCGGTTTTGCCGAATGCTTTTTCTTGCCCGGCTTGCGTTGTGGCGGTAATGACGGCTTGGTCTTAGGATGGTTGACCGAAAGAGACCCTTTCCGCGCCTTGAATCGCCCATCCTTACCCCGAAGGGGTCCGGCTTTGCGCTTCGGCGGTAAGGCGACATCTTTAGCCCGTCTTCGTCGAGAACTTGAAGTGTGTTTGGTCTTCGCTTTCCGCTTCAATTCCGGCGAACGTCGCTTGCCGCTCGTCTTGCTCTTCTTCGAAACGGATTTGGTTGACTGCTTTTTCAACCCTTGCCCTCTGTTCTGGATTCTGTTTGAAATACGCCTTCAATTGAACGTCAGAAAGATGGCGTATCCCGGTACTCATATGCGAGAACATTGCCTCTCTGTTTGGCTGCATTTGAATCGCACGCTTTCCGAAAAGAATCCTGTCCATGTTTCCTTTGTTGGGGAACGATGCCCCGCTAGTGGTCAACTAGCGGAGCATCGGACTGGCGAGCTTGTTTACTCGTCGACGAAGACGTCGTAAAGCTTGACGTCCTTACCCCGATGTTTCTTGGACGGGGTACGACCCTTGAAGACGATTTGAATCTCTGGACCTCCCTCGTCGACGTACTTGTCGACGTCTTGAAGAACAGCGGAGCGGGAAATTCCGACGAAGTCGCCGGGATTACCTTCTACCTCGACAATCTTGCCGCCGCCATCTTCGGAAACGAGTTTGCAGGATTGGGTTAGTTCAATGAGGAAGTAACCCTTGCCCTTCTTTTCATCTTGCCAGATACGCTTGCGCGCGAAGCCCTGCAAGACGTTCTTTTCTTCGTCCTTGTAAAAACCCTTGATTTTCTCTTGCTTGTTGACTTGCTTGAATGCCATGTGTCTGTGTCTCCTCTAGGCCGCGGCCGTCGTGTCTGGTACGTAAACATCAATAGAAATGTCGTGCATATTGGTCGTTTCCATCTTGCCGGTTTTCTGGTTGAAACCNGTGTGCGGCTTGGTTCCGTTGTAGATAATGCGAACCATGGTGCCGATTTTGAGGCTGGCGAGGTATGCGGTTGCGCCGGTCTTACGGACGCCGATTAGCTCGCCCTTGACGGCTTCCGCCTGTCCCGTCTTCGATTCTTCGGTATCGCGAACGTTAACGGTGCATGGCTCTTCAGCTCGAATGATGAAGAATCCACGCTTGGTTTTGGGGTCAACCTTGACGGCGTGAAGAGTGCCGGTCAACTGGTTACCGATAGAGAAGGGGAAAAAGCCCCGCATAGTTTCGCGCTTGGTTTCTTCTTCAGAGTGCATCCGTTGCCATGCCATTGGTTATTGGTCCTTCCTTCTGTTCGCTAGTGTCGACGACTTCGCGGCGCGCCGACTTTGCCAGAACTTTAGGGCGAAATGCGTAATTAGCAAATCGAGCCCTACAACTAGACACCAAATGATGTTCGAAATTGGGTCCATGGTTGAAACCTGGAAAGTGAGAGCGAGGGAAACCGGCGAAGTCTCGCGCACAAGCGTGTCGACATTTCCGCCTGATTACATTCGCCGGTTCCCTCGTCTCGTGTCGGGTAGAAGGCGCTAGCGTCTTGCTACCTCAGTCAGCGGCGGTTTCCCGCTTCCGGGTCTGACTCCCGGTTCGGACCTCCATGTCCGACCCTCACAACCAACCAACAAATTGATTGTAGGGCTTGGAGAACGTATTTCAAGAAAGAAACGCATCTTTTTGTAACCAGAAAGTGAAGCTGGTTTGTCAAGAAAAAATCGTCGGCGAACGGCGAGAATTTCTAGAACGTGAGGTTCCTTACCTTTGGGGGTATGGGTGTCGATAGGGGTACTGTCAAGAACTTTTTACTTTGGGTG